>Ga0335069_10012516_pt1 | contig 11929 bp, 7 predicted proteins | sample Lox_Sample_11_FD_206714 | JGI IMG/M metagenome (GOLD analysis project Ga0335069, IMG submission 206714) | Soil microbial communities from Loxahatchee National Wildlife Refuge, Florida, United States - Lox_Sample_1.1 | ecosystem: Environmental > Terrestrial > Soil > Wetlands | place: USA: Florida...
GGACACGACGGTGGTCTCGTGCTTCTCGAGCTCCTCGCGCGTGATCACCGTGATCGCGGAGCCGACGTCCTTCTCGTCTTCGGGCACCGAGGTCGCCGTGACGACGACGCTCTCGGAGGCCGGCGGCGCCTGCTGCGCACGCGCGGCCGCCGGCGAAAACAGGAGCACGGCGGCGACCGGCGCGGCGGCGGCGACCGACCGCAGACGCTCGCGGCGTGCGAGCGCGTCGACGGTGAAGAGCGCCGCCGTCCCGAGCAGGTCCGCGACGAGAGTGTTCCAGAAGAACGGAATGGCCGCCGCGTAGCAGAGCCACAGGCCCGCCGCCGACGTCGGGTACAGCGTCCCGCCGAGCCACTCGGCGAAGTTCGACGTCAGAAAAAAGAGGACCGACGCGCCGGCCGAGAGGAGCGCCAGCCGCCCCGCGCCGGAGCGCGATCGCGCCAGGCGACCCGCGAGAACGATCGCGCCGAAGGAGGCGTAGATCGTGACGCGCATCCCCGACAACGCCGGCCGGCCCGTGCCGAGGTCGAGGACGGCGTCCGAGAGCGCCATCGCCGAGAGAGGCACCGCGACGGCCCACACCCGGGGCAGGCGGGCGCCCGCGTAGAGCGCGATCGCGCCGAGGGCGACGAAATCGGGAGGATGGGGAATCAGCCGGGAAACGGCGCCGAGCAGGACGAGCAGAACCGCGGTCGCCATTCGAACCTCCCGTTCGATCCGACGAAGATCTCGGGCAGTTCGAAAGGCGTCCCGCGCTCCGGAAAGTCGGAAGACGCGCCCCTCTCGTGGAACCCCGTCCGAGAAGCGTGTCGTCCGGCAGGTCTCCTGGCTTCCGGATCTTCCGCCTTCGGGCTCCTTCCCGGGAGCGCGACCGGCTCTTGCCGATCTCTCGCGCCCAGTGGATTGCCGCCCGAGGCGTCCCCGGTGACAGTGGCGGGGGCCGCGCGGGATTTTCACCCGCTTCCCTTGGCCGAACGAATCAAAGAGCCGATTGAGGAGCCGAACCATAACTCCGCCGCAGTCGGCGATCAAGGGCGTTCGTGCCAGCGGATACAATCCGCTGGCCATGCGCGGCCCCGACTACACGCTCGACCTCGACCGCAAGCGCCGGGTCGGCTTTCCCGAGGTCGTGCTCGCCCAGGGCAAGACCGCCGAGCAGATCGTCGAGATCTGCCGCCAGCTCTCGAAGGCCCACGACGTGCTCGTGACGCGCCTGCCGCCGGAGACGTGGGAGGAAGTCGCGCTCTCGCCGCTCCCGGGCCGCGCCGACTACGACCCGCGCTCGGGGACGCTGCACGTCTCGGTCGGCAAGCCCATGCCGCGGGTGGACGCCTCGGTCGTGGTCGTCACGGCGGGCACGGCCGACACCGCCATCGCCGAGGAGGCGCGGCGCACGCTCGAGTACCTCGGCGTCGCCTCGACGCTCGTGCCGGACGTGGGGGTCGCGGGGCTGCTGCGCCTGCTCTCGCGGCTCGAGGAGATCGAGCGCGCCGACGTCCTCATCGCCTGCGCCGGGATGGAGGGCTCGCTCTTCTCGGTCCTCGGCGGCCTCGTCGGCCGGCCGATCGTCGCCGTGCCGACCTCGCGCGGCTACGGCGCGGCGTTTTCCGGTCTCGCGTCGCTCCTCTCCGCGGTCAACTCGTGCGCCAACGGGGTGACGGCGGTCAACATCGACTCCGGGTACGCCGCCGCGATGGCGGCCTACCGCATTCTTTCAGGAGGACCCCGCCGATGGGATCGAAAGGAAAGCGCTCGCCCCACACCGCCGACGAGTACGTCCACGCCGCGGCGGTCGGCGTCGACCGCAAGAGGAAGAGGGCGCTCCTCGGCAAGCCGACGACGCCGGTAAAGGTCGGCAAGCGGACCACGGTCTCCGAGCTCCTCGACGCCTATCGCGAGGCTTCCTTCCAGGCGCGCGCGCTCGCCAAGGCAGCCCGCGTCTTCGATGCCATGATTCGCGACCGGCAGCGGCCGACGATCATGCTCGGCATGGCGGGCTCGCTCATCGCGGCGGGGATGCGCCAGGTCATCGTCGACCTGATCGAGAACAACATGGTCGACGTCGTCGTCTCGACGGGCGCCATCATTTCGCAGGACTACTACCAGGTCCGCGGCGGGCGCCATTACCACGGGCACCCGGAGGCCGACGACAAGGAGCTTCGCGACCTCTACATCGACCGGCTCTACGACACGTTCATCGACGAGGAGAAATACTGGGAGACCGACCTCGCCGTGTCGCGGTTCGCCGACGCGCTCGGGGGCACGAGCCTTTCCTCGCGCGCGTTTCTGGCGCTGCTCGCCCAGGGCTGCAGGCACGACAGGGGCTCGATCCTCGGCGCGTGCGCGCGGCGCGGCGTGCCGCTCTTCGTCCCGGCGCTGAACGACTCGTCGATCGGCATCGGGCTGACCGAGCACTACCACCGCGCGCGCAAGGCCGGGAAGAAGCCGTTCGAGATTTCCTCGATCCGCGACAACTACGAGCTCACCCAGATCGTCGTGCAGAGTCCGGCGACGGCGGCCGTCTACGTCTCCGGCGGCGTCCCGAAGAACTACATCAACGACTCGATCGTGATGTCGTACATCTTCGGGATCGACACCGGCGGCCACAAGTACGCGCTGCAGGTCACGACGGACGCGCCGCACTGGGGCGGGCTCGGCGGCTCGACACTCTCCGAGGCCACTTCGTGGGGCAAGGTGTCCAAGAAGGCGACCCACGAGATGGCTTTCGTCGAGACCTCCGTAGCCCTGCCGATGATCTACGGCTACGCGCTCCAGAAGAACGCCGCCCGAGGGCGCAAGCGCCTGAAGTACGCCTGGAACGGCGACCTTCTCGAGAAGATCACGCGGGTCTGACGGACCCCGCCCCTTCCAGCCACCGGCCGAGCTCGCCGCGCGGCAGCGCCGGAGCGACGTAGCGCCCCTGCGCGAGGTCGCAGCCGTACTCGGCGAGCATCTGCCAGGCGGCCTCGTCCTCGACGTCCTGCGCCACGACGTCGCGGCCGAGCCGGTGGCCGAGCTCGATCAGGCTGCGCACGATGGCCGCGTCCTGCGCGTCGCGCCCCATCCCGCGGACGAAGGCGCCCGCGATCTTGATCTCGTCGACCGGGAGCCGCTTGAGCGACAGCAGCGACGACTCGCCGCCGCCGAAGTCGTCGACCGCGAGCCGCACGCCGGCGCCCTTGATCCGCTGCAGCGCCGCGATCGCCCCGTGCGGATCGCCGACGAGACTGTCCTCCGAGATCTCGAGCTTCAGGTACGCGGGGTCGACGCGCGATTCGCCGAGAAGGCGCGAGAGCCGCTCGAGCATCAGCGGGTCGCGCAGGTTCCTTCCCGACACGTTGACCGCCACGCGGACGGGCCGGCCCGCCTCGTGCCAGCCGCGGCAATGCCCGAGCGCCGTCTCGAGCGCCCAGTCGCAGACCGGCTTGATCGCGCCCGTGCGCTCGGCAGCCGGCAGGAACTGGCCCGGCATCAGGAGGCCGCGGCGCGGGTGCTGCCAGCGCACGAGCGCCTCGAAGGAGGCCGCGCGGCGGCTGCGCAGGTCCACCTGCGGCTCGTAGTCGAGGCGGAGCTGCTCGCCGTCGACCCCGGACCGGAGCTCGCGGATGAGCGTCAGGCCGGTCTCGCCGAACGCGTCCCGGCCGGCCGAGTAGATGACGTAGCCCTCGCTCGACTGCTTGGCCGCGTACATCGCGACGTCGGCGCAGCGCAGCAGCGTCGTCCAGTCGTCGCCGTCCTGCGGGCAGAGCGCGATGCCGATCGACGCCGAGACGTCGAGGTTCTGACCCTCGACGACGAAAGGCCGGGCGAGGGCCGCCAGGATCTTCTCGGCCAGGAGCGCCGCGTCCTCGGCCGCGCCCGCCGAAGGCATCAGCACCGCGAACTCGTCGCCGCCCAGGCGCGCCACGGTGTCGACGGCCCGGAGCGCCCCACGCAGGCGCTCGCCGAACTCCTTCAGGAGGACGTCGCCGAACTGGTGACCGAACGTGTCGTTGATTTCCTTGAACCGGTCGATGTCCATCACCGCCAGCGCCAGCGAGGCGCGCTCGCGGCCGACGCTCCGGATCGCCTGGTCGAGTCGGTCGCGCAGCAGCGACCGGTTGGGCAGGCCGGTCAGCGCGTCGTAGAGGGCCTGGTGCTCGAGGACCTCGAGGTGCGCCGCGCGAACCGTCACGTCGCGCACGACGCCCACCCAGTGGCTCGGCGTCGCTGCGCCTTCCGGCACCGGCATCAGCTGCATCTCGAGGACGGCCGGCGTCCCGTCCGCCCGCCGCATGCGGACACTCTCGGACTGGAACCGCTCGCCGGCGTACAGCGCCCGGCGCAGCCGGGCGACCTTTTCGGCATCGTCCTCCGCGAGCGGCAGGACGGTGGCCGGCTCGCCGAGAACGTCCTCGGCCGAAAGCCCGGTGATCCGCCGAAAGCCTTCGTTGACGAACGTGACCCGCGGCATCCCGCGCGAACGGTCCGGCGTGAGGATAAAGATGCCTTCGGCCGCGGTGTCCACGGCCGACTCGAGCAGCGCGAGCGACTCCTGGATCCGGCGGCGCTCGGCGACGACGGCGGCGAGCGCGGTCGTCGTCAGCGCGACGACGCCGATGAAGGCCTGGAGGAGCAGCAGCGACTCGTTGCGCGAGTCTCGCTTGAAAGGCCCCAGGCCCGCGAGCGTGCCCCAGATCGCGACCGCCGACAGGAGGAGGCTCGCGAGCGCGGCGTCGCGCCGCCCGAGGCGAAAAGCGGCCCAGAGCAGCAGGGGCAGGCAGACGAACTCGAGGGGATAGTTCTGCGACAGCGCCGGCAGGAGTCCGCCGAAAACGACGCCGCCGACGCCGAGCAGCAGCGCGAAGAGAAACGCGCCTTCGAGCGCGCGCCGTTCCTTCCAGGGACGCAGCGGCTTCGCGGTCCAGAGAAGCAGCACGGGTGTCACGACCAGCGCGCCCACGGCGTCCCCGAACCACCAGGTCAGCCAGATCGAGCCGACGTCGTCGGGCCGCGCCAGGTGCGCGAAAGAGAGGCACGCGACGCCGATCGTCGCGCTGAGCGCCGTCGCGATGACCGCGCCGAAAAGCGCGAACTTGAACACGTCGCGCGCGCGGTCGAACGCGCGGCGTCCGCCGGCGAAATGCCCGACGAGCCAGGCGCCGGCGACGGCCTCGAGCGCGTTGCCGGCGGCGATGCCGATCGACGACGGGACGTGGCCGGTCGTCGTCACGTTGACGAGGAAGGCGCCGACGAGAACGGCGGGCCACGCGCGGAGGCCGAGGATCAGGAGCGCCGCGAGCGCGATGCCGGTCGGCGGCCACACGGGCGTGGCGCTGGCGTTGAAGAACGCGAGGGCGAGGCCGAGTTTGCCGGCGACGAAGTAGACGACGATCAGCGCCGCGGGCGCGGCCAGAGAAGCGGGGCGCCGGGACGACATGCCGGTGGCTCCTCGGGGAAGGACTCTAGACTAAACCCTCTTCCACAGACGCCGTCTGCCGGGGAAAGGTGCACGCGCGCCCAAAAAGAAAAACGCCCCGGTTTCCCGGGGCGTTTCGACGATCGATGTGACGGACGTTACAAGGCCTCGCCCTTCAGCGGAATCTCGATCTTCTCTTTCTCCTTGTCGGAGGTGTAGAGCGTGACTTTCCCGTCCACCGCGCCCTTCTTGACCTTGTCGTTGGCCTTGACGACGACCGTGTAGGAAACGCCTTCCTGCGTCGGCACGACGTCGGTGACGAAGCCCGGCACGTTGACCTCGGCCTTGGTGACCTTGATCGGCGTGGCCGGCTTGTTGTTGGTCACGACGATGTTGCGGGTGATGGGATCCTTGCCCGGGGTGAAGTTGCCGAAGTTGACGGTGATCGGCGTGACCGAGATGCGCGGCCGGACGATCCCGGAGACCGGAACCTCGAGCGTCGGCTGCTGGGTGACGCCGGTGTTGACCCGGATGGGCGCGTTCAACAGTCCCTCGGGCGCGTCGCCGGTGACGTTGACCGCGAGCTTGAACTGCTCGCCCGGACGTCCCGCGATCTTGTCCTTGTCGCCGGCCGGGGAGATCTCGGCCTTCACGTACGGCTGCGAGACCTCCGCGACCGTCGGCTTGAAGCCCTTCTCCTCGGAGATCAGGATCACGTCCTGCGTCGCCGCGTCGCCCTTGACGACCGAGAAGCGGACGTACGCCTGCGGCGCCACGTCGACGAACGGCTTGACCACCGCCTTGACGAAGAGGTTCATCTGCGGACGGTCGGGGTCGTTCGAGACCACCAGGACCGACTTCGAGATCGGGCCCGAGAAGCTCTTGGTGTCGACGCTCGCGTGGACCTTGCCGTCGGCGCCGGCCTTGATCACCTTGTCGAAGGAAGAGACCGTGCAGCCGCAGGAGGGACGGGCGTCGGTGATGACGAGGTCCGACCCGCCCGCGTTGTGGATGATGAAGTCGGTCTCGATGACCTGTCCCTTGGGGACCGTCCCCATGTCCTTGGTTTCCTGGCTGATGTCGATCTTGGGCGCGGCGACCTTGCCGGCCTGGGACTTGGCGGCCTGCCCCGGCGCAGCCGACGCGGCGGGCTTGGTCTCCGCCGGCTTCTGAGCCAGCGCGGCGCCCGCGACGAGGAGGGCGGCGGCCGACAACCGGCCGATTTTCAGGACATGACGCATCTTCGGTTTCCTCCTAATAGACGAATCAAATGCGGTAAACCCTCGGAAAACGAGGCCTATTTCCGAAAACGACTCCATTAGACCAAACTCCCGAGCGAAAGATGAGCGAAATCCGGCGTTTTCACCTCGTGCCCGTCGGGGGGACCGCCATGGTGCCGCTGGCAGCGCTGCTGCTCGAGGAGGGACACCGAGTCACGGGCAGCGACGGACCGCTCTATCCGCCCATGTCGACGCTGCTCGAGAAGCTCGGCATCCCGGTCGCCGAAGGATTCGCGCCCGAGCACGTGCCGGCCGACTGCGACGCGGTGATCGTCGGCAACGCCGCGTTGAAGGACAACGTCGAGGCCGCCGAGGCGGCGCGCCGCGGGTTGCCCGTCCTCTCGCTCCCGCAGGCGGTGCGCCAGCACCTGCTGCCCGGCAAGCGGTCGATCGTCATTGCGGGGACGCACGGCAAGACGACGACCTCGGCGCTGACCGCGTGGCTGCTGCTGGATTCGGGGCGCGATCCGGGCTTCCTCGTCGGCGGCGAGATGAAGAACCTCGGGCGCGGCTATCGCCGGGGGCGCGGTCCTCACTTCGTTCTCGAGGGCGACGAGTACAACGCGGCGTTCTTCGACCGCGGCCCGAAGTTTCTCCACTACGAGCCCAGGCACCTCTTCGTCGGCAACATCGAATTCGACCACGCGGACCTCTATCCGGATCTCGACGCGGTCATCGCCGCTTTCCGCGCCGTGGTCCGGCTCGTCCCGAAGGACGGCGTCATCGTGATCAACGCCGACGATCCCCGCGTCGCGGCGCTCGCCGCCGACGCCGACGCCACGGTCGTGCGCGTCTCGCTTGACGATCCCGGCGCCGATTTCTCCGCGCGGGACGTCGTCTTCGGTCCCGAAGGCACCACGTTCACGCTCCTCGAAGCGGGGCTGCCCGCGGCGCGGCTGTCCTCGCCGCTGCCCGGTGCGCACAACGTGCGCAACGCCCTCGGCGCGATCGCTCTCGTCCGCGGCCTCGGGCTCTCGACGAGCGAAATCGCGCGGAGTCTCCCCCGCTTCGAGGGCGTCCGGCGGCGGCTCGACGTGCGCGGCGAGAAGAACGGCATCCTCGTCGTCGACGATTTCGCGCATCATCCGACTGCCGTCCGCAGCACGCTCCAGGCGGCGCGCGCTCGGTTTCCCGGCCGCCGCCTCTGGGCGCTCTTCGAGCCGCGCTCGAACACGGCCGGGCGCAAGATGTTCGAGGAGGAGTACGCCGACGCGTTCGCCGCCGCCGACGCGCTCGTCGTCGCGCCGGTGTTCCACGCGCGGCGCCTTTCGCCCGACAACCAGATCGACCGCGCCGCGCTCGTCCGCCGCTTCGCGGACGGCAGCGCGCGCCCGGCCTTCGCCCCCGACACGATCGCCGAGATCCCCGCGATCCTGCGCCGCCAGGCGCGTCCCGGCGACGTCCTGCTGCTGATGTCCTCGGGCGCCTTCGGCGGACTGCCCGAGTCCCTGCTCGACGCCTTGTGAATCGGCGCGCCGGGTACGCCTTCCTCGCCGCGCTCGGCCTCGTCGTCTACCTCCTTCCGGCGCTTCGGGCGCCCGTCGTGCTGTGGTCCGACAGCCTGCGCGATCTCGAGTGGGCGCGCGCCGGCATCGGCATCCTCTCGCCCGCGCCGATTCCCGCCGTTCCCCATCCCGCCAAGCCCTTCTACATCCTGTTTCTCCAGACCGTGGCGAAGGCCGCCCCCGGGGAGAAATCCGGGCGCGCGATCGTCGTCGTTCAATCCGTTCTCGTCTGGCTCGCGCTCGGCCTCGCCGCGCTCGCCGTCGCCCGCAGGGTCTCGCCCGGACGCGGCGCGCTGCTCTACGTCGTGCTGCTCCTGCTGCTGCGCGTGCGCGACGCCTCGAGCGCGGTCATGTCCGAGGCGCCGGCCACCGCGCTCTTCCTGGTGCTCGCCGCCGCGCTGCTCGACCCGCCCGAGGGAATCGCGGGCCCGGCGGTCTTCGGCCTCGGCGCGGGCGTTCTCTTCCTCGTCCGGCCCAACGAGGGCGCCGCGGCCGTAGCGCTCGCGATGCTCACGTGGGCCACTTGCCGTCGCGGGCGGGCGGCGGCGGTCAGCGTCGTCGTCTTTGCCGCTCTGGTCCTGCCGATCTGGCTGGCGACGGCCCCGAAAGGGGACTTCTGGCGCGGCCTGTCCCCGGCCTTCCGGGCCGCCGAAGCCGACTACGGCTGGACGCCGGCGGAAGGACTGCCCTCCCCGGCCGTGGCCGCCGACGCGCGGCGCGAGCTGCTGTGGCGGGCGCTCCATGGCGTGTTCGGCACCGAGTTCTACGACGCGCGCTGGTCGCCGGCATACCGTGCGGCGAGCGAGCTGTCGCGCCTGCTGACGCCGTGGCTCGTGCTCGGGGCGATCGCGGCGCTCGCCGCGGCGCCAAGGAACCCGGCGAGCCCCGCGCGCCTTCTCGGCCTCGGCCTCGCCGCGATTCTCGTGGCCCAGAGCTTCGTGCTCGGGGCGCTGCCCCGCTTCGCGCTGCCGATGCTGCCGGCGCTCCTCCTGTTCGCGTTCGCCGCGCCGCCGGCGAAAGGCGCGTTGGGAACGGGACGGCTGGCAATCGCCGCCGCGGTGTTCGGAGCCCTGACCGCGCTGCTCGTCGCGCAGCGCGACGTCCTCGACTGGGAGTGGGGCAAAGTCGAAGGCCTCGGAGTCCGCCTCGTGCAGCCGATTCCCCGCGGCGCGCTGCCCGAGACGGCGCCGGCCACGCTCCACCTGCGGATCGCCGCGCCCGAGCTGCCGACGGGCGCCGGCGTTTCCGTGCGCGGGCCGGACGGCGCGTTGCTCTACGAGTCGACCCCGTCCTCCGAGAAACGCCGGCCCTTCCTCACCGTGCCGCTGCCCCAGACGCTTCTCGACCGCGGCCGGAGTGAGCCCGTCGTTCTCACGATCGAGGCCGTTGGCTCCTACGACCCCGCGCACTTTCTGCTCTTTCCCGTGGTGCCCCCGCCGTGGGGCGCGGCGGCCCGCCGCGAAGGAAGCCGCGAGATCTCGCCCGATTCGGGGGTCACCCGCGGCGGCTTCGACTGGTGGGCGCATCCGGGGACGGACCCGTGAGCGAAGAGCCGGGTGGATCTCCGGTTCGGATCCTCCTCCGGGCGACCCTGGTTTCGATCGGCCTTCTGCTCTGTCTCGGTCCCGCCCTTCGCGCCCCTGTCGTGCTGGGAGCCGACGGCCGAACCGATCTCGGCTGGGCCCGGGAGGGCACCGGCCTCTGGAAGCCTCTGCAGATCGCCCCGGGAGAAGCGCCGCATGCCCTCAAACCGGGGTATCTGCTGTTTCTCCGACTCGCGACGGCGGCGCTCCCGGCGGTGGGAGAACCGCGCGCCGTCGTCGTCGTTCAGACGCTGCTTCTCTGGCTCGCCGTCGCCGGAGCCGCCCTCGCCGTCGCGCGGCGCCACGGAGGCCCGGCGGGGATTTCCGTATGGCTGGTTCTGCTGTCCTTCCTTCCGCTGCACATCGCGGCCGCGAACGTCCTGCCCGAGGCGATCGCCTCCGCGGTCGTCCTCGTGCTCGTCTTCGTCGTGAGCGACGGCAAGCCGACCGCGCCCGTCGCCGCGACGACGGCCTTGCTGCTGACACTTCTCTTCTGGATCCGGCCCAACTCCGCGGGAATCGTCGGACTCGTCCTCCTCGTCCGGTGGCTGACCCGACGAGAGGCACGCACAGCCTTCGTGTTCGCCGGCGTCGCGCTCGGAGCCATCACCGCGACGTGGCTCGCGACGCGCAGCGTCGCCGGCCCCGACGCGGCTCGCGCGCTTCCGGATGCCGTGCTCTTCGGCAGCGCCGAGTACTCCTGGACGCCCACGCTCGACGGTTGGGTCGCGGGCGCCTCCCCGAAAGGGATCTCGAAGCTCGAGGGCGCCGCCGAGAATTGGTCGCGATGGTGGCACTCGCCTCCGACCGACCGCGACCGCGAGCTCGTCTGGCGGATGTTTCACGGAATCCTGGGGCTGGAGTACGACGACCCACGCTGGTCCACGGCGTGGCGGCTCTTCGATCACGCGGGCCGCGTTCTCGCTCCACTGCTCGTTCTCGCCGCGTTCGCCATTCTCCTGACCGCGGCCGATCGCGAGGCACGGCTGCTCGGATGGCTCGGCCTCGCCGCGCTGGTCCTGCAGGACCTGGCCGTCGGCTCCGGACCCCGTTATGCCGTTCCGATTCTGCCGGTCTTCCTGTCGCTCGCGGCGATCCAGCTCTTTGCTCGCGAAGGCCGCGGCCTTCGCCCGCGGGCGATCGCTCTCTTTCTCGTCTTCGTCGGCGCCGTGGCGATCTGGCCACAGGCGGCCAGCCTGGAGTGGGGCGTGATCGAAAGAGCGGGCGTCGTCATCGAGGAGCGCATCCCCCGGCGCGCGCTGCCTTCCGCGGCGCCGGCCACCCTCCACGTGCGCATCGCCCCGCCGGAGCCTCACATGGACGCCGGACTCGCCATCGAGCTCGGCGGTCGCGTGCGGTATCGGAGCGCGCCGGGCGAGATTCGCCGCCGTCCCGTTCTGACCATCCCGCTGACCGCCGAAGATCTCGCGGCGGATTCGGCCGGCCCGCTGACGCTCCGCCTGGTTTCGGACGGAATCTACGGACCTTTTTCGTTCCTGCTGTTTCCCGTCGTGCCGACGCCGTGGAGGCGTGGCGCGCGCCGCGCCGACTCCCCGGAGCTTTCGCCGGAGTCGGACATCCCGGCCGGAGGGCTCGTCTGGTGGGCCCATGCAGGCTCGGACGACATCAGCCGCGCCGCGAGCACGAGCGTCAGGGCCGGAAAGAGCGTCGTCGCGATCCGCGAGAACGCGGCGTCGACCGCGTACGCCGGCCCGTAGGCCGAGAGCGTGAACGCGGCGACGTAGCCGAGAAGCTGCAGGGCCAGCACGCCGAGGAGCCAGTCCACCGCGCCGCGCTCGGTCGCGATCAGCAGGACCACGATCGCGAGAAGGGGAACGGACGCCGGCAGCACGTCGGCCGACAGCAGACGCGCAAGCGCCGTCCCGAAACGCGCGGGCAGCTCGCCCCAGCGCCCGGGCGAAAGCAGCGTGAGGTCGAAGTCCCGCGAGGGCCGGTGCCCGCGGAGCACGACTTGGAGCACGCCGTGGACCGCGACCGGAAGCACGAGCGCGAGCGCACCGCTTCGGGCGCGCCGCGCCTCCATGGTTCGCAGCTTCCCCCACACCGCCGCCGCGAGCAGCACGGAGAGCAGCGCTCCCTCCTGCTTGACCGACGCCGCGAAGAGCGCAGCCGCCGCCAGGCGCGCCGTCTCGCCCGCGGAGG
>Ga0335069_10012517_pt1 | contig 11929 bp, 7 predicted proteins | sample Lox_Sample_11_FD_206714 | JGI IMG/M metagenome (GOLD analysis project Ga0335069, IMG submission 206714) | Soil microbial communities from Loxahatchee National Wildlife Refuge, Florida, United States - Lox_Sample_1.1 | ecosystem: Environmental > Terrestrial > Soil > Wetlands | place: USA: Florida...
CTTGAACACCGGCGGGAATACCTGCGCCTGATGCGCCAGTTCACGCAGGAAGCCGGTTTCTTCACTGTAACCGATATCCAGAAAGCGGCCGGCATCCCGCGGAGCACGGCGCAGGACTGGGTAATAAGGCTTGTGCGGGAGGGCTGCGTCCTCGTAAAAAAGGAGAAATCCGGAAGGATGGCCGCCCGCTATGCCGCCCTCTCCGCCATCCCGGAGAGCACCTGCCGGCGGATCTTTACAACCACCGATGGAAAAAGGGTCGAGATCTTCCACGACTGTATGAGCGGGGCATGTGCAGCCTTCTGCGGGTACCACCACCTCCGCGCCGGCGGCGTAATAAATGCTGTATCGCGAGACGGCACGCTCCTGCGGGAGTGTGCACGGATCGGGGATGCGCCGGTTGCCATCGGCCTTCCACCCAACTCTGCCGTGGGTATCGCTGGTATTGCGTGTACCGGTGACCATATCGTTCAGCAGATCCGCTGTATCGGCGGGCCGGCATACTCGCTCACCGATATGATGTCCCGCGCTGAAGGGGTTACCCGTGTTGAACTGGATCATGCCAATGGAATCGTTGAAGGGAAGGTCTGGACCCAGGCGCTCACCCACCTCACCATTGGGGTGGACGACACCGATTCGAAAGGCGGCGGAGCAACTTTTGCCCTAGCCCTCGCGCTGCTGACCCGTCTCTCGACAGGGAGGCTTGTGCTCCCCATCAGCCACCACGTCGTAATGCTCAACGAGAAGATCGAGAACAAGACGGCCGGCAACTCGGCCAGTTATATCGAGGTTGCCGTGCACCCGTCCCGGATCGACAGGGTCCTGGCCAAGACCCAGGAGTTTGTTGAAAATGAGTCCCTGTCGCCAGAATGGGGGCTTGCATTTCTGAAGGGATTGACAATTCCCCCCGTGCTCAGGGAATACGGAGGGACCGTGAGGACCGCGGTTGTTGACCGGGCCATGGCAGAAAAGGCGGCAAATCGGGCCGGGGCGGTACTTGCTGGCGGTAACGGGGTCATCGGAGCGCTGGGTGCGGTGGCACTGGCCCGGCTGCCGCACGAGATCCAGCTGGATCCGGCGCAGCAGTTCACTTAAACAGACGGGATAAATGCTGAAACCCGGCTCTGCTTTACGCGATGAACGCTTCGGCAACCATCCGGCAGAGGCGATTGCTTTCTTCAATTACGGAGGGCGTATTCTTTTGGATTGCTTCCCGTTGTGCAGGGTCCAAGTCACGGATCCATTCCCGGATGATCCCTTCAGTGAGTTCGAGATGGAACTGGAGGGCAGTGGCGGTTTTGTACACAAAAGCCTGGTGCTTCACAGCGGAACCCGTGGCGGCAAGGCAGGCACCCGGCGGGAGATCAAACGTCTCACCGTGGAGCTGGAAGACCGGGAAGCAGTCCGGGAACCGGGAGATAATTCCGGGGGCTCCGGGAGTTCGTGTAAGATGGTACCAGCCAGTTTCCTGCAAATACGGGTAAACACGGGCGCCAAAGGCGGAGGCGATCAGCTGAGCGCCAAGGCATATCCCCAGCACCGGACGCCCCCGTTTTACCGCATCTCGGATCAGCGCCTTCTCCTCTTTGAGGTATGGCAGCTCCTTTTCGTCGTTGACGCTCATCGGGCCGCCCATGAACAGATAATGAGTGGCACCGTATGCAGTGGCCGGTATTTCGCCGGTTTCATAGAGCCGGATATACTCGTAGGGGATTTGCCGCTCAGTGAAAACCGTCTCGAAGAGGCCGGCCGGTTCGCATGAGATATGCTGGAATATGGAGACTTTCATACTCACCGGTGATCTTTGCAAGGGGACTCCTTAAGAGCTTGCATCTCGTGGAGGTTGTTAGCATTACGGAGCATCACTCTCTATCCAAAGGAACAATGCGTTTCATGAAATGAGCCCTTTGAAAACAACAGCATACCCCAATAATCAGGCAAAGAACGCTTATTAAGCCACCCGATAATAAGTAATCATCTATGTCCGCCCTTCCGGTCCGGACGTCAGGGTGCAGGAAATGTGTGCAGTGTGCAAAAGGAAAGAAGATGCCATCTCCGAGGTCGTAAGTACCATTCTTTTGGTTGCCATCACGGTGATTCTTGCCGCGGTCATTGTTACGTTTGTTATGGGGATGACCTCAAACATGCAGAAAGGAAAGATTGCGACATCAACCATCAGCAGGGTGAACGGGTCGTTTGTAACCGTGACATTTGTCGGGGGCCAGAACGCGGGATCGGTTATCGGGATAAACTGGACGGTCAATGGCGCTGCTCCGGTAACATGGATTGGTGGATCGAGCGCAACAGCCGGGATCCAGGATCATCCGGCAAGCGGAGGTATTCTATCCATTGGCGCAAATGCCTTGCTTGCAGCACCGGATTCCGGCAAGGACCGGGTGATGGGCATCGCGGTCTTTACGGACGGGTCACAACAAGTCATCCTCGACAAAACCATCTGATATTTTTGCCCACCCTCACGGTAATCTCAGGCAAGCAAATGCTCTTGGCATATACCAGTTCCGCGATCCCCGTTTCCTGAAGGGGATTATCCTGTAAAAAGCTCAAGCTGCTGAAACGCCTGCTGCGATTCGGCAGTCTTTCCCAGATTTTTTAAGACATCTCCTTTATGACGGAGCGATTCTGCAGAGCGAGGATTAATTTCTAGGGCTTTGTTGAAAGCCACCAGTGCCTCTTCGTTTCTTCCCAGTTTTTCAAGGATAACACCCATATTATGCCATGCCTGAATATTGCTCGCCCGGATCTTCAGCGCTTTTTGGTATTCCGTGATTGCTTCGTCGAATTTTCCCATGACAGATAGAGTATTTGCCTGCTCCAGATGCATGAGGTCACTAATTTCCTCTAGGATTTCATTCATTCGCGCCGAGGACAAGGATTTTAGATTCCCTGGCGCAGCAACTTTCTTAGGAGTTGCAATCTCCGGCGTTGGTTCCTTTTGTGCAATCTTTAAGTAGGTGTTTGTAAGTTCACCTTTTGCCCGGTTGTCATCGACAGATGAAAATGCCACCAGCGCCCCGATAATAATGCCCTTGGTGTCGATCACCGGAGAGAGAACACAATCCCGCAACAACTGCCGGCTTCTGTTTCGCGACAGGATATATACATCCGCAGGGAAAACTGAGACCACTCCTTTGTTAAGCGTGGGGGTCACATGGAGAATAAAAGGTTGATCGGTAACGGCATCATAGAACTGCAGGATCTCATCGAGCTGCTTAAGGTAGGCATCGCGGATGCTCCAGCCGGTCAACTGTTCTGCGTATGCGTTAAGCAGGATGATTCTCCCTTCCCGGTCGATAGTAATAATCCCCCGGTCTAGGATCTGGATTGTGCGGTTGAGCCAGACCGAGGCATTACGTATGCGATCATCGAAGAGCTTTTTGGCGGCTGCGATCTGGATCGTGGAATGGATGGTCTCCTTGACAAACGGCTTGACAAGGTAGCCGTACGGGTCAGTCTCCTTTGCCCTACCGATGGTGACATCATCGGAGAATGCAGTTAGGTAGATGACCGGGATACCATACCTTTTCCGGATCTCGGTAGCGGCATCGATACCATCCATGGTCCCTTCGAGCACGATGTCCATAAGGATAAAATCCGGGCGGTACTTTGCTGCGGTTTTTATAGCATTCTCCCCTGTCTTTACCCGCGCTACGACGGTATACCCGAGGGATGCAAGCAGATCTGCGAGAATTTTTGCAGTGATAACTTCATCTTCAACAATCAGAATTTTTTCCTGAGCCATTATGATTCCTCCTTTGGCAGTGAATAGTGAAATGTAAACGTAAACGTGGTTCCACGGTTCCGTTCGATTAGAATCTTCCCGTCCAGCTGGTCCTGGCCTAGCAGGTAGATAAGCGCAAGCCCCACTGTGGACGCCTTTCCACTCATACAGGATTCGGGGATCCCGATCCCATCGTCATGTATGGAAAGGACAAGGCAGTTGTTGTTCTGCCGGTGGAAAGATATGGATATGGTTCCAACACTCCGTCCGGGGAACGCGTGCCGGATGGAGTTGGAGATGACTTCTGTGATGAGCAGGCCAAGGTGGAGCAGGGTGGACTGGTCGATCTGGATCCTGTCGATGGAGTACTCGACATTGATGTAGGTCTTTGTCCCATATGCGTGGATCAAGCTGTTGACAAGATCCTTCAGGTAGGTCTCGAGGCTGACATTAATGAAATCGTCCGATTTATACAACCTTTCGTGGATGAGCACCATGGAGCGAATCCGGGTCTCGGTATCGAGCACGATTCGGGCTATCTCCGGCGAGGCAACAGTAGATGCTTGGAAATGGAGCAGCCCAATCACCACCTGCATGTTGTTTTTAACCCTGTGGTGAATCTCCCTCAGGAGCGCGTCCTTTGCTTCTAATAAAGTTTTGAGAGCCTTTTCGGTCTCCTTGAGCCCGGTGATATCGCGGGAGATGCACATGACTGCCCGAACGGTCCCGTCAGGGTTTTTTAATGGATTGAGGACATGATCGAACCACCGCGGTCCCTCGGGAAAGGAGACTTCGCTTTCATGACGTTCTGGTCTGCCGGTGGTAAAAATCCGCTGCAGGTACCCGCACTGGCTGATATTGGTCCCCGCAGGGAAGATCGTATGGAGATCCTGATTGATGATCTCGTCGTATCCCTTTCCCAACGCCGCAGCCGCATAACTATTGACGTATTCAATCCTATCTTTTGCATTGATTACATAGATGAGGTCCTGAGAGGTTTCGGCAAGGGACTGGTACAACTCCTCGCTTTTCCGGAGCCGCTCTTCGTTCTCTTTTTGCTCGGTAATATCCCGTAGAACCCCGGTTCGCGCGACTACGATACCGGCCGGATCTTTTAAAAGTGAACTGTTATCCTCAAGCCAGACAACATTTCCTGCACAATCCCTGATGCGGAAAGAGACTCGGATCGGTTTTCCTAACGAAAGAGCCTTTTTTACTTCCCCCTGTATTTTTTTCCGGTCCTCATCCCAGATTATCTCCCAGATACTGTGGGAGATAAAATCCCCGGGCGTAAACCCGTACCGGGCAACCTGCGGCCCGACATAAGTTATTATGCCCTTTGAGTCGATGGAATAGATGATATCGTAGGTATTCTCGGCAAGCATCCGGTATTTTGACTCAGATGCATGCAGTTCGTTTTCCACGCTCCGCAGATCGTTATACCGGGCCTGCAGTTCTTCTTCAGCAGCCATCAACTGTTGCTGAGTGGCCTGGTTGGTTTCCCGGAGACGTTCCATTGCAGATGTATCCCGGATCGTCATCCAAAAGACCTTTCGACGATCTATCTCAATTGTGGTAATAAGGACAGCCGCAGGGAATTCTTGGCCTGTACAGCGTCGGTATCTCCAAGCAAACGCGATCTGTCCTTCAAGGAGCGCTTTTTCGAAAATCTCCGCAGCACACTGGACCGACGTCGGTCCATCCGGTTGGAACTCAGTGGAGAGATCGGAGATTTTTTTGGTGAGGAGTTCTTCCTTACCGGATGCCAGAAAGAGCTGTACCGCAGCATTGTTACAGGCAGAAATAGCGCCAGAGATGGGCTCAATGTTCAAGATCGCATCCCGTGAGAGGTCAAAAAGCAACCGGCAGATCTGAGTATCACCGGCTATATCGGGCGAGGAGGTTTCCGGCATTCTCAGATCTCCTCCTTCATCGATGGGTTGAAGGTAAAGGTGAAGGTTGTCCCGTTATTGCCCTCAATCAGGATTGTGCCGTTGAGCTGATCGCGTCCAAGAAGGTAGATCAGCTGGAGGCCCATGGTCATGGGTTTTTCGCGAATGCAGGTATCGGGGATGCCGACACCATCATCATGAATGGACAGGGTCAGGCTGTTGTCGTCCCGGCGGCGAAACGCAAAGGTGATCGTGCCGGTATCCCGCCCGGGAAATGCGTGCTTGAGCGAATTGGAGACCACTTCCGTGATAAGAAGGCCCAGGTGAATCAGCATTGGCTGGTCTATCTGAATATTTTCTATATTATATTTTACCGTGATGGTGGTCTTAGTCCGGTAGGTATAGATAAGACTGTCGATGAGGTCCCGGATATATGCTTCCAGAGGAATATTGATGAAATCATCTGAATTATACAAACGTTCGTGGATAAGTACCATCGATCGTATGCGGGTTTCGGTATCAAGGACAATTCGTGCAATTTCCGGGGAAGAGACGGTCGATAGCTGGAACTGCAGAAGCCCGATAATCACCTGCATATTATTCTTGACCCGGTGATGGATCTCCCGGAGAAGCATATTCTTTTCCACAAGCGAGGTCCGCAATGCCTCCTCTGCCCGTTTCAGATCAGAGATATCTCTTCCCACAGACTGATATCCGATCAGCGTACCGTTCTGATCGAAGAGTGCCCTGTCGCTCCGCTGCTGCCACCGCAGGTGTCCGTCCGGCATAATGATCCGGTGCTCTAATGTGGCAACCGGGTGCAGCCGGGAGAGCGAACGCATATGGGCCTCCACATGGACGGCATCTTCCCGGGGAATCTGTACCTCGAACCTGCAGCCGAGGATCTGCTCTTTGCTTACCCCATAATACCGGCAGAACGCATCGTTGACAAAGAAGAAGGCCCCATCTGGCCGGAATCGGGAGATGAGTTCGGTCTGATCTTCCACCACTGTCCGAAAACGCTCCTCACTCTCCCGTAGGGCACGCTCCGCGGTGCGCCTGCGCACCGCCTGCCTGATCTTGTTGCCGAGATCAGCAAACTGGATCCGCGGATCCTCCCCTTTCTGGATGTAAAAATCCGCGCCGGCATTGAGGGCATTGATTACGACATTCTCTTGACCCCGCCCGGTGAAAATGATGAAAGGGATGGTATTACCTTGGAGGCGAAGATGTCGAAGGAAAGAGATACCATCTGTTCCGGGCATTAAGTAATCGGAGACAATGGCATCATACTCCTGTTCGGCAAGCGCGTTTGTTGCATCGGAAACAGAAGGTACAACATCTACGCTGAACTCCCCGGTGTTTTCCAGAAAGAGCCGGGCAAGGTCCAAAAGATCAGGCTCGTCATCAACATACAGTACCCGTACAGGAAGGGATGTGACAGGATCCACGATCGTGTGTAGCGGAGCACATGTGTCGTGGCCATTCCTGCTTTTCCCCTCATTTGCCGGATTGAACACCGGATCGGGGCTTGCTCCTTTCCTGTACTGGACCGCAGATTGCCACGCGGGAATCTTCCGGCGCTCTTTGAGGTTCAGCACCACTGAATCACTCCTGCTTTTGTCGGGAGGATCATGTGCATATCTCACCTAGGGGCTGGGCGGCCAAGTGTTCGTGCCATGATATAAGGTCTGCGCAGGTCTCCACCATCAGGAGTTCATGATCGGCAGGCAGGCCGGATAAGGGATACACGATACTAAGGATTCCATTCTCGCATTCCGGTCTCCTGACCGGGTAGAGAATAACCGATAATTTTCCTCCTTTTCCGGTCCATTCGATCCTGCCATCTTCAGAACAGGTCCACCCCGGCGACAGCTGCCCACGCCGGACCTTCCAGGATCTGACCGGGATCATCGCGTAATCGGCTGGCACATACCGGAGATGGCATTCCCCGGCATGCCATTCTGCTGCTGGCGAAAGGACCTGTCCAGGGATCCGGAGATATGCTGCAAAAATTGCCGACATATATTTGCCGCAAATCCTGACAATATCCCCGATGCTCACGTAAGGTTGATTCTCCTGCGAACGTCCGAACCTCCGGAGAAGGACTGCCAAGGACTGCATACCCACCATGAGTTTTCGCCTGCTCACCACCATCTCGATCACTTGGTTGAGCTCGAAAAACAGCATTATGGGATCCTCGTGGAGGGGCACAGAAAAGACCGGCTGGTGAGCCGAGATTAGGTGCTGAACGTCCGGCAACATGGGCGGGGTGTCATACTTCTCCAAGATCACAACGGGTGTAGTATCGCCATAGGGCAACATGTCAAGGAGTCTGCGGAGGAGATCCGGACTGCGACTGTACTGCCGCAGAACTATGGCATCATAGGTGTGGAACGGGAACCACTCATGACCGTATTTCAGGGTCGCAAACGCGTCGACCAGATAGCCAGCCCGGTACCCGAGGTAATGCGTACCATATTCCCGCATCGTGGGATCATCGTCAATATACGCGAGCGAGATCACACTTTATCGCTTCCGTTTCATAAATGCCCACAGGCACTTTGCATTCCTGTTCTCCATTATCATCTGGCAGAAAACGCCCGAACATTCCCTTAAGGGTATCAAAATGGGTATCTTGGGCATGAAAATATAAATCCACCAAAATCGCACAGCAACGAAAATACTATTAAATACCCGATATATATAACCGGATTTTAATGATCGGATCATCCGAAATACGCACTACCATCCTTGCCACCATTACTGCATCGGACCGACCGATCTCCATTGCCGGCCTTGCCCGGAAAACCGGCATCTCACGGAATACGCTCTCGAAATATCTCGAAGGAATGGTAGTGAGTGGCACCGTGGGGATGCTTCAGCACGGGATGGCAAAGAAGTTTTATCTCCGCGGGCAGGACAGGGCGGCCCCAGAGGGCAAGGAGCCGCAGGATCTCATCGTAGTCCTGGACTCATCCCGATCTGTCCTGATTTTCGACAAGATAGATCGTAACCGCGCCATATCCTGCCCAGGTCCGGGAAGAACAGAGGATATTCCCTTTCCCCGAGGAATTACCGATGTCCTTGAGTCCGAGCAGTTCCAGCAATGGATCGCCCGGATAAAATCATCTCACGGATCGCAGCAATCCCTGTACGAGATCAAGAAAACAGAGGATACCTCCGGCACCATGGTACTTGCCTACCGGGCATTTCCCCTCTTTTTTGCAGGAGTGGATCCGCTGGTGGTGATGTACACAAAGAGTGGCCCCGAGAGGGCCCCTGCAGGATCCCGACCTAACCCCCCCTTTGCCATTGATGATAGCTCGATTGAGGAAGGCGATTGCATCGTCATTCTTCAGGGAATGCATATCGTTCACGCAAGCCCCTCTTTTGCACGCCTGATCGGACGACCTCTCGATTCGATCAAAGGTTGCAACATCAAGCGATTCTTCCAGGCGTCGTCCCTACAACTCTTGGAAAAAAGCCTCTTGTCACGGATGAAGGATTGTGGTATTACTCAGTCCGAACTGGAGCTCACCTTGACGGGGAAGGATCCGCTTGACGGTGGAGTTTATACCTTTCACTGGGGTCAGATGCCGTACCCGGATGCCGGTGCGGTAATTGCCGTGATCCGGAGAACCAAGCCCAGACAGGAGAAAGCCCCCCCGCAGCTGATCCCTTCGGGGTGGGAGGGCTTCCTGCGGGATCTCCTGACCCGGCTCCAAGTCAGAGAAAGAGAGGCAAGCACTGTGCTCGTGCCTTGGGCACTCGAACAGATATTTCCGCTTCTCGATGCTGATGAATGCATCCTTGACATCCACATCCGGGAGCTGAATGATTTTTGCACCACCTACCGTTGGAGTAAATCGCAGAATCCACCGGCTGCGGGGCAGGCTGACAGGTTTACACCTGAACGGGGCTTGGACGAGCTGCTCCAAATCCCGATCAGGAAGAACGAAAAGACCTTGGGATGGTTTAGCTGGCACCCACGAGCCCCAGATATGATTATCCCGATCGACCGGCAATCACTCGAGACTATCTGCATACTCCTTGTCCTCAAGGTCTGGCACCAGCGGTGCATTGAGCGGGCAATGGAGAGCCAGCACGGATTTAACGAAGCCTTCAGGGAAGCTACTCCTTAGATGAGCATGGAAAGGCTCGGAGTCTCTGCAGAATTACGGGCCCGAATTAGCCCTGTTTCCCAACCACATGCACGGGTGAACAGGATCCGGGTGTCATAGCGCCCACAGAGAGAGAAAAATTCCTTCTTGCAGGAATTTAGGAAAAGCCAGCTGTCAATCCGGAAATATTTTCCCTTTAGCGGTGTTCTGAACGGCGAATTTTCCGGATATAAAATTTATCGATCAACCCGGAGATCTTGTCACTAAATGTGTATATGACTATTATTTTTCGGATCGAACATTTCGAAAACAGAATATATCACACAGGGGAGAATTATAGAAGTGCCCGGGTGCTCAAGTCTATAGAATTGTACCTAATACCTCACCAAAAATTCTACGCGATCTGTCGGTTATACTTCTGAAAGCGCGGGGTAGTCCCCGCGTTCTGCGATAGGCATGGAATCTCCTTATTGTGTGCGAGATTCCCTGAGGGGTGAGGTGGTAGTGGTTTCTACCCGAAATAAGAGAGGGGATCCAGTTCTATCAAAAAAGGGAGATCACTGCCCGGATATTTTTGGGAGAGTGATAGGGGCATTTTTTTTGATTGTTCAGCAGCCGGATCAATCCTTTACAAAAATTCGCAGCTCACAACCCGATCTTTTAGAGATCTTCATGTGCCGCATCGTTCTTTTTATAAAATCTTCAGATCGTGCCCTGTTCTTTTTTGGAAATCCCCATCACGTGATCCGTCCATTTTCAAAACTTCTCAGCCACCGCATCGAACTTTTTCGTATATTACCGGGAGGGATGTACAGGCTCCTTCAGAGAATCTGATGATTATTCGTGGGTTGGTTGTTTTTTTTCAAAAGTCAGATTGATCTTTTCTAGGATTTTTCATCTGCCGTGTCGTTCTTTTTTTGAAATCGCCGGCCCACGATACGATCTTTTTTCAAAATTCTTAGCGGTTTGATCGAACTTTTTCTAAAATCTTCCGCTGCTGATACGATCATTTTTTGGAGTTTACAAATTGCACCCTGAACTTTTCCGGAGATTCGTAAAAAAAATCAAAAATCCTATGCGAGGAGCCGGATTCGAACCGGCGAACCCCTGCGGGAATGGACCCTAAATCCATCGCCGTTGACCTGGCTTGGCAATCCTCGCTCGTTCTCACTATTGATCTGGCAGAATAAAGAGCATATCGGGCCGGTCCCGAGGCAGGGCCGACACTCTTTTTGCCCTACATCTCCACCCTGGTCACAACACCGTGGATCTTGTCTGAGGGCAGTTTGTAGAACTGTACGACCGAGGGGGTGAGGTGCTTGATGGCGCCAAAGATCTTCCAAGCCACGTGGCTGGTGGCAATATCCTCCATCCCATAAAAAATGGTCTTCTCATCGATATCCGCATCCCTGAGGATAGTCGAGATATCCACAATCTCCATATATCCCAGATAGATCTCGAAGATCGAGAGCCCCTTGGTGAGCTCCCGGGTCACGCCCCAGGTTACCCCAAATGGTTGCTCGGTACGGATGATCGAGATTATGATGTTCTCCTCATACACGATATTGTTCGTAAACATCGTACGGGGAATATACTGCGGGATCTGCCGGAAATCCCGCGCGAAGTACAGGGCTGAGCCTGAGATCTTGTTCACCGACTTATAGAGCGCATTGAATTTCGGGAGGAATTCCTCGAGGGGTACGGGCTTGAGGGAGATGGCAAGCCGGTGCTGGCCGTGGGTATAGATGAGGATGATGCCGAGCGGAATCGCCGCAATGATGAGTGACCAGTAACCTCCTGCCGGGATCTTGTGAAGGTTGGAGAGCATGAAGGTGCTGGTAACAACGAGCACCCCCCCCGCGATCAGGCTTTTAATGATCTCTCCGCGCAGAACAAAGATCCAGAGGATCAGGATGCTTGTTATGGTCATCGTCCCACAGACGGCAAGGCCGTAAGCATGCGTCAGGTTGTTGGAGGACTGGAAGATCACGATAACCAGAAGAACCGCAAAGAGCAGCATCCAGTTTACAACATCGATGTAGATCTGGGAGCGGAGGTGAGGGGACGTGTATTCAATATGCAGAAGGGGCAGGATCCGGGTGGTGATTCCCTGATATACGATGGAGAAGATCCCGGAGATCATTGCCTGGGATGCGATCACGGTTGCTGCTATG
>Ga0335069_10012519_pt1 | contig 11928 bp, 6 predicted proteins | sample Lox_Sample_11_FD_206714 | JGI IMG/M metagenome (GOLD analysis project Ga0335069, IMG submission 206714) | Soil microbial communities from Loxahatchee National Wildlife Refuge, Florida, United States - Lox_Sample_1.1 | ecosystem: Environmental > Terrestrial > Soil > Wetlands | place: USA: Florida...
CGCTGGGATTGGACCTGCGCCATTATGATCCCTACGCCCTGCCCAAGAAGCCGGCTGCGGAGCACAAGAAATCCAGTGTCAGCGTCAAGCTGGACGGCCGCCTCTATCTGACCGAAAAGACCCGCTCGGCTTATGAGGCCGCGATTTCGGCGAAGAACGTCCTGTCGCAGCCGCCCAACGGCATGCAGCTGGCCGGTGCCATCGTCAACGCCTCCGTTCCCGGCATGACTTCCCCTGCGCCGACTCTGCCCCAGCCGGTCAAGAATGAAGCTGCACAAGTGCCCGCTCCGGAAACTTCCGCTGCCCCCGTCGACGCCGTGCTGGCCCAGATCGAGTCCTTCCAAAACGAAGCCTTGCAGGTACATAACCAGTTCCTGGCCAACGACGGCGAATACGCCCGCGGCTTCACCCAATTGGTGCAGCAGGAATTGAGCCTGTTGAGCGGCAGCAGCACCTCGCCCCAGGCAATGGAACAGCTCAACCAAGCCTTCCAAACGCTGGAGCGCAGCATGGACCAGTTCCACCAGCATCAGGCTGAGACGTTGCGTGTCCATGAGCAATATTTACAGAGCCAGACCGAATTGACCGAACAGGTATTGCGGCTCCTTCAGGCGCCGACGTCACGCGTCGTGTCGGCAGCACAGCCTGTCTGGCCGAAAGCCGTGGCCGCCACCAGCCCAATCACACCGGCCATGTCGAGTAGTGCCACGAATCACAACGGTCACACCCCACTCGTCAAACCGGCCGAAACACAGCCGATGGCAGTCAAAAAAGAAACACCGGTGAGCCAGCCCGCTGCAGCTCAGCCGTCAGCACCGATCGATGTCGAGGGTCTGAAGGCAGCCCTGCTGGAGCTGGTGAGTGAAAAGACCGGTTACCCGCCCGAAATGCTGGAACTGGGCATGGACATGGAAGCCGATTTAGGCATCGACTCGATCAAACGGGTCGAGATCATGGGCGCCATCCAAACCCGATTCCCTCAATTGCCTCAGATCGACCCTGCGGCCCTGGCCGAGATGCGCACCTTGGGTGATGTAGCAGCCTATATGAGCGCCATGACCGGGGCAAACGCGGAATTGCTGCCTCAGCAATCATCTACAACGCCGGCAGTTACCCAACCAACTCCTGTTGCCTCCTCCGCGCCGCTGGCAATCTCGAAGGATGAGGTCACAAAGGCTTTCCTCGAGATCGTCAGCGAGAAGACCGGTTTCCCGACCGACATGTTCGAGCTCAATATGGATATGGAAGCCGATTTGGGTATCGATTCGATCAAGCGCGTCGAAATCCTGGGTGCCATCCAGGCGCGCTTCCCTGGCCTGCCGCAGATCGACCCGGCAGCCCTGGCCGAGTTACGCACCCTGGGCCAAATCGTGGACTATATCACCGCTGATCCACGGCAGCCTGCTGCAACTGCGGAGACAACCGGCAAAACGGTAGAGGTACCAGCCCCCGCGCAACCCGCCGCCACAACAGTCGCCAGAGTTTCTAAAACGACGGAATCCGCGCAGCCTGCCACTTCAGTCGAAGAGATCACGCAAGCCTTCCTGAAGGTGGTCAGCGAAAAGACCGGCTACCCGGTGGAAATGCTCGAGTTGGACATGGAGCTGGAAGCCGACCTGGGGATCGATTCGATCAAGCGCGTCGAAATCCTGGGCGCCATGCAAGCCAGTTATCTGCAACTGGCGCAGATAGACCCTGCCAGCCTGGCCGAGTTGCGTACGTTGAAGCAGATCATTGATTCCCTGGCTACACCAGAGACCCGCAAAGCGCCGGTGCCTCAAACAAGCTCTTCCGTGCCGGAACAGGCCGAAGAAAAAACCATTGAGCTTCCGCGTGGGGTGGTAACCCTCAAATCCGTGCCGGAGCCGGATCACCTCGAAGTATCCGTCGCCAAAGGCCACATCTGCCTCATCATGGACGACGGCAGCGACCTGACCCTGGCACTGTCCGAGAAGTTGAGCCAGGAAGGCAAGGACGTCGTTGTCCTGCGCCTGCCGGAAAGCCTGATCGCTCAACGGCCTTTGCCCACCAATGTCCACTCCGTGCAACTCCCCGGCGAGAACGAGGCCGGCATCCAGAGCACCCTGGACGCATTACAGAAAAAATATGGCCCGGTGGCAGTATTCATCCACCTGGATTTGACGGCTTCCGCATCCGATGACCACTCCGAACGCGAGGAACGCATCGTCGAGACCGTTTTCCTGATCGCCAAGCTGCTCAAGATACCCTTGAACGCGGCGGCACAGGACGGCTTTGCTGCCTTCATGACCGTTACCCACCTGGACGGCGAGATCGGCCTGGCCTCTTCGGGCAGCGTGGAGCCGTTGAGCGGCGCCTTCTTCGGCCTGGTCAAGACCCTCAACTTGGAGTGGGACAACGTCTTTTGCCGGGCAATTGACCTGGAGCCGGGGATGGAGGCGCAGACCGCCGCCGGGTTCATCCTGGCCGAGATGCACGACCCCAACCGCTTGATCAGCGAGATCGGTTATCACGCCGGAGAACGTACAACCTTAATCATCGAACAGCCTGCAGAACATTCAAAGATGGAGGCATAACATGGTAGGCAAATCGCTGCTCACCCCCAATTCTGTCATCCTCGCCAGCGGCGGCGCCCGGGGCATCACCGCCCAATGTGTGATCCGCCTGGCACAGCACACACCCTGCAAATTCATCCTGCTGGGACGCACCAGCATCGCCGATCCGCTGCCGGATTGGGCCCGGGACGATGCTGACGATGCCGAACTAAAGCGGCGCGTCATGGAACACCTGGCCGGGAGGGGCCAAAAACCGACTCCCCAGGCTGTGGCGCAACAGTTCCGCAACCTGAAAGCCCAAAAAGAGATCGAATCGACGCTGGCGAGCATCCGCCAGGCCGGTGCGGAAGTGGAATACATCGATGCGGACATCACCGCCCCGGTCGAGACGCTGAAAAACCGCCTGGCCGAGCCGGTGCAACGCCTGGGCAAGATCAGCGGTGTGATCCACGGCGCCGGTGTGCTGGCCGACCGCCGCATCGAAAAGAAGACCATTGCCGATCTCGAGACCGTGCTTTCACCCAAGGTGAAAGGGTTGCAAAAGCTGCTCGATATCGCTCCAGCCAGTCAGCTCGATTTCCTGGTACTGTTCTCGTCGATCGCCGGGTTCTTCGGCAACGTTGGTCAGGCAGATTATGCCATGGCCAACGAGGTGCTGAACAAAGCCGCCTACCAGATCAAGCGCGACAATCCCGCCTGCCATGTCGTATCGATCAACTGGGGGCCGTGGGATTCGGGCATGGTCACGCCGGAGCTCAAGCGTGCCTTCGCCGAGCGGAATATGGCCCTCATCCCGACCGATGCCGGCGCTGAATTACTGGTCAAGGAAATCACCACCCACTACCAAGGTTTTGATCAACCGGTGCAAATCGTGGTGGGTGCCGTGCCCACCCGCCCGGCCAGTGAGTTTTCCGGCAAACTGGAACATTACCGCATCAGCCGCCATTTGAGCCTGGATGCTAACCCCTTCCTGCGCGATCACCAGATCGGACACAAGCCGGTGCTGCCAGCCACGTGCGCAGCCTCCTGGTTCGCCAGCTCCTGCGAACAACTCTACCCGGGCCTCAACTTCTATCTCATCGAAGATTACAAAGTGCTGAAAGGCATCATATTCGACGAAACCCTGGCAGACGAATATATCCTCGACCTGGAAGAAACAGAAAAGATCCCTGGCCAAAAAGTCAGCTTCTCCGGGCGCATCTGGAGCCGTGGCAAGAACGGGCATCCCCTCTACCATTACAGCTTGAATGCCACGCTGATGAGCCAACCCCAGCACTTGCCCATTCATAGCTTGCCGGTGCGTTTGTTCACCAATCCGGTCCGGCTCATCCTTGGGAAGGATCTATATCAAGACGGGACATTGTTCCATGGACCTTCGTTCCAGGGCGTCAAACGGGTGTTGAGCATGGACGATAAACAAGTGATCATGGAATGCATGCTGCCACCCATCGATGCCTGCCAGCAGGGGCAATTTCCCTTGCAAACCTCTAACCCCTTCATCTATGATGCCATCGTCCAATCATTGTTGATCTGGACACAATACAACGACCATGCTCCCTGCCTGCCGTCACACCTGGTCAGGCTGGAACATTACAAGCCCATCCCCTTCGACGAGACCTGCCTGGTGGACATGCACATCGTCTCCCACAGTCCAACTGCGGTGGTGGCTGACATTTGGGTCACGGATAACGCCGGCGAGGTCTACGCGAAGTTTATCGGCCTGCAAGGCACGATCAGCCCCGCTCTCAAGCGGCTAATCAGCATCGAGGCTGCGGAGCATACTACCGGTATCGAATCATGACCGCTTCCAATCGAACATCGGATTTGGGTATTATTGGTATGGATGCTGCCTCCCCCGGCTGCGAAGGGCTGGCTGCATTTGGCCAAAGTGTGTACCGGGGGCAGCCCAATAGCAAACGCTCCTGGAACGATGTCGAATTCAAGGCAGCTATCTGTAATAGCATCGAACGCACCCTGGCCGACGCCGGATTAGCGGCCGAACAGGTCGCAGTCATCACCCTTTCGCCCGGCCTGGAAACAGTGCTTCGCACTTGCCAATTGGCCGACGTGGGACACGCGACCACTTTGTCGGCTGCACTGGCAACTGCGCAGGAATTGTTGTTGAAAAAGAATGCTCCCGCTGTTTTGCTCGTGGAAGGTAATCCGGATAAACAAACGGTTGCTGCCATGGTCCTGGCCGCCCACCCTGCTGCATCGCCCGTTGGGAAAAGCGTGTATGCAGTGGTCAACGGTTCATCCGTGGCCGGTCATTCTTACAAAGATGCACTGGAAAGTGCCGGCATCTCACCGGAACAGGTCGGACTCATCCTAATCCCAGCTTTCACCGCCACCGGCATTCCTGCCGTCGAAGTGCAAGCATTATTGGCAACTTTTCCCGTCGCCGACAAACCAAGCTGTGCCCTGAGTGGAAGTGCTGACGGCTTGTCGGGATTGGTAAAGGCCGCCTGGTGCCTCTATCGTCGTGTCATCCCGGGCACACCGGACTGGCAAGGCCCAGACCAGCCCGAGGAGTGGCAGGGATCAACCTTCTATATGCCCACCACCTCGCGCACCTGGTTTTGCAACCGTCAACAGGAAAAACGCATCGCCGGGTTCAGCACTGCCGCGGAGACCGGCTCCTCGATCCTGATCGTGTTGAGTGAGACAGTCTCAGACGGGATCCACCCAGCTAATGTGCTTGCCCAGGAACCATTGCGCCTGTTCCCGCTGGCTGCCGAGTCGATCGATGGGTTGATCGAGAAGATGAACAGCCTGCAATCCCAGCTTCTATCTGGCACAAGTCTTTCGGATGCCGCCCGTGGTTGTTATAACCGCTTCCAACAGGACAAAGCCGTCGCGAACGTCCGAGCTTGTTTACTGGCATCGTCCTTCGAGACCTTGAACAAGGAGATCAGTTTTGCCATCACCGGCATCCCGGCTGCCAATGAAAAGAAAGCGGAGTGGCAGAGCTTGCAGGGAAGCTATTTCACTGCCCAACCCCTGGGTGCAACCGGCGACGTTGCCTTCGTCTATCCCGGTGCGTTCAATTCATATCCCGGAATCGGACAGGACCTGTTCTACCTTTTCCCCTCCCTCTATGATCGCCTCTACGCCATCAGTCCCCACATGGACGAGCTGCTCGACGAACGGCTGCTCTATCCGCGCAACATGAAAGCGCTGACGCCGGCCGAGCTAAGCGGGTTCGAGGCACAATTGACGGCTGACCCGATTGCCATGCTGCTCTCCGGCACGTGCCTGGCCGTGCTCTACACGTTTATATTGCGCGATGTCTTCGGCCTTTACCCGGCCAGCGCGTTCGGCTACAGTCTGGGTGAGAACAGCATGATGTTCGCCGGGAGCGTTTGGACGGATGCGGAGACCATGGCAAACGATTTACGGGAATCCCCCTTGTTCCACACTCGCCTGGCCGGACCGCAGGAGGCTGTACGTGACTATTGGAAGCTGCCATCGGAAGATGCAAAGCCCTTATGGGAAAACTACCTGCTGATGGCCCCGTCCGAGCAAGTCAGGGAAGCCATGGCGAACGAGCCGCGTGTCTTCCTGACCCAGATCAACACACCGCGCCAGGTGGTGATCGGCGGCGACCCGGACGGCTGCCGTCGGGTGATCGAAGCCGTAAAATGCAGTACGTTGAAGGCACCTTTCAATTACGCCTTGCACAACCCGGCCATTGCCTCGGAATATGCCGCTATGGAAGAGCTCTTTTACCGGCCGGTCGACCAGCAACCCGAAATGACCCTGTATGCTTCGGCCACCTACCAACCCATGACCATCGAGGCACGCTCCAATGCCCAGCTACTTGCCGAAGGCCTGTGCACCTGTCTGGATTTTCCCCGCCTGATCCGGCAAGTCTACCAGGATGGCGCACGCATCTTCATCGAGCTGGGCGCCGGCAGCAATTGCACGCATTGGATCGACGACACGTTGAACGGGCAGCCGCATGCCGCTTTCTCCATCAATCGCAAAGGCCTGGATGATTTTTCGTCCATCCTGCGCCTGCTGGCGCGGCTCACCTGTCACCGCGTACCAGTCAACTTGGAACCGCTTTACAACTGAAAATTTATGGACACTTATTCTAGAGAAACCATCTTCAAGAATTACCTGGACTGGCTGGCGCCCCATACCCATCATCTGACGCAGGTGCACGCCCAATTGCTCGAATTGCGACAACAGGGGCTGCGCCAGGCGACCGCGGTCATTACCAAACAATTGAATTCCTTGCGATTACTGTCGCGTGAGCGTTTTTCGTTGGCCGACTTGAAGGAATTCGCCAAGGGTGATGTCACGAAATGCCTGGGAGAGCGCTATGCCGTCTACAACGGGCGGCGCTGTCCGCGTATCCCCAGTGGCGACCTGTTGTTGATGAGCCGTATTCTGACCATCCAAGGCCAACCGGGCCAATTCGACCAAACGGCCGGCATCACCGCGGAATACGACGTCCCGGCAGACGGCTGGTATCTGGAAACCGGTAAAACGCAACTCCCAATCTCTATTTACCTGGAAATCGCCCTGCAACCCTGCGGCTTCCTGTCGGCTTACCTGGGCACCTCGTTGCGTTTCCCCGAGGTGGATTTCTTCTTCCGCAACCTGGATGGGCAAGTCCAGCTCACCGCCCGGCTTGACCTGCGCGGCAAGACCATCCAAACGCGTGCAGCGCTGTTGGAGACCGTTTTCAGCGGCACCACTGTCATCCAGCACTTTTCGTTCGAGCTGGCTTGCGAAGGCACCGTGTTCTTCAAGGGCCGCTCATCTTTCGGCTATTTCCCCAACCATTCCATGGATCAGGTGGGATTGGACGGCGGCAAGCCCAGTGTTCCCTGGCTCAACGGCCATCCTGTGCCTTCCGGCTTACGAACCCTTCCCAAGAATGATCATTTGAATGAAAAACTGCGCCTGATCGAGCAAGTCGCCACTGACCTAAACGGCGGCGCCAACCGGGCCGGTTACGTCTATGCCAGCCGGGCCAACTCGCCGGAGGATTGGTACTACGCCTGTCATTTCTACCAGGACCCGGTTATGCCGGGCTCATTGGGCATCGAGGCCATCGCCCAGGCGATGACGGTCCTGGCGCAAGAGCAGGCTCCCGCTTTAAGCAATCTTTCCCTGGCAATGAATCAGGAAATGACCTGGAAATACCGCGGCCAGGTGCTGCAGAAGAATCAGCAAATGCAGATGGAAGTCCATTTGAGAAAGAATACGGCAGCCGAGGGCGGCCGCTCGTTAAGCGGCGATGCCAGTTTGTGGGCGGATGATATCCGCATCTATGAAATCCACAATTTAACCCTGGCCTTGCAAGATGAACGTCTTTAAAGATGCTACCCGGAAAGCGAAAAACTCATGAACACTCCTAATACCCTGAATAAAACGACGACCCTCGAAACAGGCAATGAAATGAACAGTTTCCTACGCGACCTGGATCATCCCTTTTACGTGGTACGCAGAGAGGGTCGGCCCCTATTCATCCCGGCTGAGTCGGTAGACAACCGCGACGGCGAGGAAATCCTGGCATACCTTTCGGCGTTACCTGCCGAAAGCCTCGGTGATCCCGCCTTCAAAAAAACCTATGGGCTGCGTTACGCGTACTATGCCGGCGCCATGGCCAGCGGCATCGCATCCACCGATCTGGTCATTGCATTGGGCAAAGCCGGCCTGTTGGGCTCGTTCGGTGCAGCCGGCCTGGGCGGCAGCCGCATCGAAGCTGCCATTCAGGCCGTGCAGACGGCATTGCCGGCGGGTCCCTATGCCTTCAACCTGATCAACAGCCCCAGCGAGGAAGCCCTCGAACGCAATGCGGTGACGCTCTACTTGAAATATGGCGTGCATGTGATCGAGGCCTCCGCCTATCTGGATCTGACCGCGCCCCTGGTGCATTACCGAATTGCCGGGCTTAGCCGGGGATCCAGTGGCGAAATCCAGATCGTCAACCGGGTGATTGCCAAACTTTCACGCCGAGAAGTGGCCGAGAAATTCATGCAGCCTGCGCCCGAAGTCCTGCTCGACAAGCTGCTGCAGGAAGGCAGCATCACCTCCCAGCAAGCGGAACTGGCCAAACAGGTTCCGATAGCGGATGATATAACCGTCGAGGCCGATTCAGCCGGGCATACCGACAACCGCCCGCTGGTTTGTTTGTTGCCCAGTATCCTGGCGCTGCGCGACGCCATCCAGGCAAAATACAACTATGCCATACCCATCCGGGTGGGTGCTGCCGGCGGCATCAGCACTCCCGCCTCCGCCTTGGCGGCATTCATGATGGGAGCCGCTTACATAGCCACCGGCTCGATCAACCAGGCGTGTGTCGAATCGGGCGCCTCGGAGCACACCAAGCAAATCCTGGCCCAGGCCGGCATGACCGATGTGACCATGGCGCCTTCGGCTGACATGTTCGAGATGGGTGTCAAAGTGCAGGTGTTGAAGATGGGCACACTCTATCCCATGCGCGCTCAAAAACTCTACGAGCTTTATAACCGTTATGAATCCATCGAGCAGATCCCGGCTGATGAGCGCACAAAACTGGAAAAGCAGGTCTTCCAACGTAATATGGATTCCATCTGGCAGGATACGGTCAAGTTCTTCAACGAGCGTGACCCGGCGCAGATCGAGCGGGCTGCCGACAACCCCAAGCGCAAGATGGCCTTGATCTTCCGCTGGTACCTGGGCCTCTCATCGCGCTGGTCGGCAGCTGGAGAAAAAGGGCGTGAGATGGATTACCAGGTGTGGTGTGGCCCGGCCATGGGCAGCTTCAACGACTGGACGCGCGGCACCTACCTGGCCGAGCCCCAAAACCGCCATGCAGTGGATGTGGCCCTGCACCTGTTGACCGGCGCGGCTTACCACTACCGGCTCCAGGCGCTGAAATTACAAGGTGTGCCTTTACCGGTCGAGCCTGCCCCCTATCTCCCCGACGCGCCCCGTGCCAATTGATCAGGCAGGATTGCAGAGACTCACATGGCAGCGGCTGGGACAACCACGGCTATTCATCATTGGGGCGAGGAATCGCCTCCCCCAACCCTCAAAGCCGGGGAAATACACGTCTGGCTGGCTTGGGTGGACGGGCAACAGGATGAGGGCTTTTGGGAATTGCTATCTGATGAAGAAAAACGCCGCGCTGCCCGCCTGCTGAACCCGCAACGTTCAAAGCGTTTTGTCGTCACCCATGGCATCTTGCGCCGGTTGTTGGGCGCCTACTTGGGACAAGACCCTGGCGCATTAACCTTTCGCAGCGGTTCGCAGGGCAAGCCGGCATTGGTCGGCGCTGCAGAAAAGATGTTATCTTTCAACCTGTCTCATTCCGAAGATATGGCGGCGTATGTCATCGCCAAAGGGAGGGATGTGGGAATCGACATCGAGCGCATCCGACCGATTGACGATTTAGAAAGCATGGCCGCCATGGCCCTCTCATCATCGGAATGGAATAACATCAAAGAAGAAACCGCTGAAGAAAGATTGAGACATTTTTATGTGCTGTGGACACGCAAAGAAGCCATATTAAAAGTGACCGGAAAAGGCTTGACAGTTTCCATGAAAGCAGTAAAATTGCTTAATTTTAAATCCACCCCGGAAACCAGCGAAATCCTTTTACCCGATGGCAGGAAATGTCAGGTGATCGACCTGCCGCTGGACGAAGGCTACATCGGCGCCGTCGCAACCGCCCCTGAAGTCTAGTTCAGGCTAAATAAAACAGAACATGAAACGTGGCACAGGTGATCTTATGAGCAAAGAAATCATTAACAGCCTTGAAGAAAAACGGACTGCCGCACTCAAAGGCGGCGGAGATACGCAGATCGAAAAGCAGCATGCCAAGGGCAAGCTGACGGCCCGTGAGCGCATCGAAAAGCTGCTCGACCCGCACACTTTCACCGAGACCGGCATGTTCGTCAGCCATCGCGCCAAAGGATTTGGCATGGAAAATTCCCATCCTGCCACCGATGGCGTCATCACCGGCTGGGGTAAGATCGACGGACGGCTGGTTTACGTCTATGCCCAGGATTTTACCATCCTGGGCGGCTCGCTGGGCGAAGCCCACGGGCTGAAGATCGCCCAATTGATGGACCTGGCCTATCAAAACGGCGCGCCGGTCATCGGCCTGAACGATTCAGGCGGGGCGCGCATCCAGGAAGGCGTCGATGCGCTGGCCGCCTATGGCGAAATCTTCTATCGCAATACGCGCGCCTCAGGCGTCATCCCTCAAATTTCGGTCATTTTGGGGCCCTGCGCCGGCGGTGCGGTCTATTCGCCCGGCATCACCGATTTCATCTTCATGGTCGATGCAACGGCTTACATGTTCATCACCGGCCCGGAAGTGGTCAAGGCAGTCACCCACGAATCGGTGGATGCCAACACATTAGGCGGCACCGATGTGCATCGCGCCAAAAGCGGGACCGCCCATTTTACCGCCCCGGACGAGGAAAGCCTGTTCAACCAATTGCGGCACCTGCTCTCGTTCCTGCCGCCCAACAACATGACCCCCCCGCCCTACGAGCCGCCCTCGGACGATCCGCAGCGGCAGGTGTCGGAGCTTGAAAAAGTCGTCCCGCTCGATCCGCAGCAGCCTTACGATGTGCATACAGTGATCGATGCCATCGTGGACGATAGCGAGTTCCTCGAAGTGTTGCCCGGTTATGCCATGAACATCGTGGTGGGCTTTGCCCACCTAGATGGCCACCCGGTGGGCATCATCGCCAACCAGCCTGCTTACCTGGCCGGCGTATTGGACATCAATTCTTCGGATAAAGGGGCGCGTTTTATCCGCTTCTGCGATGCCTTCCACATCCCGCTGGTAACGTTCGTGGATACGCCCGGGTTCCTGCCAGGCATCGAGCAGGAGCATGACGGCATCATCCGCCACGGCGCCAAGATGATCTATGCCTATGCTGAGGCCACCGTGCCCAAAGTCGCCATCATTTTGCGCAAAGCCTACGGCGGCGCCTACATCGTCATGAGCTCGAAACACCTGCGCAGCGATTACAACCTGGCCTGGCCGGGCGCCGAAATCGCCGTGATGGGGCCGGAAGGCGCAGTCAAGATCGTCTTCAAAAAAGAGATCGAGGCATCCGAAGATCCGGCTGCCGCGGCTGCCGAGCGCACCCGACAATACCGCCAGGAATTTGCCAACCCTTACCTCGCCGCTGCACGCGGCTACGTGGACGATGTGATCCTGCCGGCAGAAAGCCGCCAGCGCCTGATCGCTGCGTTGGAAACCTTGCGGGATAAGCGTCAGCCGACGCCGTCGCGCAAGCACGGCAACATCCCGCTCTAGGAAGGTGCAACATGAAAGTTTTGGTCGCCAATCGAGGGGAAATCGCCGTACGGGTACTGCGCACCTGCCGGGAGCTAGGGTATCCGAGTGTGGCCGTCTATTCTGAGGTGGATGCCG
>Ga0335069_10012520_pt1 | contig 11927 bp, 15 predicted proteins | sample Lox_Sample_11_FD_206714 | JGI IMG/M metagenome (GOLD analysis project Ga0335069, IMG submission 206714) | Soil microbial communities from Loxahatchee National Wildlife Refuge, Florida, United States - Lox_Sample_1.1 | ecosystem: Environmental > Terrestrial > Soil > Wetlands | place: USA...
CTACCTGAAGCACACCAAGCCTAAGGAGGGCAGGGCGTTCGTGTATCGCGCGGTAGTGAGCCGGGAACAGGCCAGCCGGAGTGCGGTGCGGCATCTCTTGCGGAGGTTCTTTGGGAACTCGGCTGAGGCGCTGGTCCTAAATCTCTTGGAGGATGAAGAGCTGAGCGAGCGGGATTTGGCTCGCGTGAAGGAGCTGTTGAAGGAAGACGCTCCGGAAGGAGATTCGCATGACGATCGCCAGTGAATTTCTCCTTGCGGTATTGAACAGCCTGTGGCAGGCGGCGATCGTCGCTGGATTGGTCTGGCTCGCGCTTCGATTCCTTCCAGGAATCAACGCCGCAACGCGCTATGCCGTCTGGTGGGCCACGTTGGCCGTGGTCATCGCGCTTCCGCTTGCACCGCGCGCGATTGCCTGGTCGCGTGCTCAATTGCGGCAAGCGCAAGTCACCACGCGGACGTCACGCGCCACGGCGAGATTGGCACAACCGTCGATCGAGGACACTCCCGCGATCGTTACTCTGCCCGAAGAGCGAACGTCGCGCTGGCCGCTTTGGGTTGCTGCTTTGTGGACGGCGCTGTGCCTGTACCGGCTGTGGCAGATCGGACGAAGCTATTGGTATTTGCGGGGCGTGAAGGCGCGAGCCCAATTGGCGGGCGACGCGGTGCGGCCGCTGCCGAATCTCAAGAGGCAAGCTCGGCTCTTGGTCTCGCAAGATGTCGCTTCGCCGATGGCCGTCGGGTTTCTGCATCCGGCGGTGATCCTTCCGGAGTCGCTGTCGCGAGAACTGGAGCAGAACGAGATGGAGCACATCCTGCTTCACGAATCGGCGCATATCGCACGGAGCGACGATTGGACCAACTTGCTAGCGCGGTTCCTAGGCGCCGCGCTGGCGCTTCATCCGGTGGCGTGGTGGATCTTGCGTCAGATCGAGCGCGAGCGCGAAATCGCCTGCGATGACTGGGTGGTAGCTCGCGTAGGTTCAGCGAGGCCATATGCGCGGAGCCTCGCGCGCATGTCGGAGCTGCGGTGGTCGCGAAAGGCGGGCCCGGGGATCAAGCAGGGGGAAGCACTCGCCTCGGGAATTCTCGGCGGCGGTTCCCGTTTGGGCGAAAGGATTGAGGCGCTGCTGAAACGACCGTGCGAGGCGAAGGTGAGGATATCGCGGCTTCGTGTGGCCGTGAGCATAGCGGCATTGCTTGCATGCTCCGCCGCCGTTGCGTTTTAACCGAGAATAGTCGCGTTTGCGCAAGAGAGGCCGGTGTTCGAGGTCGCCTCGGTAAGACCGACGCCGCCGGGTGCCCCGAGGCTAGACGGCCCACGGCCCTCGGACGGCCCTACGGCGCACCAGCTGAGCTCAGGGAGCTTTAGCTATAGCAGTTTCACTCTCCTCGAATACATCCAACTCGCCTACGGATTGAAGCTATACCAGATACCCAACCGGCCGAAGGACCTCGTCGCGCAATATGACATTAATGCCAAGGCGCATGGTCCCATAACGGACGGGCAGGCGAGGTTGATGTTCCAGACGCTGCTGGAAGACCGTTTCAAGCTCAAGCTGCATCGCGAAAGTAAGGATTCGCAGGTTTGGGCGTTGGCGGTTGCGAAAGGTGGTCCAAAATTCCAACATGGGGCGGATGACGGAAAGGTAGCCGGCGCCAGCCTCTCGGCGGCGGGCCTTCAGTGGCACAACATCTCGATGGATTACCTTGCCGACTGGATCACAAATCTACCCTCGCTGGGCCGTCCGGTCATGAATCGCACCGGCCTTGATGGCCTCTACGACCTCACGCTTTTCTTCGATAGCCCCGTGAATGGCGAAGATCCGGCCGCGCTGAAGATGGGCCTGCGGGACGCGCTGGATGCGTCGATCCTTGGTTCGCTTCAAGATCTTGGCCTCAAATTGGAATCGGAGAAAGCGCCGATCGACTTCTACACGGTTGAGCATGTGGAGCCGCCGAGTGAGAACTGAGGAACTACTCGCATTGGGCGTCTTCGGGCGAACGTCACGGCTCGGCCAGCGGATCGAGTTGCTCCTGGATCGCGACTATTCTGCGCCGGTTTCAAAGAGTCGAATTGCCATCAGCGCCACCGTGCTGGCGGGTTGCATCATCGGTGCGGGAAGCGCACCCTCAGTCTTCGCATTGGCACAATCAGCCGAATTCGACGTGACCTCCGTCCGGCGGAACCTCGACGGCTGCTGCACTACCTTCGGTGTCGGCCAGGGCGGGTCCGGCGGGCATGCCGTGACAGTAAAAACGCTGATCGGCGTTGCCTATCGCGTGCAGGAGTTTCAGATCTCAGGAGGCCCGAACTGGGTCGGATCGGATCGCTTCGACGTCGAGGGCAAAACTGAAGATCGCTCGGCTGACCCGGATCGCCTGCGGTTGATGCTCCAAGCTCTGCTGGGCGATCGGTTCCAGTTAAAGCTACATCGCGAGATCAGAGAGTCTTCCGTGTACGAATTGACCGCGGCGAAAGGCGGGATCAAAATCAAGTCCTCCGCGGATCAGTCCGCGGCTATCGACGGACCGTCCGCGACGGGAGCGCCGAACCACGGCAACATGAGAGTCGGCGCGAGCAGCCTGACCGGCAACGCAGTGACCCTCGCATTATTCACAAAGCTGCTATCGCAGCGATTGGATGGGCCCGTTATCGATGGGACAAATCTTGCCGGCCGCTATGATATCCGGCTGCAATGGATGCCTGATCCGGGCGAGAATCCGCTCGACCCTGGAGGCAACGTGCTGCCACCCGAGGAAAGCTCGGGACTGTCGATCTTTGCAGCGATTCAAGAACAGCTCGGATTGGAACTAACGGCGGCGAGAGGGCCGGTCGAGATTCTGGTGATCGACCGCGTGGAGAGGCCAAATGAGAACTAACTCAGGGGTACTTGGAACAGGTGTCCTTGGGAAGCGCGTCCGTCACGCCAGCATTAGGCGACGACCCTTCGGCTGCGGAACCGGATCTCCGAATTCCTTCGCCGTATCAATCCAAAGCTCGATCGCCTCTTTGACGTTAGTTAACGCGCCCTCTTCCGTGGACCCGTGGGCTATGCAGCCTGGCAACTCCGGAACCTCTGCAATGTACGCTTGGTCCTCGTCGCTCCAATAGATGATGATTTCGTATTTATTCATGCCGATCCGCCATGCGTGCTACGCGGCTATTCTAGCCCGTTCGAGCAGAGAAGTGAGGAGTAACTCTGATCCATCTATTTTCAGCGCTGTGCGGGAGCAGCTCGGATTAGAGCTTAAGCCTTCAAGGGAACCAATGGAAGTGCTGGTCATCGACCATGCGGAGAAGCCCGATGCGAACTAATACGGAGCGGCGTGTCCGCTCAATTGCGACAGAAGAATTGCTGGCATTGGGCGTTTTCGGGCGGCACTCCCGCCTCGGCGAACGAATCGCGATACTGCTCGAACGCGGAAGGGAGTTCTCGCCACGAGCGTCCAAATCGCGAGTCACCGTCGGTGCAATCGGACTGCTCGCGTGCGCAATCGCGGGAGCATTTGCACCGCGCCTCGTCGCCTTCGCGCAGACGCAGAGATTCGAAGTTGCCTCGGTCAAGCCCAACAATTCTGGCGAACGGAAATGGCTGGCGCCCCCGCCCGCCGGGGGCCGGTATGCCGTGACGAACATGACCCTACAGATGCTGGTCGTCCAAGCCTATGGGCTCCCTTCGTTTCAAATCTCCGGCGCTCCGCCCTGGTTCGACTCGGATCGGTTCGACGTCGAAGGCAAGGCGCTGGGCAATCCGCCCAAGGAACAAATTATGGTGATGCTACAGTCCCTGTTAGCGGACCGATTCAAGCTGGCGGTGCATCGGGAGAATAAGGAGGCTCCGGTATTCGAGCTCGTCGTCGCAAAGGGCGGCATCAAGTTCAAGGAAGGAAAATGTGTTGGCGAACCAGGCTTCGCGAACCCTTGTGGAGGGTTCAGTGTAGGCCTGCGCGGGGTCATGGTCGGGCGTGAGGTGGGTGTGGACCAACTGGCCAGTAACCTCGGCTCACTGCTAAGTCGGCAAGTGCACGACAAGACCGGCCTTGCCGGGAAATACGACTTCGATCTGACGTGGACGCCAGACGGAAGCACGATTCGCGGTCCGGGCGATCCCGATGCGCCTCCGCCCGACCCGGCCGGACCGTCGATCTTTACCGCACTTCAGGAGCAGCTCGGGTTGGAGTTGAAGTCCACAAAGGCTCCGGTCGAGATCCTGGTGATCGATCACGTCGAAAAACCGGACGAAAACTAGCGCCGTCAAGCGGGGCTGGCTTGGGACCGGATGGTATCCTGAACCGTAGTGGCTTCACCCCTGAATTTTCACCTGGAACAGTACGAAGGACCGCTGGACCTGCTCCTGGATCTGATACGAAAACAGGAGATCAATATATACGACATCCCCATCGCCCGCATCACTCAGCAGTATCTGGAATACATGCAGCGCGCGACGGAGATGAATATCGAGCTGAGCTCGGAGTTCGTGTACATGGCAGCGACGTTGATCCACATCAAGTCGCGGATGCTGTTGCCCCGAGATCCTGAGCTCGATAAGCTGCTGCCGGAAGAAGATCCGCGCAAGGAACTGGTGGAGCGCCTGCTCGAGCGGGAGCGTTTCAAGACGGCGGCGGAAATGCTGCAGGAGAAGCGCGTGGTGGAAGAAGCTGCCTGGACCAACGCGCAGATCGCCCAATTCCGCGCGGAAGCTGGAGAGCCGGAACTCGCCGTCACAGTATTCGACTTAGTCAAGACCTTCCAGGCTGTGCTCGAACGATCCAAGCACCGCCCGATTTACGAGGTCAACAACGAGGAAGTCAGCGTCCCGGACATGCTTCGCTATCTCCATAAATTCTTCGGCCGGGAAACCGAGGTCTCCGCGCGCGAATTGTTTGAACGCCAGCGCAGCCGGCGTGCCATGATCTGCCTGTTCCTGGCGGTGCTGGAGCTCGTAAAGCTGCAAGCTCTGGGCCTGACGCAGACCGGGGCGTTTGCCGAAATCGGATTGAAGCGGCTGCGAGGATTCGAGGCGGCTTTCGGCCCGGACGGCAACATGGCCACCGTCGAAGAAGGTTATCGCTGAAGACGAACCTGTAACGCCGAAATGGATATCTTCGAATGACGAGGGGAAACACCGATCGTGGATGAATTGGACGTGACGCAGGCCGAAAGCGAATCGCCCGCCGAGAGCGAATCGCCCGCAACCCAGACCGAATGGGTGGAGGAGCGTCCCGCGGAGGATGAAGACTCGCGGCTGAAGGCGATCCTGGAAGCGATCGTTTACGTGACCGATGAGCCGCTGTCAGCTCAGCAAATCGCAGCCGCGCTTTCGCATCCTCTCGATAAGGTCAAGCGGATTCTGGATGGGCTGGTGGAAGAGTACGCCAAGCCGGAACGCGGCCTGAGCATTCGCGAGGTCGCCGGCGGCTACAAGATGTCCACCAAGCCGGAGCATCACGAAGCCGTGCGGGCGTTCGTTAAGAAATTGACTCCACCGTTGAAGCTTTCGCTCGCAGCGCTGGAGACCCTCGCGGTGATCGCTTACAAGCAGCCAGTGACCGCACCGGAGATCATGGACATCCGCGGCGTGCAGGGAGCCGGCGTGCTAAAGACGCTCCTTGACCGCAAGCTCATCGCGGAGGGGGGCCGCAAGAAGGTGGTCGGACAGCCGATTCTGTACAAGACCACCAAAGAGTTCCTGGTTCAGTTCGGACTCAAGAGTCTGAACGAACTCCCGACGATCAAAGAGTTCGAAGAGCTGGGAAGGATGGAACTGGTCGAAGAACGGGCCACCGAAGAAACGCAAGTCGAGCCCGAACATGCCGCGCCCGAGGCGGCGCCTCAGGAATCCGAAGCGCTTCAAGAGGCTGAATCGGAACAGCCGTCTTCGGAACCCAACCCCGCTGAACACGCGGAAGAGCCACCCGCGCAAAGCGAATAGGCGGGGGAGAGCGGACCATTCAGATGGAGGAACGGCTCCAGAAGATTCTTTCTCAGGCGGGCATCGCCAGCCGACGCAAGGCCGAGGAACTAATCGTTCAAGGCCGCGTTACCGTTAACGGCGCGACGGTGGACACGCTCGGTTCGAAAGCCGACCTGGAGCATGACCACGTCAAGGTCGATGGCAAGTTGCTGCGCGCGCCGAAGCGCCACGTTTACCTCGCTCTGCACAAGCCTAAGGGCTGCGTAACCACGACCTCCGATCCGGAAGGCCGCGAGACCGTGATGCATCTGCTTCGCGGAGTTCGCGAGCGCGTGTTTCCCGTCGGGCGGCTCGATTATAACAGCGAGGGGTTGCTTCTTTTCACCAATGACGGCGAGTTCGCGCACCGCATCACCGCGCCCGAAAGTCACGTTAAGAAGACCTACGTGGTGAAGGTGAACGGAGCGCTTACCGAAGAACAGGAGCGCCAGTTCCGCGAAGGTATTCCGATGCACGGACGCCGAACTTCGCCGGCCGAGATAAAGATGATCAAGCCGGGCACGAACCCATGGTACGAGGTTCGCATCGTGGAAGGCCGTCAGAATCAGATCCGCATCATGTTCAAGCATCTAGGCAAGCTCGTGGAGTAGCTGCGCCGGGTGAAGATCGCTTTTTTGGATCTGGATCTCGCGCCCGGGCGATACCGGCTGCTTACAGCGAAGGAAGTTGAGCGCTTCCGCAAGCTGCTCAAGATCGACGCGAAAGAAGCGGAGAACTGAGTCCTTATGAGGAGAATCGCGCTGGCTGCGTGCTTCATCCTCATTGGTTTTGCGGTCGAAAACGTTACACGAGCGCTAGCTGACAACCCCATCCGTCCGGCTCCGGCGATGCCGGGCAAGAAGCCGTCGGTTAAAATTCTCTACGGCGGCACATTCCTGAATGGTCGGACGTTTGTGTTCCCGACTCGAGCCGGCCTGTTTGCTCTTTCCTCCTGGCAACTAAAGAATGACGGCTCCGAACCTTTGCCGGCTGGGTCATCGGTCCGCCTCTACTTCTCCGGAGCGGTCGGCGGGAGCGCGCACCCTACGAATTGGGAACAACTCACCAGCACGGATCCGGCGTTTCCAGCGGCGTTTCTTTGGAGATCTCCGGCAGCGATCCGTGCAGGCGAGAGCTCGGATCTTCCGGAATTCGAGAACAGTGGCGCCGGACTAATCCGTTCCGTCAAGGGCAAGCTGGTGGTCTCGGCCGGAGCTGACACTCTAGCCGAAGCAATATTTCTGATCCGCCCCGTAAAATTAACGCAGGCGAGCGCAACGATTCTAATGCCTAAGGCCTAATCGGCGCTTGAGCCATCCGGCGACGTCCGGCCAGAACTCGGGGGCGAGATTCGCCAAGCCACTCCCGGCAACGTTGGTCGCCCAATTTACAATCCCAACTGACGCGGTTCTGCTAACCGGCGGATAATATGCGTTCGAGAGAGCCGCGCTCATCGCGCACCCCAGAACATTGGCCCAATTGAAGGTTGCGTCCCCAGCGTCCGTCCGTGTTACCACCGAGCGGCTTATGGCATAAACGGAGCGTCCCCAAATACCGCGAATATGTCCACGCCGCACATAGCGCGTGTTCTCATGCAGAGCCGAAGCTAGCAGGAAATCGGCGAAGAAATTCTGGCTGATGTCGTCCCCCAGAGCCGCGCCGAACCGTTTGGGAAAGGCATCTCTACGCCAGAAATGCCTCCCATAGAGCGGAGCCGAACGCGTCAACTGGGAAACCGTTGCGTTCAGCCCAGCCGCCCCAGGGGTCGTTGGGTTTACGGTCTCCGTTAAAAACAGCTTCCATTTCTCGGATATAGTTGGCGTCTGCGTCGAGGGGTCCAGCACTGACTGCCCCTCGGCCCGCACAACGGCCAGTATGGCGAGGAGCGAGTACCAGAAGCGCCGGCGAGTCGTCTTGTGCCGCGTCAGATGCAGTCGACAGCCTCTTCTTCATGATTCCGCGATAATGGCTGGCGCGCAAGAAGCCGCTTACGCTGACGTAAGTAGTTCCCCCGATCGGAATGGGACTGCGGTACACTGGCGTGCCGCCCGTTTTTCCTACATGCTTGAGCTTCGCGACATTCGCCGCGAAGGGCATAAGCCCCCTTAGGGTCAAGAGAAGCAATGAATGAGAGAAGAAAGGAGCCTAGAATCGACGTGGACACTCCAGCGGTCATGACGCCGCTGGCCGCGGTCGCCGTTCGCCTGAAAGGTCAGGTGATCAATGTGTCGTCGAACGGGCTCAAGGTCAGAGTGTGCGAACAGATGGAACGCGATCCCCGAGTCGGAGACGTTTATAGAATTCTCAGCAGCCGGGATCGGATGCTTTGCGAGGTCAACCATTGCCGCCCGGGCAGTGGCGGCACCGAGATCGGCTTCAAGATCCTGCACTGGAGCGAAGCCGGCGAATTGAAACAGATCGTCAAAACGAACTAAGGAAAACGCTTCAGATCCGGGTACCCTTTGACAGCCGCGTACTAAACAGGACCCCTGCTCCAATTCAAACCGGAAGCACTATTGATTGAACTTCACAGAAACCGCAGAATGAGGCCATGAAAAAAGGATCTGAATCTCAAGCCCAAATCGAAGAGATGGTGACCGTAACGGCGCTCGGAGGCGAACAAGCCATCTTCAAGGCGCGATTCATCGATCAGTCCTCGGAAGGGATGCAGATCAAGTTGAGTTCCGGCCTGGAAGTCGGAAGCCTGCTGAAACTCGAGTTCGGCGATGATCTAATGATGACGGAGGTGAGCCGCTGCGAGCCCGATGAAGGCGGGTTCAGCGCGGGTCTTTCGATCCTCTCTTGTCTTCAGAAATCCGAGCTGGAACGGCTTCGCCGTGAGGCCGTGGCTGGGCCCGCCAGCGAAGCCTAGGCGGCCGCGCTAGCGGTGCTTGCCCGACACCTGCGCCCGCCTTTCGGCCTCGGGCAGGCGGAGATTCACGCCCTGCGGCAAGAGCGCCGCCAGGTTTCGTTCATCGACGATCACAAGCTGCCGTTCAGGTTCCGGTTGGCCGGTCTCGCCGTTCCCCTCCCCTGGTTGCGCCGCCTTGAAGCGCAGAAGGGCAGCACGGATTCTCTCCGCCTGATCGCTCATGAGAATGTCCTCTGTGCTAAGGACTATCGGCTGAGACTTTGGATTGCCGCAGAGTCGTAGAGACAAATTCGCGGGTCCCTAAACCCTCCGCTCCTGACAGTCGCCGATGCTCGGCGTGGCCCAGTTACTCAGCTTTGGCGGCCTTCTTGGCCTTGGGTTGAGCCTTCCGTTTCGCGGCCCATCTTTGGCGCATTCGCTCCGCGGCTGCGGCGCGTTGCGCGGCGCTGAAGTGGCGCTTCTTTCTCGTGGGCGCTGGCGCAGCAACCGCGGCGGCCGCCGCCAGCGGATTCTTGGGCGGACGTCCCCTCCGCTTCATTGTTCCCTGGAGTGCGGCGATAGCCGCGTTCAATTTGTCTCGTTCTGCAATCAGCAGCGCGACGATTTGGTCAGTGGGCATAAAGTGCGATGGTAGCATCCATTGGCAAGCTGCACCAACGCGCCTCGATCCGGCGGATAACTGACGCGCTTCGACCGGCGTTGAACGCCGGACGCAATGCGACGCCTTTGGAATGAGTCTTTTACACTGCCGCTGGTTTGGCACGGCGCCTGCCATGCATGCGGAGAGTCGATCCAAAGGAATTACGTTACATGCTTCAGAGCCTGCTCATTTCGAACAGCCGCGACACGGCTGAGCTAATCGCCCGGGCAATTCGCCAATCCGGCCACATCAATCTGGAGCAGGTCTTCTGTCCACTGCCCACCCACTATCAGCTCTCGCGAGCGCTCAGCACGCTTACGCTCGACGTGGTGTTTGTCGAGACCACGTCTCTCGATGCTTTTGATGCGGAGCAAAGCCGAATTTTATGTCAGGAGATCATGAGAAAGGCAAGCCGAACCGCCATCATAGGTTTTTCTGCGGAGGCGGGGGAGTCTCGGAACAGGATCACCTCTCACAGGTTGAAATGGCCCCTCTCTAACGCCGATCTTTGCTCAACGGTTCGTCAGGCAGTCCAGCAAACATCTCGCGGCTCGCTGGAGAATTTGTTCTCTGTGATTCCGGCTAAGGGAGGATCCGGAGCCACGACGACAACCGTGAATCTCGCTTGCCAGCTTGCCACAACTCTCGGCAGGAGCGTTCTCGTCGCCGAGGCGGACCTCCGGTCCGGCACGATAGCCGACTGGCTTGGCACAAAACCGGCGGAATCCATCGCTCAGTCCCTTGCATGCGCGGACAATTGCGTTTCGCTGATATGGCCGCGTCATGTCTCCTCTAAGTACGGCGTCGACTGGATGCTTACGGACCGCGACCATCATGGCTTCCGGCCGTTTTGGGGAGATTACCGTCACCTGCTGAGCTTTGCGTCAGCCCGATACGACTGCATGCTCGTCGATTTGCCGGACACGATCGACGAAGACGCCTCGGAGGTGGCCCTGCTATCCCGCACAACGTTCATCGTCACCACTCCCGAGATGTTGTCGCTGGAACTGGCGCGTCAGCGGATCGAGGAGCTCGAATCCTTCGGTGTGCCAAGATCGCGGGTGCAAGTGTTGGTGAATCGTGTGCAGCGCGGGGACATTGTTTCACCGAAGGAAATCCAACGCCGTTTGGGCTGCGAAATCGGCGGCGTCATCCCGAATGATTACCCGGCGGTTCACAGATCGATTTTCGACGGGACGTTCGTAAGCACGGGGACGAAGCTCGGGCGTGCGTACTGCGCGCTCGCGCGAAGCCTCGCGGGGGAACCGGAAGCTATGGAGCCCCCGCGCACTCTCTCGATGTTCGGATTCCTGAGCTCGCAGAGACGGTCGGCTGTCCGCGCTGGAACAGCATAATCCCTAACACTCGGACACCGGGCGGGCGCTAAGCTGGAATCGGAGCCGAGATGCCATCGAACCAAGGCGCGCCGGAAGGCGAGATCGAGGCCGCTATCGCGGTCTCCAACAATGAGGCTTTAAGCCGATTCGAGGCGCACGTCGCCGGCAAAATCGCCTTCCTGGACTATCGCCGAACCGGCCGCGAGCTCATCCTCACGCATGCCGAAACGCCGAGCGATTTGGAGGGCCGAGGGATCGCGAGTAGAGTGACGCGCGCGGCGCTCGAATTCGCTCGTGAGCACGGTCTGAGCGTAGTTCCGCTCTGCCCATTTGTCGCATGGTACATTCGCGAGCACCCGGAGTTCGCCGATATCGTCAAGCGTGAACGCCATCAGTAAGAGTCACGCCCGGACGCGATACAGCATCTCGCCTGCGTGGGGCACTACGAACCAGCCCTGCTTCGCCCAGGTTTCGGGGTCGATGGTCGCCGGATCCCGATAGCCGAGATTGAGAGCGCCGCATTCGGATTCCGAAATGCCGGTTGCGAGCGTCACTTGAATCCGCGGCGTTTCTACGCCTGAAGACGCGTCATAAGCGCCTTTGCCCTTGAGGTGCGTCGAGTGCGCCAGGATACCGCCGGGATAATGCTTGAACCGGTCCCACTGCTTCACAAAGTAATCGCGGCAATGGTAGCCGATCTCCCGAATCAACCCGCCGTGAACCTCGCTGGCCTCACGAATGTGCGGCGCGTACAGAACAACCTCGCCGCTATCGGCGATGATCGGCTCGGTCTTGTACATTCCCTTGGCTCCGGTCCAAAGGTCGCTGTACATCTCGGGAAGAATCGAGAGCACGCGCGGCACCGGCCGGTCTAGCCACACGATGTGCCGGCGCGAAGACAGCTCGGCCGCTTCCTTCCAGGCCTCGATGGTAGGTCCGCAAAAGACCCCTGCCACACCATCAGACGTGACTACGGGCGCGATCAGCGAGTGTGGAACGGGCACGAGCTCCGCCGCGCGATGGATCACGGCCCGGACGAGCGTTTCGCGCGTGCCGACAATCTCGTAACTGGTCAGCAAAGCGCCCAGCCAATGCGTCAGGTTGATCAGCTCCGCGCCGCCGAT
>Ga0335069_10012521_pt1 | contig 11926 bp, 14 predicted proteins | sample Lox_Sample_11_FD_206714 | JGI IMG/M metagenome (GOLD analysis project Ga0335069, IMG submission 206714) | Soil microbial communities from Loxahatchee National Wildlife Refuge, Florida, United States - Lox_Sample_1.1 | ecosystem: Environmental > Terrestrial > Soil > Wetlands | place: USA...
CCTCGTGGTCGTCGACGATGAGGACGGTGATTTCGGAGTTCGGTGCGGGCTCGGACACGGCGGCCCTCGATTGTATTCCTGGCCTCCGACGGCCAGGTAGCTTGCGCGGATGGACTGGGCGACCGTCTCGGCGCTCGCGACCGGGGGCGGGACGCTCGTGCTGGCCGGGACGACGTACGCCTCGGTCCGGTCGGCGAACCGCGCGGCCCGAGTCGCGGAGCTGTCGCTGCTCGCCGGCCTGCGTCCGCTGATCGTCCCGTCGGCGGACGACGACCGGGTGCAGAGGGTCGAGTTCGCCGACGACACCGCGCTCATGGTCCCGGGAGGCTGCGCCGGAGTCGAGGTGATCGACGACCGCGTCTACGTCGCGCTCTCGCTGCGAAACGTCGGCTCGGGCATCGCCGTGCTCCACGGCGGCTTCGTCACGGAGCAGCGCGTGGGTGTCGACGAGCACGAGCCGCTCGAGCGCGTCCCGCGGCTCACGCGCGACTTGTACCTGCCGCCGGGCGAGGTCGGGTTCTGGCAGGCGTCCTTCCGGAGCGACCCGCGCCGCGACGACGTGCGTGCGCTCGTCGAGTCGGGGCGCTTCAGCGTCGAGCTCCTCTACGGCGATTTCGAGGGCGGCCAGCGCATGGTGACGCGCATCGCCGTCCTCCGGGAGCACGACCGCTGGAATCTCCGCGTCGCCCGCCACTGGCAGATCGACCGCGACGACCCCAGATGACGGAACGGCCCGCCGGGAGCTGGCGGGCCGTTCGGAGCACTGACTTGAACGCCGGGGCGGCCGGATTTGTTCCTCAGACCGCGAGGCTGAGCTGCTCGGCCTCGGCCGGCGGCTCGAGGCGGAGGCGCCGGCGGTCGCGGACCCCGTGCTCGCGTGCGAGCTCGCGCACCTGCCCGCGCACCTCCGACGCGTCGAGATACGCCTTGCGCCCGTACAGCCGCTCGTACTCCGGGAGGAGCTCCGGCCAGTCGCGCTCGAGGGCGCCGAGGAAGTGCTCCTTCGTCCCGGGCTTGAGATAGAGGAGGTTCGCCCACACGCCGGTCGCGCCGGCCGCGCGGGCCGCGCGCACGACCTCGGCGAGGAGCTCCGGCCGGTCGCTGAGCCCGGGGAGGATCGGCGCCATCCCGACCCCGACCTTCACGCCTGCGTCCACGAGCTGCGCGAGCGCGCGCAGGCGCTGGTGAGGCGGGGCGGTCCCCGGCTCGGTGCGCCGCCAGATCTCCGTGTCGAGCGTCGGCACCGAGAACGTCACGCTCACCTCCGCCCGGCGCGCCGCCTCCACGAGGACGTCGAGGTCGCGCACGATCATCGGCCCGCGCGTGATGATCGCGAACGGGTTCGCCGCCGCCGCCAGCACCTCGAGGCACGCGCGCGTCAGCCGGTACCGGCCCTCGGCCGGCTGGTACGGGTCGGTGGCCGCGCCGATCGCGATCCCCTCCTGCTTCCACGACGGCCGCGCGAGCTCGCGGCGGAGCACCTCCGCCACGTTCGTCTTCACCCGGATGCTCGTCCCGTAGCGCTCGTCTGCGGGGCGGTCGGCGCGCAGCTCGAAGGCGCGCACGTAACAGAACGTGCACCGGTGCGCGCAGCCCATGTACGGGTTGAGCGACCAGGCGAACGGCATCCCCTGCACGCGGTTGAGGGCGGAGCGGCACGGCTCTTCGCGATACTCGACGCGCATCCCCATGGCAGAGCTTATCGAACATGTGTTCGCCGTGCCCCAGGAGATGGAGCCGGGCATCCTGCGGGTGACGCTGCCGCTCCCGAGCGGGCCGCGGCACGTCCATGCCTATCTCCTCCGCAACCCGGACGGCTGGACGCTCGTCGACACCGGCCTCGGCCTCGTGGAGCCCTCGTGGGGGGAGATCCTCGCGCGCGTGGACGGCCCCGTCGTCCGCATCTTCATCACCCACATGCACCCGGACCACGTGGGCGGGGCGGAGGCGGCGGTCGAGGCGACCGGGGCGCCGGTGCTCCAGGGCCGGCTCGACTACGAGCAGTGCGAGCGCGTGTGGGGGTCGCCGGACTGGCCCGAGCGGATCGCGCGCTGGTTCCTGCTCCACGGCGTCCCGCCGGCGGAGGCGGAGGAGCTCATCGAGTCGGGGCACGTGTTCGCCGACTTCGTCCGCTTCGCGTGGAACCCGGCTCCGGTCGAGCCCGGCGACGACGTCGACGGGTGGCGCGTGCTCGCGCTGCCCGGCCACGCCGACGGCCATCTCTGCCTCCTGCGCGACGGCGTCCTGATCGCCGGCGACACGCTGCTCGCGCCGATCACCCCGGCGATCGGGCTCTATCCCGAGAGCCGGCCCGACCCGCTCGGCGACTACTACGCGTCGCTGCAGGCGATCGCCGAGCTCGACCCGCGCGTCTCCTACGGCGGGCACGGCGCGACCGTCGCCGCGCCGGCGGCGCGCGCGAAGGAGATCGCAGCGCACCACGACGACCGGCTCGACCGCACCGAGGCCGCGCTCGGGCGCGAGGGGCGCACGGGCTACGACGTGTCGCACGCGCTCTTCGGCAGCGAGCTCCCGCCGATCCAGCGCCGCTTCGCGGTCGCCGAGGCGCTCTCGCACCTCGAGCGGCTCGTCGTCCTCGGACGCGCGCGGCGCGACGAGGACGGCCGGACGGTTACCTATACTGCCGCCACACCGGTGGGCGACCAACCTCCGAGTACCGGCGCCACGCCGTGAGAGTTGCACTCGAGCTCCTCGGCGTCGCAGCCCTGATCCTCCTGAACGGGTTCTTCGTTGCGGCGGAGTACGGCCTCGTCACGGCCCGGCGGACGCGCATCGTCGAGCTCCTCCACCAGGGCGACAGGCGTGCCCGCGCGGTGCTGCGCATCACGGGCGACCCGCCGCGCTTCATCGCCGCCATGCAGCTGGGCGTCACGCTCACCTCCCTGGCAATCGGTGCTCTCGGCGAGCAGGTGCTCGCGCGGGAGTTCGAGGTCTGGATGGCGACGGCGCTCGCGATCGCCCTCGCCTACCTCATCCTCACGTTCTTCCACGTCGTCCTCGGCGAGCTCGTGCCCAAGGGGGCCGCGCTCACCCACGCGGAGGGGACGGCGCTGCGCGTGGCTGCGCCGGTGCGCGTGTTCTTCGTCGTCGCGCGGCCGCTGATCTGGGTGCTCGAGGCCTCGACCGAGGCCGTGCTCCGGCTGTTCGGGATCCAGCCGCCGGGTGCCGAGCGCGGCGACCCGCTCTCGGAGGCCGAGCTGCGAATGCTCCTCTCCCGCTCGACCCGCGAGGGCGAGATCGAGGAGGGCGAGCAGCAGATGATCGACAAGGTCTTCGACTTCGGCGACCAGCAGGCGGCCGAGGTGATGGTCGCGAAGCCCGACGTGATCGCGATCTCGGTCGACATGCCGCCCGAGAAGGCGCTCGAGACCGTCCTCGACCATCCGTACACGCGCTACCCGGTGTTCGGCGAGTCGCTCGACGACATCGTCGGCGTCCTGCACGTGCGCGACCTGTTCACTACGATCCACGACCGCGGCCTCGCCGACGTCCACCTCGAGGGGCTCCTCCGCCCCGCGTACGTCGTCCCGGAGACGAAGGACCTCGCCTCGCTCCTGCAGGAGTTCCGCCGCACGAAGAACCACTTCGCGGTGGTGGTCGACGAGTACGGCGCGCTCGCGGGCATCGTCACGCTCGAGGACCTGATCGAGGAGATCGTCGGGGAGATCGAGGACGAGTTCGACGTCCCGGAGGAGCCGATCGTGCAGGTGGACGACGACACGTGGCGCCTCGACGGGCGGTTCCCGATCGACGAGTTCAACGAGCGCTTCGGGACCGACCTCCCGGAGGAGGACTTCCACACCGTGGCCGGCTTCGTCTTCGGACAGCTCGGCCGCGCCCCCGAGCCGGGCGACGACATCGCCTACGACGGCCTGCGCTTCGACGTCCTCGAGGTCGAGGGCAACCGCATCGAGCAGCTGGCGGTCACGTTCGTCGAGCGGCCCGAGCGGCGGCACGAGCCGGACGTCCTGGAGGAGGACGAGCTGACCGACTGACCGGCGCCTAGCCGGTCTGGAGGTCCAACGGCTCGATCTCGCCGCCTGCGATCGTCCAGGCGGCGAGATCGTCCGTGCGCACGGCGTAGATGAGGTACGGCCGCCCCTCCCACAGCCCGACGTTCTCGACGTCGGTGCGCGACGGGCGCGGGGGCGAGGAGAGATGGGAGTGCACGACGCCCTGCTCGTGCTCGATGTCGGCCCACTGCTGCGGGTCGAGGTAGAGCTCGAAGCGATACGGCGACGCGGCCTTGTTCACCGCGCGCACGTACTCGACCGCGCGCCCGTCCTCGAGCAGCACGAGGCCGCACGACTCGTTCGGCGCCTCGTCGCGTGCATGCGCGGCGATCTGCTCGCGGATCGCCGCCGGGACTACCACCAGAGCGTCCGCTCCATCGAGCGCTCGACGTCGTCGGCGTTCCAGAAGTCGGCGCTGAGGTACTTCCAGCCGCCGTCTGCGAGCACGCACGCGACCACGCCCTCGTCGAGCTCGGCGGCGAGCTTGCGCGCGACGTGCACGACCGCGCCGCCGGACACGCCGGCGAAGATGCCCTCGCGGTCGAGCAGCGCGCGCACCGCGGCGACCGACTCGTCGTTCGACACGAGCACCTTCCGGTCGAGCTTCGACACGTCGAGGATGGGCGGCACGTAGCCGGCGTCGAGCGAGCGCAGCCCCATCACGAAGTCGCCCGGCATCGGCTCGGCGGCGGCGACCACGACGCCCGGGAAGCTCTCGCGCAGCCGGTCGCCCGCGCCCATGAGCGTCCCGCCGGTGCCGAGGCCGGCGACGAGCACGTCGAGGCGGTCGAGCGCGTCCGCGATCTCGGCGCCCGTCCCCTCGTAGTGCGCGCGCGGGTTGGCGGGGTTCGCATACTGGAACGGCATGAACCACTTCGGGTCCTGCTCGGCCATCTCGAGCGCGAGCCGGACGGCGCCGTTCGAGCCTTCCTCGCCGGGCGACTCGACGATCGACGCGCCGTACAGCCGGAGCAGCTGGCGCCGCTCCTCGGTCGCGTTCGACGGCAGGACGCACGTGAGCCTGTAGCCCTTGAGCTTCGCGATCAGCGCGAGCGAGATGCCGGTGTTGCCGCTCGTGGGCTCGAGCAGCTCGCGCCCGGGCATGAGCTCGCCGGACTCCTCCGCCGTCTCGATCATCGCCTTCGCGACGCGGTCCTTGATCGAGCCGGTCGGGTTCTGCGCCTCGAGCTTCGCGTAGATGCGCACGCCGGGCTTCGGCGAGAGCGAGCGGAGCTCGACGAGCGGCGTGTTCCCGACTAGGTCGAGGACGCTCTCGACCACACGTAAACGGTTGGACACGTCTTCCCCAGGAGTTGGTAGATGCCCCACACGAGGCCGCCCCACGCTGCCTCCGCGGCCGGGCCCGCGAGCTCGCCGCGCAGCAGCCGCGCGATGTGCAGCAGGTCGGGGCCCGGATTCCAGGTGCCGTCCTCGATCATCCGCTCGCGCCACTCGGAGCCGAGTCGGTCGACCGACCGCAGCGTCAGGCCGGCGTCGTCGCCGGCCGCCTCGAGCACGTCCGCGTCGAACGTGCGGATCGCGATCGCCTCGGCGAGCTCCGCGCGCTCGCGTGGCTCGAGCCGCTCGGTCGCGAGCGTCACGTACGCGAGCAGCGCGCCGCCGGGGCGGAGCACGCGCGCGAGCTCGGCGAGCCCGCGCTCGGCGTCGACGTGCACGAGCACGTCGCGGCACCAGATCCAGTCGACGGATGCGTCGGCGAGTGGAATCGACTCGATCGCCGCCTCGACCACCTCGATCTCGTCCGCGAGCCCCGCTTCGGCCACCGCCGCGCGCGCCAGCTCACCGTGCACCGGCACCGGGTCGAGCGCGATCGCGCGCACGCCGAGCTCCTGCACGAGCCGGATCGCATGCTTCGCGTCGCGCGCGCCCGCGTCGAGGACGAGGTCGCCGGGCTTCGGGCCGAGCGCGGCGAACGCCGTGTACAGCCACTCCGTGCCGCGCGGGTCGAGGCTGCGCCCGAGCGCCTCGTCGATCGCCGACTCGTCCGCCCAGAGCTCGTAGAGCTGCTGAGCCGAGACCATCAACCGCCGGCCATCGCCGGCAGGAGAATCACGGTGCTGCCGTCGTGGACCTCGGTCTCGATCCCGTCGAGCGTCCGCACGTCCTCGCCCTCGACGTAGACGTTCACGAACGGGGCGATGTCGTCGTCCTCGACGAGCTGGTGGCGCAGGCCGGGGAAGCGGCTCATGAGATCGTCGAGCAGCTCGCGCACGGTGCCGCCGGCGGCGTGCACCTCGCGCTTGCCCTCGGTCTCGCCGCGCAGGGCAGGTGGGATGCGGACGGTCTTCATGCGTGTGCAGGCCTCCCGGAGCAGAACTCCACGTAGTCGATGTACTCGGTGATGGTCGGGTGCTCGCCGCACACCGGGCAGTCGGGGTCGCGGCGGAGGGTCACCTCGCTGAACTCGGTCGAGAGCGCGTCGAACAGGAGCAGCCGGCCCGACAGCGACTCGCCGATGCCGAGCGCGAGCTTCAGCGCCTCGTTCGCCTGCAGCGAGCCGACGATCCCCGGCAGCACGCCGAGCACGCCGCCCTCGGCGCAGCTCGGGGCGAGCTCCGGCGGCGGCGGCTGCGGGAACAGGCAGCGGTAGCACGGGCCCTCGTGCGGCTTGAACACCGTCACCTGGCCCTCGAAGCGGTAGATGGAGCCGTGCACGACGGGGATGCCGTGCCACACGGAGGCGTCGTTCACGAGATAGCGGGTCGGGAAGTTGTCGGCGCCGTCGACGATCACGTCCCAGCCGTCGGCGAGGATGCGGTCGACGTTCTCGGAGGTGAGGCGCTCCTTGTAGGTCAGTACCTCGACGTCGGGGTTGAGCGCCTCGATCGTCCGCTTCGCCGAGTCGGCCTTCCACTCGCCGAGCGTCTCGGTCGAGTGCGCGATCTGCCGCTGGAGGTTCGTCGCGTCGACGCGGTCGTCGTCGACGATGCCGAGCCGTCCCACTCCGGCGGCGGCGAGGTAGAGCGAGGCAGGCGAGCCGAGGCCGCCGGCGCCGATGAGCAGGACGCGCGCGTCGAGCAGCTTCAGCTGGCCCTCCTCACCGACCTCGGGGATGAGCAGGTGGCGGCTGTAGCGCCGGCGCTTCGCGCCGTCGAGGGCGCGCGGCAGCTCCGTGGGGAGCCCGTTGCGCTTCCACTCGGTGTAGCCGCCGGCGAGGGAGACGACGTTCTCGTAGCCGAGCTCGCCGAGCGTCTTCGCGCCGAACGCCGAGCGGTTCCCCTGCGAGCAGTACAGGACGATCGGCTGCGCCTTGTCGGGCGCGGCCCGCTCGATGCGCGACTCGAGGTTGCCGCGCGGAATGTGGATCGCGCCGGGGATGCGGCCCTCGGTCCACTCGTCCAGCTCCCGGATGTCGACGAACAGCGCCTCGCGGTCGCGCGCGGCGGGGCCGTCGATCTCCTCGATCTCCGTCTTCACCTGCTGGAGCAGCTCGCGGTAGGTCGGCATGACTTTCAAAAGGATAGCGAGAGGCGGAGGGCTACGCTGGCTGCCGATGAGCCCCAGGGCACGGGTGATCGCCGTCGTCTCGGCCGCCGCCGCCCTCGCGGTGGGGGCGACGGTCGGGGGGACGATCCTCCAGACGCGGGGCGAGAGCACGGGGACGACGGCGCGGAAGGGGTCTCCGCCGCTCGAGCTGCCGGCCTCCGCGGCGCTGCGCCTCTACCAGGCGGGCAAGCACGCGCAGGCGGAGGCGCTGTTCGCGCGGTCGCACACGCTCGCCGGCGAGATCGGGGTCGCGTTCTCCCGCTGGCCGCACGGGACGCTCGACGAGCTGAAGCGGCTCGTGTCCGCGAACCCGCGCAGCGCCCTGGCCGAGCTCCACCTCGGCCTCGCCTACTACTGGTCCGGCCGCGACGCCGACGCGGTGGCCTCGTGGAGGCGCGCGGCCGCGGTCGACCCCGACACGCCGTACGCCGTGTCGGCCCTCGACTTCCTCCATCCCAATGTCGCGCCCCAGCTGCCGCCGATCGTCGTCGACGCGGCGACGGTCCCCCGCGCAGCGCGCGCGGAGCTCGTCCGTGGCGCCGACCTGTGGAACCGCGAACGCCCGGTGTCCGCGCGCAAGGCGCTCGCGGCCGCGCTCGCCCTGGCGCCTCGCGACCCCGCGGTGCAAACCGCGGCCGCGGTCGCGCTCTTCTCGCCGGCGACGCCCCTCCGCCCGTTCCCGAAGCTCGGGCCACTCACCGGGAGCTATCCGAAGGCGGCGGTCGTCCGCTTCCACCTCGGCGTCCTCCTCCTCTGGACGCGGCAGGTGGGCAAGGGCGAGCGAGAGCTCCGGCTCGCGATCGCGGAAGCCCCGGGCTCAGGGTACGCGGTGACCGCGAAGGGCATCCTGCGGGCGCTCGCGAAGGATGGGACCGGCTAGGCGAAATATGAGCCGAACGGCCCATGGCGGCACGTCCGGCCCACATGGCACAGTGCGGCATCGCCGAGGCAGGGAGACCCATGAGCGCACGGGAAGGCCGGGAGATCCGGGAGGTCGCCGACATCCTGGACACCGACGAGGCACGTCACCTGCTCGAGGCCGCCCAGGCCGCCGGCGGGTCGCTCTCCACCGACGAGATCGCGACCGCGCTCGACGAGCTCGATCTCGACGCCGGCCAGCTCGACGAGTTCTACCAGGCGCTCGAGGAGATGCAGATCGACGTCGTCGGCGCGGCCGCGGACGAGGCCGAGGAGGAGGCCGAGGAGACCGCGAAGGCCGAGGCGCGCGAGATCTCCACCGACTCACTGCAGCTCTTCCTCAAGGACATCGGCAGGGTCGACCTGCTGACCGCGGCGCAGGAGGTCGAGCTCGCGAAGCGGATCGAGCGCGGCGACCACCTCGCGAAGCAGGAGATGGTGGAGGCGAACCTCCGCCTCGTCGTCTCGATCGCGAAGCGCTACCGGAACCAGGGGCTGCCGTTCCTCGATCTCATCCAGGAGGGGACGATCGGGCTCGTGCGCGCGGCCGAGAAGTTCGACCACCGCAAGGGCTTCAAGTTCTCGACGTACGCGACGTGGTGGATCCGGCAGGCGGTGGCGCGCGCGCTCGCGGACAAGGCGCGGACGATCCGCATGCCCGTCCACGTGGTCGAGAAGCTCAACAAGATCGTGCGCACCGAGCGCAAGCTCCGCGCCGAGCTGTGCCGCGAGCCGACCCCCCTCGAGATCGCGCTGGACCTCGACCTTCCGCTCGACGAGGTGGAGCAGATCCTGCGCAGCTCGCAGACGCCGGTGTCGCTCGAGAAGCCGGTCGGCGACGAGGAGGAGTCGGAGTTCGGCCACTTCATCACCGACGAGAACGTCCCGCTTCCGGACGAGGTCGCCGACGAGGCGATGCGGAAGGAGCTGCTGCGGAGGATCCTCGGCACGCTCTCGCACCGCGAGCGGCGCGTGCTCGAGCTCCGCTACGGGCTCGACGGCGAGCATCCGCGGACGCTCGACGAGGTGGGGCGGACGTTCAACGTCACGCGCGAGCGCATCCGGCAGATCGAGAACCAGAGCCTGAAGAAGCTGCGCTCGCTCGCCGACTCGCTCAGCCTCCGCGACGTCGCGTAGCGAGAAAGCGCTCGATCGAGGAGCGGATGCCCGCGGCGTCGAGGCCGTGCGCGGCGCGGTGTTCGGCCGGCGCGCCGTAGCGACGGAACTCTGCGAGCGGAACGCCGAGCGAGCAGATCCGCGTCGGGCGGTCGAAGAGCGCGGCCGCCACCTCCGCCGTCGACGTGCCGGCGAGGTACGGCTCGACGAGGACGACGTCGCCGCCTGCCTCCGCCCGCAGCGTGTCGCCGTCGAGCGGGCGCACGGTCGCGGTGTACGCGACGGTGGCGTCGAGGTCCGCGGTCGCCTTCAGCGTCTCGCTCAGCGTCGGCCCGACCGCGAGCACGAACGGGGCGTCCGCGCTTCCGCGGCGGAGCACGACGACGCCGTCGCCGTCCACGCGCGCGACGTTCTCCTCCTCCGTCAGCCGGATGTAGACGCGGTCGTCGGTCGCCAGCGCACGCGCGAACAGCCGCTCCACCTCGTCGGGATGGCCCGGCACGTGGATCGTCCAGCCCGGGAGCGCGGCGAGCGCCGCGACGTCCTCCGGCGCCTGGTGCGTGCGACCGGCGCGCGCGGCGTCGTACGACGCGCCCGTGCTCACGAGCACCGCGCCGAGGCCCTGGTGGCCGAGGTCGAGCTTGACCTGCTCGTAGGGCCGTTCGACGAGGAACGGCGTGTACGAGTGCGCGACCGGGCGGTAGCCCTCGAGCGCGAGCCCGGCGGCGACCCCGATCATGAGCTGCTCGCGGATCCCGACGTTGAAGTGCCGCGCGTGCGGGCCGATCGCGTCCGTACCGATCTCCGCGGTGACGACGGCGACGCGCTCGTCGCGCTCGAGTGCCTGCCGCGCGAGATCGTAGAAGCGTTCGCGCATCGTCATCGCGCGACCTCCGCCACCACGACGTGCGCGGTGTCGGACGCCGCGGTGAGCGCGGCCTCGAGCGCGTCGTGGTCGCGACCGTCCACGGTCGCGCTCGTCCAACCTTCGAGCTCGAACCGAGCTGCGATCCCGCCCGGCCAGTGGTAGGTGGACGAGCGGTTGTCGACCACGACCGCGCGCAGCCGGTCGAGCCCGACGCGGCCGGCGTACTGCACCGCCTCCCAGTTCGACCCCTCGTCGAGCTCACCGTCGCCGACGAGGCAGAAGACGCGCCGCCCGGCGAGGGCCGAGCCGACCGCGATCGGCAGCCCGTGTCCGAGCGACCCGCTCCCGACGCCGGCGACGGGCACGAGCGTCGCGTCCGGGTGGTAGCCGAGCATCGACCCGAACGATCCGAAGCCGTCGAGCGCGCCGAGCGGGATATGCCCCTTCGCCGCGGCGACGGCGTAGAACGCCATCGGCCCGTGGCCCTTCGAGAGGAAGAAGCGGTCCTCCTCGCCGAGCACGCGGGCGAAGAGCACCCACAGGACGTCGAGCGTCGAGAGCGCGCTCCAGTCGTGCTTCTCGTCGCCGGCGAGGCGCCGGAGCAGCGCCGGCAGGTCGTCGTATCCGAGTGTCGTCGCGGTCGCCATGCCTGCACGGTAGAACTTCAACTAATGTTCAGGTCAAGTGGCGAGGGAGCTCACCATCGGCGAGGTCTCACGGCGCAGCGGCGTTTCGCAGTCGGCGCTGCGCTTCTACGAGCGGCAGGGGCTCATCGCCGCCCGCCGCACCGACGGCAACCAGCGCCGCTATCCGGCGGTGACGCTGCGCCGCGTCGCGCTCGTGCAGGCGGGGAGGGCGGCGGGCATCCCGCTCGAGCGCGTCCGCGAGGCCCTCGACGGGCTGCCCGAGGGCCGGCCGCCGACGAAGCGGGACTGGGAGCGGCTGTCGGCGTCGTGGCGGCGCGAGCTCGACGAGCGCATCGCGACGCTCGAGGCGGTGCGCGACCGCCTCACCACGTGCATCGGGTGCGGCTGCCTCTCGATCAAGACGTGCAGGCTGCTCAACCCCGAGGACGAGGCCGCTTCCCTCGGCGGCGGCGCGCACTATCTCCGTCACCCCGGTGTCAGACTCACGAGTTCAGGTGTCTGACACCGGACCACCTCGACTAGAGTCTCGCCTCGTGGACGAGACGTTTCGCCGCGAGCTCGCCGAGTTCATCGCCATCCCGAGCGTGAGCGCCGACCCGGCGCACCGCGAGGACGTGAAGCGGGCGGGCGAGTGGGTCTGCGAGTTCATCCGCTCGAAATGCGGCGGCACCGCCGACCTGACGCCGTTCGGCGAGAAGGAGCTCGCCCTGGGCGAGATCCCGGCCTCGCACGACCCGGCGCACGCGCCGACCGTCCTCTGCTACGGCCATTTCGACGTGCAGCCGCCCGCGCCGCTCGACCTGTGGGAGAGCGACCCGTTCACGCTCGACGTCCGC
>Ga0335069_10012522_pt1 | contig 11925 bp, 4 predicted proteins | sample Lox_Sample_11_FD_206714 | JGI IMG/M metagenome (GOLD analysis project Ga0335069, IMG submission 206714) | Soil microbial communities from Loxahatchee National Wildlife Refuge, Florida, United States - Lox_Sample_1.1 | ecosystem: Environmental > Terrestrial > Soil > Wetlands | place: USA: Florida...
TCTTTATGACGTGGTCGATTGCATAGAGCGCTATCGCCTGGCGTCGGACCCGAAGGGTCACCAACTCTTCCGCGAAGCGGAGCGCTGGTTGCTCGCTGACGAAACGGAATGGCCCTACTCCTTTCAATGCATTTGCGAGGTCCTCGATCTCAACGCGCGCGTGGTGCTCCGACATCTCCAGGTGGCTGCCGCGAGGATGTAGCCCGCCGCCGAGCACCGGCGCATCTCCATCAGTGCGACGGCGTGTCGACAGCCGGTTCGAGGTGCGATTGGCACTTGCAATTCTCGATCGTCATCCGTGCCCGAGCGGAAAGGTCCATTTGAAACTTTCAATCCTCCACCATGTCTTGAATCTGTGGCTGCCGGCCCTGCGCGACCCCGAAGAGCCGATCCGTTCGGAGCTCTTCAGCGTGGAGCGGCTCGAACAACACGCCGAGAGCCTCGCGGCGGCGCAGCGGGTCACGCCGAAGCCCGGGCGTGGCCGATCGCTGGCCAAGCGGCTACGAGATAACGGCCGGGTACTGCTCGCTGCCTATCGCGCCATCGGCGCGGCCATTCGCGAAGAACGTGCGATCACCCCAGCGGCCGAATGGCTGGTCGACAACTTTCACATCGCCGAGGAACAAATTCGCGAAATCCGCGATGATCTCCCACGCGGCTTCTATCGCCAGTTGCCGAAGTTGGCGGATGGACCGCTCGCCGGCTATCCGCGTGTGTTCGGGGTGGCCTGGGCCTTCGTCGCTCACACCGACAGTCTGTTCGAGCCGCAGGCGCTGTGCCGCTTCGTCGCCGCTTATCAACGTGTGCAGCCGCTCACGATCGGTGAACTCTGGGCCGTCGCGATCACCCTGCGCATCGTCTTGGTCGAAAATCTGCGGCGCTCGGCCGAGCGCATCGTGAGCAGTCGTGCGGCGCGCCAACAAGCCGATGCGCTCGCCGACCGACTCCTGGGTGTCGGTCGCGGCGTGCCTGAGGCCGCGGCCCTGCAGGCCTTCGAGCCGACGGTCATGCCGCGCGCCTTCGCCGTCCAGCTGATCCAGCGGTTGCGCGATCGGGATCCGGCAGTGACTCCGGCGCTTCACTGGCTCGACGAACGCCTCGCTGAGCAGGGCACCAGCGCTGATGAAATCGTCCGCGAAGAACACCAACGCCAGGGCGCGATGAACGTCACCGTCCGCAACGTGATCACCAGCATGCGCCTCATGTCCGCCGTTGATTGGGCGGATGTTTTCGAAAGCGTCAGCCTGGTCGACGCGGCGCTGCGCGCTGACAGCGATTTCGCCGCAATGGACTTCGCCACCCGAGATCACTATCGGCACGCGATTGAAGCGCTGGCGCGCGGTTCGGGGCACACGGAACTCGCCGTCGCGCAGCGCGCCCTGCTCGCCGCCCAACGTGCGACACGCCAGGAGTCGCTGGCCGGCGCCGACGCGGACAGTCGCCGCGAGCAGGACACCGGCTACTACCTCATCTCGAAGGGGCGTCGAGCCTTCGAGCGGGAACTCGGATTTCGAGTTCCGATGAAGGAGTGGATCGTTCGCACGTACGCGGCCACCGGGATCTTCGGTTATCTGGGCACGATTGCGATCGTCACCACCCTGCTGCTCGCCCTCTCGGTGCTGAGCGTCACGGCAATGGGTGGGAGCGGAGCGGTTCTCTTTCTGCTCGCGCTGAGCGCTCTGATCCCGGCGTCGGACGCGGCCGTGGTGCTCGTAAATCGCCATGTCGCGAATCAATTCGGCGCTACGGCGCTGCCCGGATTGGAGCTGCCCGACGGTGTGCCGGCAAGCCTACGCGCGTTAGTCGCCGTCCCGATGCTCCTAACCACGCCGGCGGCGATCGAGGAGCAGATCGAGCGACTCGAGGTTCACTACCTCGCCAGTCCCGAGGACGATCTCTGCTTCGCCCTGCTGTCAGACTGGACCGATGCTGCCGCCGAGAACGCGCCCGAGGACGAGGCGCTGCTCGGCGCCGCGGTGGAGGGTATCGCGCACTTGAATCGGCGCCATCCACCCGGGCCGGCGGGAGCACGATTCTTCCTCCTGCATCGCCGACGGGTCTGGAACGTTTCCGAAGCAAAGTGGATCGGGTGGGAACGCAAGCGCGGCAAGCTACATGAATTGAACCGACTGCTGCGCGGAGCCACCGACACGACGTTCCTGGCGGTTGGCGGACACCCGATCGTCATCCCGCCCGGTGTCCGCTCGGTGATCACCCTCGACGCCGATACGCGGCTGCCGCGCGGGGTTGCCCGGCGGCTGGTCGGAAAGCTGGCGCATCCGCTCAACCGCCCGCAGCTCGATTTGCGCACCCGCCGCATCGTCGAGGGCCATGCCGTGTTGCAGCCGCGCGTGACGCCGACATTGCCGATCGGTCGTGACGGATCGCTGTTCCAACGCGTCTTCTCAGGCCCCGGCGGCATGGATCCTTACGCATCCGCCGTCTCCGACGTGTATCAGGACCTTCTCGGCGAAGGGTCTTACACCGGCAAAGGGATCTACGATCTGGATGCCTTCGAAGCCGCGTTGGCAGGTCGCGTGCCCGAGAACACTCTCCTAAGTCACGATTTGCTGGAGGGAGTCTTCGCACGCGCCGGATTGGTCTCCGACATCGAGGTCGTCGAAGAGTTTCCCGCGCGTTACGATGTGGCGGCAGCGCGACAGCACCGCTGGGCGCGCGGCGACTGGCAGCTGCTGCCGTGGATTCTCGGCCGTGGGCGGGATTCTCGCGCCGCCGCCATGCGGACGATTCCGTTAATCGGCCGCTGGAAGATGCTGGACAACTTGCGCCGCACGCTGTCCGCGCCGGCCGCGTTCGTTGCCCTGCTCGCAGGCTGGACACTTGCACTCCCGGCGGCGGCAGTTTGGACTGCCTGTCTTCTCGGGATGCTCGCCATGCCGGCGCTCTTGCCGTTTGTCGCCGGGATCATGCCGCGACGGCTGGGGATCTCAAAGCGTAGTCACGCGCTCGCGGTCGCTGCGGATCTCACTCTTGCACTGGCACAAGTCGCGTTTGTGGTGACACTCCTGCCGCATCAGGCTTGGTTGATGACGGACGCGATTGCCCGCACGCTCTACCGTCTGTCCATCAGTCGCCGCCACCTGCTCGAGTGGATCACCGCGGCGCAAGCAAAATTCGGTCTTCCGCTCGATGTCCGCGGCTTCTACCGGCGGATGGCGGGCGGCGTCGTACTCGCCGCCACCGCGGCGGCCCTCGTTCTCTCCAGCGGCGGGGCCTGGTTGATCGCCACGCCGTTCGTGCTGTTGTGGATGCTCTCGCCGGTGGTCGCGCAATTCGGCAGTCGTCCGTCTGCCGTCACCCGCTCGCCGCCGATCTCGATCGCGAACGCGCACATGCTGCGGTTGATCGCGCGGCGCACCTGGCGCTTCTTTGAAACGTTTGTGACCGCGGACGAACACCATCTTCCGCCCGACAATTTTCAAGAAGAACCGAAGCCGGTGGTGGCCCATCGGACATCACCGACGAACCTCGGGCTGTATCTTCTCTCCATCGTCGCCGCCCGTGACTTCGGTTGGGCGGGGACGCTCGACACCGTAGAGCGACTGCACGCCACGCTCGGGACGATGGACGGACTCGAACGGCTTCATGGGCACTTCTATAACTGGTACGACACGCGCGACGGTCGTCCGCTCGATCCGCAGTACGTATCGTCGGTCGACAGCGGAAATCTTGCAGGACATCTGCTGGCGCTGCGCAACGCCTGCCGGGACCTGCTGCGGGCTCCCGTCGTGAATCCGCGCTGGCTGTCTGGCATCGATGACGCGTTGGAGCTCACGCGCCAGAGCCTGCGTGGTTTCGCCGAGGATCTGCGAACGCAAACCGTGACGCGCAAGCAGCTGCATGAGGCCATCGAGACGTTTGCCGCTGCGCTCCGGTCGGCCCGGTTCTCACCGGCAGGCGTGGTCGAACAGCTCGAGAGATTGTCGCTCCATGCCGACACCGTAGTCGATATCGCGCAGACGCTGACCGAAGAGCTCGACGACAGCGTTCGCGCCGGCGCGGACGTGCGGACCTGGGCGGAAGCGCTGCGCGCGTGCGTTCGGAGTCACGCGAACGACGTCAGGCAGTTGTTGCCTTGGGCAGGCCCTGCCCTTCACGGCCCCGGACTCGCCGGCAACCCAGAGACGGACGGAGAAGGTTCTCCCGAGGTGGCACTGCGCCGCTGCTTCGAGCTGATGCCGACGCTCGCCGGTCTGTCGGACCGGTGCACGATGGCTATCGAGATTCTGGCACGCCATCGGATGGAGATCGCGAAGCCGATCGATGACGGAGACGACCGACTCACGCATACCGACACCTTGATTGAAGCGTTCGAGCGCTCCGCTCATGCCGCTGCGTCGCTCGAGCGGCGTCTTGCGGCGCTGGGCCAGTTGGCCGGGAAGCTGTTCGACGGAATGGAATTTGGTTTTCTCTTCGACCCTGCGCGGCAGCTTCTCTCAATCGGGTACCAAGTCGTAGAAGGCCACCTCGATCCCAGCTGCTACGATTTGCTGGCCTCCGAGGCGCGTTTGGCGAGTTTCGTTGCCATCGCCAAAGGCGACGTGCCGGCACGCCACTGGTTTCGGCTCGGACGCGCCTTGACCCCGGTCGACCGCGGCTCTGCGCTGATCTCCTGGTCGGGTTCGATGTTCGAGTATTTGATGCCGTCGCTGGTGATGCGCGCGCCGACGGGCAGCTTGCTGGAGCAGACGAGCCGCCTCATCGTCCGCCGGCAGATGAAATACGGCGCCGAGTTGGGCGTGCCGTGGGGCGTCTCGGAGTCCGCGTACAACCTCCGAGATCTCGAGCGAACGTATCAGTACTCGAACTTCGGCGTGCCTGGCCTCGGCCTCAAGCGCGGGCTTAGCGAGGACGCCGTCGTGGCTCCGTACGCCACCGCGTTGGCCGCGATGGTTGATCCGGAAGCCGCAGCGCAGAATTTCGCGCGGCTCACTCTCGCCGGGGGCGCGGGCGGATACGGCTTTTACGAGGCGCTCGACTACACACCGACGCGGCTCCCCGAGGACGAACTGGTGGCGGTCGTGCGCGCGTACATGGCGCACCACCAAGGGATGACCGTGGTCGCAATCGCCAACGCGCTCCACGATGGCGCGATGCGGGCCCGCTTTCACGCCGAGCCGATCATCCAAGCAACCGAGCTCTTGCTGCAGGAGCGAACACCCCGTGACGTTGCGGTCGCGCGTCCTCGCGCCGAAGAGGTCAAGGCAGCCGCCAGCGTGCGCGATTTCGCCGCGCGATTGCCGCGGCGGTTCCATTCTCCCCACGATGCGGTTCCCCGAACCCACCTGCTGTCGAATGGACGGTACGCGGTGATGATCACCGCGGCGGGTTCGGGATGCAGTCGCTGGCGCGACCTTGCGGTGACACGCTGGCACGAGGACGCGACCGTCGATTCGTGGGGCAGCTTCATTTTCCTGCGCGACACGCGCAGCGGTGACACGTGGTCGGCGGGATATCAACCGAGCGGCGTCGCGCCCGATAGTTACGAGGTGGAGTTCACCGAGGATCGCGCCGAGATCATCCGCCGCGACGGGACGATCACCACAGCGCTCGAATTGGCTGTTTCGGCAGAGAACGACGCCGAGGTGCGCCGCGTATCGGTGTCGAATCTCGGCAACCGCGCTCGCGAGATCGAACTGACCTCGTATGCCGAGATCGTCTTGGCGCCAGCCGCCGCGGACGCCGCACATCCGGCCTTCTCCAAGCTCTTCATCCATACGGAGTTCGTCGGCAACGTCGGTGCTCTGCTCGCCACACGCCAGCGGCGCGCGCCCACCGAGTCTGAGGTCTGGGCGGCGCACCTCGCCGTCGTAGAAGGCAACCGCGTCGGCGACCACCAATACGAAACCGACCGGGCGCGCTTTCTCGGGCGCGGTCACGACATTCGCAAACCGGTCACCATGATCGACGGCCGGCCGCTCTCCAACACCGTCGGTTCCACACTCGATCCCATCATGAGCTTGCGCTGCCGCGTGCGGATTCCGCCTGGCGCAACGGCACGTGTGGCGTTCTGGACCTTGATTGCACGGTCGCGCAGCGAGGCGCTCGATCTCGCCGACAAGCACCTCGATCCGACGGCCTTTGACCGGGCCGTGACGTTGGCGTGGACGCAGGCCCAGGTTCAGCTGCATCATCTCGGCATCGCTCCGGACGAGGCCCAGATTTTTCAGCGGCTCGCCAACCACGTGTTGTATTCGGACCCGACGCTGCGACCATCGTCCGAGGTGCTCACACGCAATGAGCGTGGACAGTCAACGCTGTGGCCCCACGGGATATCCGGTGACGTGGCCATAGTCCTGGTGCGGATCGACGAAGTCGAGGAGGCGGAGATCGTTCGGCAACTGCTGCGCGCGCACGAATACTGGCGCATGAAGCAGCTGGCCGTCGATTTGGTGATTCTGAACGAACGGTCCACTTCCTATGCTCAAGATCTGCAATCTTCTCTGGAAGCGCTGGTGCGAGCGAGCCAGTCGCGACCGCGCCCCGAAGGAGAGGGCGCGCGCGGAAACGTGTTCCTCCTCCGTGCCGACCTGATTTCGCTGGACGTTCGGAACCTGCTCCGCACCGCGGCGCGCGCGGTGCTGGTGAGTCGCCGCGGGAGCCTCGCCGAACAAGTGACGCGGATTGAGGAATCGATACGGCCGGCGACGCATGTAGCAACTCGCTCGCTCTGGCGGCTGCCGTCGCCCCTCCTGACCATCGAAGCCGCCCGGGCGAAGCCGACCGCTCCACCGGTTGTAGCCCCCTCGCCATCCGAGCTGGAATTCTTCAACGGCCTGGGCGGTTTCACCGGCGGCGGGCGGGAATACGTCACGATTCTGGGCGAGGGGCAATGGACCCCGGCGCCGTGGATCAATGTGATCGCGAACCCGACATTTGGATTCCATGTCTCGGCTGAAGGCGCTGGCTACACGTGGTCCGGCAACAGTCGCGAGCATCAGCTCACGCCCTGGTCGAACGACCCGGTCAGTGACCGCCCCGGCGAGGCGATCTACGTACGCGACGAAGATGACGGCGTGTTCTGGACGCCGACAGCATTGCCGATTCGCGAGGACGCCGGGGTATATGTCGCCCGACACGGCCAGGGCTACAGCCGTTTCGAGCACACGGCGCACGGCATTGCGATCGAGTTGCTGCAGTACGTCCCGCTCGACGATCCGATCAAGATTGGGCGCTTGCAGATTCGGAACCTGTCGGGCCGATCTCGACGCCTTTCGATCACCGCATACGTCGAATGGGTCTTGGGCATCTCGCGGGGCGCTTCCGCGCCGTTCATCGTGACCGAGATGGATCCGGAGACCGGAGCGATGCTCGCCCGCAATCCGTGGAGCAACGAGTACGGCGGTTGCGTAGCCTTCGCCGATCTCGCTGGGCGGCAAGTCGCGTGGACCGGCGATCGGGTGGAGTTCCTCGGCCGAAACGGTACCATCGAGCGCCCCGCCGCGCTGGTGGGCGACGCCCCACTGTCCAAGCGAGTCGGTGCCGGCCTCGATCCCTGCGGTGTTTTGCAAACGCAGCTCGAACTCAAGGCGAACGGTCAAGCCGAAGTCAGTTTCCTTCTTGGCGAGGCCGCTGCGAAGGCCGATGCGCGCGCCCTGGTCAGGCGCTATCGCACCACCAACCTCGACGCGGTCTTTCAGGCGGTCACTCGGCATTGGGACGACGTGCTCACCGTGGTGCAGGTGAAAACGCCCGATCGCTCCATGGACATCCTGCTCAATCGCTGGCTGCTGTATCAGACGCTCGGCTGCCGGCTGTGGGCGCGCTCGGCCTTCTATCAGGCGAGCGGCGCGTACGGCTTCCGCGATCAGCTCCAGGACGTGCTGGCGCTCACGGTCGCGAGACCGGAACTGGCGCGCGCACATCTACTGCGCGCGGCGGCGCGGCAGTTCATCGAGGGCGATGTGCAGCACTGGTGGCTGCCGCATTCGGGGCAGGGGGTGCGTACGCGGATCTCTGACGATCGAGTGTGGCTCGCGCATGCCGCTGCTCACTACGTCAAGGGCACCGCGGACCATGCGGTGCTCGATGAGATGGTTTCCTTTGTCGAAGGACCGGCTTTACGCCCGGGCGAGCACGATTCGTACTTTCAGCCGTTGGTGGCCGAGGAGCGTGCCACGCTGTACGAACACTGTGCTCGCGCCCTGGATGGGGCACTCTCCGTTGGTGCCCACGGCCTACCGCTGATCGGTACGGGAGATTGGAACGACGGCATGAACCGCGTCGGCGACGGTGGACGAGGCGAGAGCGTCTGGCTCGGTTGGTTTCTGCACGCAACGCTCTCGGCCTTCGCTCCCGTCGCGGCGGCGCGCGGCGAATCACGCCGCGCTTCGAGCTGGCAACAGCATGCGGCGAGGTTGCGCGAATCGCTCGAACGAGAGGCGTGGGACGGCGAATGGTATCGCCGGGGCTACTTCGATGACGGCACGCCGCTTGGTTCGGCGTCGAGCGACGAATGCCGCATCGACTCGATCACTCAGTCATGGGCCGTAATTTCCGGAGCCGCTGACCCGACACGAGCGGCGCGCGCGATGGCGTCGGTGGACGAACACCTGGCGCGAGGCGGCGACGGTTTGGTCCTTCTCTTCACCCCGCCATTTGCGCATACCCCGCTCGATCCCGGCTACATCAAAGGATACCCGCCCGGCATCCGCGAGAACGGCGGCCAGTACACGCATGCCGCCACCTGGGTCGTCATCGCATTCGCGATGCTCGGCGACGGCGACAAGGCGGCGGAACTGTTCTCGCGGCTCAACCCGATTAACCACGCCAACTCACGAGCTGCCAGCCATCGCTACAAAGTGGAGCCATACGCTGTGTCCGCCGATATCTATTCCGTCCGGCCGCATGTCGGACGCGGCGGGTGGACCTGGTACACCGGTTCGGCCGCTTGGATGTACCGCGCCGGCCTCGAATCGATCCTGGGGTTCCGCGTGCAAGGTGCCACGCTGCTGATCGATCCGTGCGTGCCGCGCGCCTGGCGTGGGTTCGAAGTGGCCTTTCGCTACCACTCGACTCGTTACGAGATCGAGGTTGAGAACCCTAGCGGGGTCACCCGTGGCGTCACGCACCTGGCGCTCGATGGGAAGGTCCTTTCGCGAAACCTGGTTGATCTGACGGATGACGGCGCGACACATCGCGTGCGCGTGACGCTCGGGTCAATCGCGTCTGAACTGTGAGATTCCGCGATTCCGTCCTACGGTTGAGCGCTTTCAGACGCAATGCAAGCGGTTCGATGTGCCCTCGAGCTGGCCCATTGACTCCGCGACCGCTGGCGTTGCGACGGAGGTTTGCGCTAACCAGCGGAGCGACGACACGCAGAGAGTGCTATCGATGCCGACGATCATCGGAATAGCTGGCGCGCTACGCCGCGGCTCGTACAACGCGGCGCTGCTGCACGCCGCGGTCGAGCTGGCGCCGGCCGGTCTTGCAGTCGCGGTGGAGTCGATCCGGGATATCCCGTTGTACGACGGCGACCTCGAGGCCGAGCACGGCATTCCCGATGCAGTCCGCGCGCTGAAGGATCGCATCGCCAACAGTGACGGGCTGTTGCTGGTGACGCCCGAGTACAACACCTCCATGCCCGGCGTGCTCAAGAACGCGATCGATTGGCTGTCGCGTCCGCCGCAGGACATCGCCCGCGTCTTCGGTGGCAAGCCCCTCGGTCTCATGGGCGCGACCATCGGGCCGAGCGGGACCGCGCTCGCCCACGCCGCGTGGCTGCCGGTGCTTCGTGCACTCGGCACGCAGACGTGGTTCGGTCCGCGCATGTACCTGTCAAACGCGGCCAAAGCGTTCGATGCCGACGGCCGCCTGGTCGACGAGGCGATCCGCACCGCCCTGGCAAAATACCTCAATGGCTTCGCCGAATTCATTGCGCGCGTCGGGCGCACGAAGTAGGTCGCTGAGCCGTGCACCGCTGATGCTTGGTAACGTCGGTTTTTTTGGGGGGCCAGAGATGCCAACAGATTCTCACAACACGATAGTGACCGTCGACGCGGACGGGCATGTCCTCGAGCCGCGCGACACGTGGCAGCGCTACCTTGAGCCCAACCTGCGCGCCCGCGCCATCCGCGTCGAGAAAGATTCGGACGGCGTCGAAGTCCTGCTCGTCGATGGGCGCTCGCATCTCGGACTGCGCGGTCGCCTGGGCGCGCTCGGGGGCATCGGCATGGACTCCGCCGACCTGATGAGCGTCGGGCAGCGCAGCTACGAGGACGGCTGCCCGGCAGGCGGCTATGATCCGCATGCCCGCTTGCGCGTCATGGACGACGAGCGGATCGACATCGTGCTGCTCTACCCGACCATCGGCATTGCTTGGGAGGGCCTCGTGCGCGACCCACAGCTCGCGACCGCATACTGCCGTGCGTACAACCGCTGGATCGTCGACTTCTGCAGCGCCGATCGGCGGCGGCTGGTGCCGATCGCGCACATCTGCCTGATGGATCCCGGCGGTGCCGTCGAGGAGGTCAAGCGGGCGCGCAAGGACGGATGCGCGGGCGTGTACTTATCGCCCGATCCAGTGGCGCGCGCCGGGCGTCAGTTCGATGATCCGAGTCTGCGACCGTTCTGGGAAACCGTGCAGGATCTCGGCATGCCGGTGGCCTTCCACGTGGTCGCGCGCACCGACTCCATGCTGGCGCCTTGGCTCGGCGATCGCGACAACCCGGTCAGTCAAGTGGTGTTCAGCTTCGCGTTCCTCGCCCTCGACGTGATGGCGGCGTTCACGTCGATGATGACGCGCGGCCTCTTCGAAACCTATCCGCGCCTGCGTCTGGCGGTGTTGGAAGCCGGCTCCAATTGGATCACGGCATGGCTCGACCGCTTGGATCACAAGTTCGAAGTGATGCGCCCGTTCTCGTCGCTCAAGCTGTTGCCCTCGGAGTACTTCAAGCGGCAGTGCGTGATTTCCGCGGAGCCGGACGAGTCGCTGACGGGCCAAATCGTCGAACATCTCGGGGCCGACTACGTCGTGTGGGCCTCCGACTACCCGCACCTGGACGCGTCGTTCCACGTCGTCGACACGCTCCGCGAGCGCATCGCCGGCCTGTCGGAGGAATCGCGACGCAAGGTGTTGGGGGAGACCGCGCTGCGATTCTACGGCCTCGCGGCGTGACGGTCGTCGAACTAGCTTGCGCCCATCGGCAAAGAGGGCGCGTACGCGACGACGCCGACACGTGCTGGTTGCCGGACTCGCCCAAATGGTGCTGCCGCTCGCGGTGCTGCGGGCGTCGATCGGTTCGGGGCTGATCACGTTCGGCCTCTACCGACTGTGGCGCCATCGCCATCCGCGGTTCGGCGGGATGCAGGTGGGCTTTCGCGATCTGGCGGTGTGGTCGTTCCTAATGGCGTCTGCACATGGTGCGGGCCTCATGGTGTTGCCGTTTGTGATGGTGATGTCGGGCTCGGTCTTGGCGGCGAGCGGCGATCACGGATGCCACACGGCGGTGCCGGCGGGCGACCTGTCCTGGAATGCGGCGATGGCGCTCGGCGTGCACGCGCTGGCGTACTTCGGGGTGATGACACTGGCCGCCTGGGTAGTGTACCGCAAGCTAGGTTTGGCGCTGCTCGCACCGCGTGGTTCAACCTCGATTGGCTGTGGGCCGGCGCGCTGATGGTCGCCGGTGGCGTGGTGCTGTTCGCCTAGCCGACGGACTGCTTGCGAACCGCCGCCCAACTCGGCGCCGTTCACCCGACTCGGCGGTCTGCAGATGAAGTTGACGCGGTGGCGAGAAGAACGAGACTCGCCGCGATCTCGACGGCGATGAACATCGCGGCGAAAGCAGCGCCGTGCGCTGCCCACGCAATCGATCGACACAGCGCGGCCCCCGCCAACATTCCGGCGGGAACGTAGAGCAGGCGAGGGCGACCCAAACCGAGGCCGGCCAGGGTGGTCGCGCCCAG
>Ga0335069_10012523_pt1 | contig 11925 bp, 12 predicted proteins | sample Lox_Sample_11_FD_206714 | JGI IMG/M metagenome (GOLD analysis project Ga0335069, IMG submission 206714) | Soil microbial communities from Loxahatchee National Wildlife Refuge, Florida, United States - Lox_Sample_1.1 | ecosystem: Environmental > Terrestrial > Soil > Wetlands | place: USA...
TCCATCAGAAAGATCCCTGTTTGTCTGCGAGCCTTTGGACAAATGACATTTTTTTGCTCTGGAAAAAATGGGTCTCAGACCATGACGATATACGCGATGAGCGAGAGCAAAAATGCAAGAAGAAGCATTGCAAGAGAGAGCGGTGCAACGAAGACAAGCATTGCATTCACGGTACTCGCGAGCTGGGATATCCTGTTCGAACCGAAAACGACGATATGCTCACATTGCGCCGTACTTGCAGCGGCCTCAGAAGTGGACAGGTTCCCGATGGCGTCCCGAAGAGCCTGAATGACGTGGGGAAGCACATCTTCGACAGTTACATGCATCCCGACGGGGTTCTTGCCGGTAATCGTATTAACCACATGGGAATCAGTTGTCATAACTTCTGCGTGATCGACATACTTCAGGATCTGTTCGAGCAGAACCTCACGAAAACCTGCGGCCATGTTGTTCCCATCGATAAGGATGTAACCGGTTTTCTGCTGATCCACTTCCGTTACCAGGACCTGAATACCGAGGTCCCCGAAACCCTGTTCCCGGCTGTATGGCAGCGTCTGGTGGGATACGCCGACCCGGAACGGAAATAACGGCGCTGTGCGGCAGATGTCCATTGCATCGTGGGAGGCATCCTGATATTCTTTCGCCGTGAGTGTAGCCAGAAGGACCGGGGATGACAGATCCGTCATACAGTTATGTGCATCAACAACTGCGACATGCGGGAACCAGCGGTGTCCCTCTGCCATGATGGTTGCTCCTATGGAAAAATCAAGGTCTTCTGTTCTCTGGGGAGAACGGGTGGTTACGAGAAGGACTGAGTCTCCGAACCGCTGGAATAGTACCTGGGCGGTTCCTACCTGGACCCTTCCCGACTTCGTTGCAAGCGACGAATACCCGAGGTTTTTCCGCGATCTCTGCAGGGCGTCTATTACCTTGTTGATTTCACTTTCCGACACGAGATTGAAATCATGGGTCGCACATCCATGGGCGACAAGGGTCTCATCCTCAAAATTATCGTGGATGACTTTGGGCAGGTTACCTCCTCCGATCTCGCCCATAGGGCCGGGGTGGAGATTCGGCACAGTGAAAATAACCGGTTTTCCTTTCTGCCTGCGGAAGAAGAAACTGACCTGCGGAACATATACTTCCTCTCCTAGCTCCCGGAAAAAATCCTCCATTCCTTTCGAACCGTCAGTCATGTGAGCGATAAAGGCGTTGATGAATGCGAGGCCGCGAACCTTGAAGGCCCGCTGGAGCGGTCGTTCTATCATCCAGATCAGGATTGCAAATCCGAGACCAAACACGAGATGAAGGACCAGGGCGAAAAGGCCGAACGCGGGGGAAAACAACAACATCCCGGTGACCACCCCCACACCGCTTTGGGTCAGGGCGGGAAGGAGCATACGGGAGATGCGGAAATCAGCAATTGCGACGAGAACAAAAAGGCGCAACCCGAAGACGAACCCAAGGGAAATCGCGTAGAACAGTGGGATGAGCTTGACGGAGAAAGCGAGTGCCGCAAGCGTTATGATAACTCCAAACACCGTGCATGCGAGTGCAAGCAGACCTGACCGGTTCCAGGTCATCGTTTTCCCACTATGCTCGATCATCGGTTTCGTCAGCAGGAGGGCGGCAACAGCCGGTATGGTAAAGGCGATTGTTCCTGAGAATAAAAATTTCTCGGGAAGAAACAGGTAGTTGCTCAGGATTTGTGGAACAGAGAATGCAAGCGTGTTCGTGAAGGGAAGGCTCAGCCAGGCTTTTGCATTCGCGCCATCAATCAGAAGGCCGAGAAGGATTATCAAAAAGAGAGAGCGTTTCCATGACGGCGCGGTAAAAATATACCGGGTCAGTTGCCCGAGCCTGACGTCGCTTCCCTGAGCCATTTATGAAAACCCGCCGAGAACGAGTTCATGACGATCGGAAGTCGATCGGATTTCTGATGTTCTGAAGGTTATCGGACGGGAATAGAACGGGGCATTCAGGGTGAGGCTTTCATATTCCCCGCCTTCGCCCGCAAGATTTATCCGGCGGGTGCCGGCAACCTTCTTGAGCCGGTCGATAAGGACGGCATTAATATGCGCTCCAAGGAAGCTTGCATCGAGACCTTCCGCAGCCGTTACGATAATGATAGCATCCATTCTGTCTGAGACCTCCCTGAGCAGGAGTTCGGTGTCCATATGCCAGAGTGGGGTGAAGAGCCGGATCCCGAGCTTTTCGGTGATTGCCCTCACCCGGTCTGCCTGATATACTGATGCAACAGCACCGGCGATAATCCCTTCAACTTCGAGCTCACCCAGGCCGGATTCGAGGTCGATCAGCTCCTCCTCCTTGCGTCCGTGAGTACGAATCTCAACATAATCCATACCTGCAACGTTTGCGATATGCTGGACTGCATCGAGATTGGCCGAATGGAACATGTAAGAATCCCGGTTCTCCGGACGGGCCGTGACAAGGTAGCGTACATCCATACCCTCGTCGATTGCCTTCTGGACAGAGAGGATCGAATCTTTCCCTCCGGAAGTGAGTGCTGCCCAGCTCATATGGTGTCCTTCCCTCTCATCATGTCCTGCAGATGCCCGAAATGTTTCTCGTACCGCGCTTTCATGGATGTCCAGTCGGCAAGGTGAGTCTGGCAACCTACATGTTCGACAACAAATGATGCGGCAACGGTTCCGACTTTACAGCACACTAATTTCGGATACTCGCGGACAAATGCGGAGAGGAACCCGGCCCGGTACGCGTCTCCGGCACCTGTCGGATCAACCAGCGTTACCGGAACAGCCGGTATAGACTGCTCCTTTCCCCCTTCGTACAGAGTGCTCCCGTCTCCACTCATGGTGAAAACTGCGGTGTCGACATTCCTGATCAGGGCCTCTTTGGTCAGGTTCAGGGTCCGGCACATATGGGCGACCTCGTGTTGGTTGGCGAAGAGAACGTCTGCATTACCAATGATAGATTCAAGTTGTTCTTTCGTGTAATAGAAGACATCCTGGCCCGGGTCGAACGAAACAAATTCACCTTTCTCCGCCACCCGGCAGTTAAATTCCGGATCTGCCGTGGCCAGGTGCACCAGGGGAAGTGCCGGAGCTGCGGCGCTTTCGAACGCTTTCGATGCCCCCCATTCAAAAAATGTCATCTGGTCGCCGTTTTCGTCTGTAAACATAAACGCGGTGGGGGTGTGGGCCTCGGGCACTGAGAAAAACTGCTGGTTCACCCCGAGCCCCTTCATCCACCGGTCATACTCGCTGCCAGGAAAATCCCCGCCTACACACGATATAAGGGTCGCGGACTCGCCGAGACTCGCGATTCCGGCGGCGATGTTTGCGGCGCCGCCGCCAAAATATACCTGCCGGTCCGTAATATGGGTCGAACTGTTCTTCTCCGGCAAGTGCGGGACCCGGGAAATGTGATCGATTGCAGTATGGCCGACAACATAGATCATAGTTCCTGCACTTCCAGAACTTTCAATGGCACGTCCCGCAGGGCCTTCCCGATAACTGATTTTGCAATCCGTTCTGCATGCTCCTTGGATTCTGCCCTGAAGACTTTCATCTCGAGTACCAGTCCCACGAGAGCGGTGTCGGCGACTACAATAGCACTCGAAAGCATCTCTTCACAATAGGGACAGGAGAGAAAACCCGCCTCGACTTCCACGTATTTTGCCGCCGGGTTCAGCCGTTTTCCCGCTTCGCTGATGGCGATCCCAATGGCATCGTCAAGGGACTTCACGTCCCGTAAAAACCATGCGGATTCGATTACCACATTATAGTCAGGCATTTTCGTTCACTCTCACCAGATGTCTCGGTGGACATGATCGCCGATCGGCATGCGGGGCGTCAGGGTCCCGGAAGGGCGCCCGGCTCCGACCGCGAGGAGTGCGATGGGACGTATGTGTTGCGGGAGGTCCAGGATCTCCCTGACCCCCGCTTCATCAAAAGCCCCCGTCCAGCAGGAATGAAGATTCCGTGCATGGGCCGCGAGCATCATGTAGGTACAGGCTATTGTTGCATCCTCGACAGCATAGAGTATTCCCCGTTCCCCATACCGCGACATCGACCGGATATAGTTTGCGCACACAACAAAAATTACTGCCGCTCTCTCGACATGGTTCTGGCTGAAGGCAGCTTCGGCAAGTGCCGCCCGTACCTCTTCATCCGCTACCAATACTACATCCCAGGCTTCGAGGTTGCCGGCACTTGGCGCAGTGCTCGCACAGGTGAGTATGTAATCCAAATCCTCATTGCCGGCCCCCCCCTCGTCGTAATCACGTACCGAAGTACGGCTCGTCAGAAACCCGAGAAAATCAGAGGATTCCATGTTCGGCAAGGACCTGCCATGCTTCCTGTGCAGAAGTTGTGGATGCACTGATCGCAGCAGCAATCTTTTCTGACGCCTGTTCCGGCTGGTTACTCTCGAGGAGCGAAATCGCTTCATTGAGGTGGTTTATCGCCTTGGAGAAATCCGCCTGCCCCGTGCTACGGAGGGCAAACTGGAGCTCGCTCCGTACTGTCTCCATGGTCATGAGGAGCATCCTGCGGCCACCGCCGCGTTCCTGTGTAGAAAATCCGGTTAGCGCCAGGCAGAGCTGCGATACCATAATCAGCTCGGATTTGGCGCGTTCACCAAACTGATAGCTCTTCACTGCAGTTGCAAGATCCATACTCACCATGGATGTTGGTGATAAAATATAGTTATCATTCGCGGGAATCTGCAGGATGGAAGGTGCTTTTTAAAAACCGGGGGATCGGGCAAATCCCCGGACCCATCTCGGCGGATGCAAAAAAAGCTGCCGGTTAACGGGCAGACTTTGCCTTTGCGCCAAGGGCTGAGACCTTCGCCCTGCGCATGTGGCGGCGGATCATCGGGTTTGCAGTTGATTCGTTCATACCTGAGCCACCGGAGCGATCCCCGCCGCGCCGGCCGCCTCCGCGACCGCCGCGCCGGCCACCGCCTCCCCGTCCCCGGTTTTCTTCGGCCATTTTGTCGATTTGCTTGACGTTTGCGCCGGCCTTGAACCGCTGGTTTGGTCCGGGGGTCTTGTGTTCTCCTTCTTTCTTGGGGACAAGTCTTATCTGCCCCTTGACGCCTTTTACCTGAGCCCAGATGGTGGTGCCTGTTTTACCCATGGTTAAACTCCTTATCTAATTCTGCCGCCCCGCTCATAAATGTTCGGGCCTTCCGGATAGTTTTTTACAGAGACTCTGCTTAGTGAACCTTTCGCGAAACCACGGCATCGATCTCTTTTTTCAGGACACCGCTCACGATTTTGCCGTCCACCGAACCCCTGACTTCTGCCATGACCAGTCCCATCAGGGGCCCGAGCGCCGCTTTTCCTTTTTCCTGGACAAAATCCATCCGGGTGGCGATGATCTTTCGAACAATTATTTCAAGTTCATCGACAGAGACCGGGGGGACGAGACTGGACAGGGCTACCTCCAGGGTCATCCCTGATGCTACGGCCCGGAGGAGATCCGGAATCGCTTCCTTCGCAGCGAGTCCGTCCTCGACTGCATGCCAGATGCCGAGATAGTCACCATCGGCAAGCGAACCGATTTCAGCCCCTTCTCTCCTGAGTTCTGTAACTGTAGAGAGGAGTGTGAATGCTGCAAGTTTCGGTTTTATACCTTCAGCAATTGCGCGATCGAACAGGGGAAGTTTCTCTGACGACACGAGCTGCGCCGCATACGCCGGTTCAATCCCGTACGTCGCTGCATACCGTGCGGCTTTCACGTTAAGAAGTTCCGGCAGGGTAATCGATTTCCATAAATCACTATCGATCAGGACGGGAACTACATCGGTCTCCGGATACATCCTCGCCGCACCGGGAAGGGGGCGCATATAAGCACTGCTCCCGCCTTCGAGCATCTTGCGGGTCTCTTCGGGAACCGGCGATCCGGAAAGCGCGATCCCGGCCCGAATGACTACCTGACTGAGAGCGCATTGTGCCTGTTTTCCCGTAGATCCGGCTACGAGAACGACGCAATCCACCGGTGAAGCTCCCATTGCAGTCCTCACTGCATCGACTTCCTCCTGTGCTACTCCATATGCCGGAAGTTCATCGGTATGGAAGATTCCCCCAACCCCGCATTTTTTTGCGTAATCCGACATCTCGCTCCCGAGACGGCGGCCGGCCTGGATCTCTCTCCCGACGATCCCGGCGAAACCTTTCAGAAGAATGGCATGGATATGATTTGCTTTCTTCAGCACCGACGATTTCGTTCCGGAAAACAATACGGTCACGTCCTGTGAATCACCGGAGTTCACAGACGCCCCTCTTTTAATGAGTTCAGCTCCGATCGAAAGAAGATTCTTCTGCCTCAGAACTTCCCGGCGGACGACCTCGGCGATGAGCTCAAGCTCCTGAACGCCTTTTATTTCAACACGGGCCCCTCCGGCAATCGAGATATTCACATCCTGTCGTATAGTCCCGATTCCCCTCTTTACGCAGCCGGTTGACCTCAGGACCATTCCTATGTATTCTGCCACCTGCTGCACCTCCTCCGGAGTATGCATGCAGGGATCCGTCGTGATCTCGATAAGGGGGATTCCCAGGCGATCAAGGGAAAAAACCTCATCTTTCACTCGCTGAGCAGCTTCCTCCTCAAGGCAGAGTGTCTCTATCCGACCACCGTTGGGAAGTGATCCATTTATTGCGACGAGCGCAGTTCGCTGGAACCCGCTGGTGTTCGAACCGTCGATGACGAGTTTTCGCATCGTATGTACCTGCGGAACGGGCATCATTCCAAAAATTTTCCCGACAGAGAGACAAATCAGAAGTGCCTCAGGATTCAGGGGAGCCGGGGGTTCCTCGTCATTTTCGACCAGGCACGTGGAGTCATATGTGTAGTATTCGAATTTCCGCACCTGCTTCATCTCTTCCTGCGCTGCCCTGTCAATCTCTCCCATCTCGCTTTCAGTTGCCCGGAGATACCGGAAGAACGAACCGGAATGTTCGGATACCTCCCGGAGGGTTGTCGGACAGCGGCAGAAGAGTTTCTCTCTGGTGTTGAGCTGCTGGTGGATCTCGATACCGGCCGTCAGTCCAGCAACCTTATAATCCATGGGCGCTCCTCCCGGTACATTCTCCCTTGAGGTTCTTCTGCAGCAGTGCTTCGGCCCGCTCGCGGTTCGGCTCGTTTCCCATCACCCACATCATCTTCACCAGAGCTGTTTCCGGGAGCATATCCGCCCCTTCTATGACACCGGCTTCGAGCAGATCGCGGCCGGTATCATAGACACGGTCGCACACTCTCCCGTTGAGACACTGAGTGGTCATCATTACGATGGTCCCGGAATCGATCAATTTGCGAAGCTCTGGTATCAGCAGGGTGCTGATATGCCCCAGACCGGTCCCGGCAATCACGAGGCCATGATACCCCGCATAAACCCTGATCGTCTCAGGAGGCATCCCCGGGTAGAATGTCAGGAGGCCACAACGATCGTCAAGGCGGTCCCGGAGTGCCGGTTTACAGCGACCCCTCTCCACGGCATCAGCTTCAAGTTTTACTTCGAGCGACGGATATCTGACTGTACCGAGTGGCGGTATACCGATACTCCGGAACGCATCACGACGCGAGGAATGCATTTTCCGCACCCGTGTCCCCCGGTGAATCGAGCAGAAATCATCATTCGTGGTTGCATGCATCACGACAACGACTTCCCCGAGGTTGCTGGTAGCCACCTTTGCTGCGCATACGGCATTCATCGTGTTGTCGCTTGATGGCCGGTCGGCCGATCGCTGGGATCCGACAAGCACGATCGGTACGGGAGTATCTACCATAAAACTGAGTGCAGCCGCGCTGTACGCCATCGTGTCGGTTCCATGGGTAACGATTACCCCGCTCACTCCGCGGCAGATCTCTTCGTAGACTGCCCTGGCCAGCTCGATCCAGATACCCGGGGTCATATTCTCGGAGAGGATTGTGTAGAGTGATTTTGTAGTGTACGTCCCCACCTTTGCCAGTTCGGGAATTGCGCCCAGAATTGCGGCGGCATCGGACTGGCTTGTGACTGACCCTGTCCGGTAATCGATCCGGCTTGCGATCGTTCCCCCTGTAGATACGATCGAGAGTTCGGGGAGATCCCTCTTCTGGACCATCTCCGGCCTCTTTACCGGTTCAGGGAGAGGTCTCGCGACAAAGGAGCAGGCTGCCGGAGGGATACCGATATTATACCCGGAATCGAGTTTGACGACAGCCATCCCGTCGCGGTCGGTAATGAACGTCCCTTTTCTCGTTTCCCCGCCGAAGCTGCATTCGACGGTATCACCGGAGCGGATTCCGTCCGTTATGCTACCAGCCTCCTCGCTTCCATTATAAGGTCGTCCTTTGCCCGGGACAGTTTTGCAAGTTTTGCGTCGACGAGCGCCGAATCGGAATCCAGCTGCTTCTTCCTCTCGTCAAGAGCAATCTTTATCGCAAGTGGTGCAGGCCCGCCCGTCGCTTTCCGGAGGGCTATCGAGTACTTTACTTCGAGCACCTCATCGATATTCTCCTGGGTCAGTCCCTTGTCCATGAGTGAAAGAGCCGGATCAATTTCCTTTGCAGCTTCTTCCAGCGTTGCAAGGGAGAGGCTCCCTTTCTGGACAGCCCTCCCCACGATCGAGTGGGCTGTCCTGAACGGGAGACCGTACGATCGCACGAATGTGTCGGCGAGCTCAGTAGCTGTTGAGAACCCTTTTCCTGCCTCTTCGTTCATCCGTCCGGTGTCGAACGTCGCACTCGAGAGCATATCAACGAGGAGCCTGAGGCTCTCTTTTGCGTCCCGCATTCCCCTCCATATATTGGGTGTGAGTTCCTGAAGGTCGCGGTTGTAGCTCATCGGGAGCCCCTTCACGGTCACAAGAGCCCCGGTGAGTGCCCCGAATACCGATCCGGACTTGGCGCGCATGATCTCAGCGGTGTCCGGGTTCTTCTTCTGCGGCATGATTGAGGATGTCGAACAGAACGCATCGTCGAGGCTGACAAACCTGACAAACGAAGTGCTCCAGACGATCAACTCTTCGCAGAGTCGGCTCGTGTTTGCCATCATGATGCTCAGATCTGCAAGGGTTTCGAGAGCAAAATCCCTCGTGGCAACAGCGTCCATGGTGTTCGAAACGAGACCATCAAAGCCCAGGAGAGCTGCAGTGTATTCACGGTTGATTGGGTAACCGGTGGATGCAAAGGCCGCTGCTCCGAGCGGTGACTGGTTGACGCGCGTGTATGCTTCTTTCAGCCTGTCGAAATCACGGGAAAAAGCCTGCTCGTACGCGAGGAGGTGGTGAGCCAGAACCGTCGGCTGGGCATGCTGGAGGTGTGTAAACCCTGGCATTACGGTCTCGATGTGTTGTTCCGCAAGGGCGACGAGAACTTCACGGACCTTCATGAGCGCGCCCATCTGTTTAAGCAAATCCTCCCGCAACTTGATCCGGATACAGGTTGCGACTTCGTCGTTGCGGGACCTGCCCATGTGCATACGGCCGCCCACTTCCGGGCCGATCCCTTCGGTAAGAAGGGTCTCGATCCCTGCGTGAACGTCTTCGAAACGATCATCGAAAACCTCGTCTGGTACGCCTTCGTCGAAAAGTTCAAGCAGTGCAGGAAGGAGTTTCCTGGTAATATCCCTCCCGATGATCTTCTGCTTGTCGAGCATCAGAACATGGGCTATATCCACGAGGACGTCCGCATCGGCGATGCACCGGTCTGCACGCATGGACGAGAGGAACTTCATCATCTCGCCGGTTCTCTCTCCGGAGAGGCGTCCCAGCCTCACAACATCGGTTCGCATCCGTTTCCCACCTGATGTATTCCAGTATTTATTGATTATTCACAGATTAAAGCCACGCCTTGCGGGCTGCTAGTTCGATCGCCCGCTGGACGGACTCCCTGGGAATGATGGTCGCGACCGGTACATGGACGAGCTGTTCAATAACACTGGAGACGATTGGTGCGCAAACGATGGCAATTGCCCCCTCCCTTTCGGCCCTGACCGCGGCAACAATAGCGTCTTCAATGGTATGGACGGGATATTCCCGGACCCTTCTCCGTTGTCCATCGATGTCCGTGACCCGCTCCTCCACGCTCTCCAGGACCTGTCGGGCGGCGATCAGGCCGATAAATTCCTCCTCACCGATGTGATACAATATCCGAAGGGCGCGGATTATCTCCCTCAGAGTCGAGAGGTTCGGGGATCGTTTTCCATGAAGGATTTTATAGAGTGAACTCTGGGCAATTCCACTCTTCTCTGACAACTCCCTTACACTGATGCGAAGGTCGTGACGGAGGATCTCGTTGAGCGTCGAGACGAAGTCTTCGTCCGATATGAGAGCTGCGCGCATGATCCGGTCAATCGGGTCTGTCTGTACCATATAAGAGACACAATTGGGATAAATAAATGAAATATTTTCCTTTATTGTATCAACTTGGTTTTCCTTCCATAGCCAGCAATTTCGTTTCAGCCGGTATTGTTCATGGACATTTATGTAAATTTTTATCCTTTTTGTACACTTTTTTTAAGAAATAAGGACAATAATACACAAAATAGTGTTATATCGTGCACTTTTTTATTGTCTATCATGTAACTGGTTACCCATGAAACCAGTGAAAATAATGGCACTAGCGCTTATTGCAGTGGCCTTTGCACTTCTGATCGCCGGCTGCACACAACCTGCCTCCGCACCTTCCCCGGGTTCGAATTCATCTGCGACTTCCCCCGCCGGTGGAACAGTGGGAATTCTTTACACTCAGGGAGTCGGCCCTATGCCTGGCCTCCTTGCTACGAACCAGATTGACGGCTATATCTCATGGCAACCGGTTGCGGAAGCTGGTGTTGAGAGTGGTGTCGGGCAGATTGCCTCATATTCAAAGGATCTGCCTCCCGCTGGTAAATGGAGCGACCACCCGCAGAACGTTTTCATTGTCCGAAACGATTTTGAGGCTGCAAACCCCGACTTCGTGAACGCATTCAGCGCTCTCAACCTCGCTTCAAGCCAGTATATTACTGATCATCCGCAGGAATCGGCAGGGATTATCGCTGACTGGCTTGCGGGGAAACAAAACTTCACGTACGGGAATGTGAGTGTCTCATCGGTTACGGCAGTCAGCAATTCGCTCCCGACTATCAAATTCACTACCGAACCTTCCGATTCATGGAAATCGAGCATGAGCGACTTTGTGGATGCGCAGATCGCCATCGGCTCGGTGAACGGGTTCCTGAAAAACAGTTCGGCTGACCGGAACACGCTGTTATACAACTTTGCGCCGTACCAGGGTGCGGAGTCCATCGTCGCCAGGAAAAGCATCACAACTCCTGCCGCCGTGAAAGACCCGGTCACGGTGGGGTACCTGCTGGCAGTCGATCACTCGGCCCTCTTCGTTGCAGTCAAGGACTGGCAATACTTCAACGATACTTACGGAATCGCGCTGAAGCCGCAGGATGCCACCAAGGCAAAACCCGATGTGGCCGACTTCATGGTAAACGGCCAGAAGATTGCCGAAGTGCACCTTGTGTCCGCTTCGGCAGGGCCGGCGCTCATGCAGCTCGCGGGGACCAATGCAATCCAGATGTCCTATGTAGGTGCACCACCCGCAATTGCGGCCATTGACCAGGGGACCCCGATCAGGATTGCATACCCGATCGATAACCTCGGGTCCGGTCTCGTAGTAACCAAAGGCGCACCGGCCCAGGACTGGCAGAGCTTCGCTGCGTGGGCCAAGCAGCGATCCGAGGCCGGAAAGCCCCTGGTCATCGCGGCACCCGGCAAGGGCTCGATCCAGGATGTCATGCTCCGGTACGCCCTCAAGGACAGCGGAATTACGACCACTGAAGTAAAAACTTAAGTTCGCACCACATCCATTATCATAGAGAACGATGACGAGACGCCTCGGCCTGATACTGCCCCTCCTTCTCATCTTCGGATGGGAGGCCGCGGCAATTGTCATCAAC
>Ga0335069_10012524_pt1 | contig 11925 bp, 9 predicted proteins | sample Lox_Sample_11_FD_206714 | JGI IMG/M metagenome (GOLD analysis project Ga0335069, IMG submission 206714) | Soil microbial communities from Loxahatchee National Wildlife Refuge, Florida, United States - Lox_Sample_1.1 | ecosystem: Environmental > Terrestrial > Soil > Wetlands | place: USA: Florida...
TTTTAGTATGCCTAAAATCCGGCTCTTCGCAATCTCTCGATTGCTACATCGCCTCCAATCTGACTCGCATTCATCCCCGGCTTTGAAAAGCCAGGGTTTTCTGCTCAATTAAAATAAAAATCATAAAACCGGCGTTTATACACTTATAACACGCGAAGGAAACGAAACGCCTCTTAAGGATTGGCATCCATTGATGCATTCTGAGAGTTCAAGCACATTCTTCAGCCCACAAACATTCAAAAACTACAATATTGGTAAACCACAAGCGCCTGCACAACCAGTAAACCAACCATCAAAAAACACCACTACAACTCAACAACCTGCTAAAACAACGCAATGGTATTACAATAGAAAACCAATAAGCGAAAAGCCTAATTTTGACACCTGTCCTCCAGGGGATTATAAAGTTAAAATATTGGATGTGGATCCATATGCCAAAGACCCAGAAACAGGACTTCACCTTAGAGGCATTACAACAGAGGAATCGTGGCTATTAGACAATAACCAAGACGATAGAAAACGAGCAAAAAATATTTTTAAAAATTATCAATAAAACTCACGCCGCCACCTTAAAAAACAAAACTGTTTATTGTTTGCAAAAATATATGCTATAAAAAATATATTATAAAAAGTTTAACCGTTTTTTTAAGGAGTATAGAATGAAGAAAAAATTCATTCTGAGTCTTGTTGCTCTCTGCACTATTTCTGCACACGCAAGTTCAGGATCACATAAATTCCAAATATTACTCAATGCTTTTGCAGATTGGTTCACGTATGCAGCAAATATTGGTGGTAGCATCACTAATGATCTTACCGTCACAACCCCTATGGGCTCAACAGTGTTATTCAATGGCCTAATCTTTCCTAAAGACACCGTTGACGTAGAAACACAATCATCTTTCCTTGTTGATCGCTATGGCAACCCACTCACTCCTGCAAACAGTATCGGTACATGGTTTGCAACAGGTACTCGCTTAGTCGACTTTAATCTTTTTGCGCCAGTTATAACTCCTGGCATTGATATTGAATCAACCCATTGGGTACTTGAATTCAAAACAAATGAAGAACATGGCAATCGTGTATTTGCTGACGTCATTACCCAAGCTCTAGCACAATTCCTTCCAGGTGCAACATATCAGGAAGCTAATGGCGCAATTACCGGCGGAACAAATGGCAATGAAAAAATTAGAGGGAAGGTAACTGCAAAAGTATATGCTTCCCCAATTTTTGGCCAAGGCAGTATTATTCAAGTAAAATTTTCAGAAGAAGTTGAATACAAATAACAATAGGCACACAGACAAAAAAAGGACGCTTTTTTATAAGCGTCCTTTTTTTGTCATCTATCTATCGCAATCGTGTACCATTCACAACACTTTCAGGCGCAGACATTAACTGCAACTTACCATCTTTATCTTCCGCAACTAACATCATTCCTTGAGATTCAATACCAGCCATTTTACGTGGCTTTAAATTAGCAATATACAAACCGCGCTTGCCCACAAGCTCATCTGGTTGATACCATTTTCTAATACCAGCAAGAACAGTGCGCGTTCCCTTATCACCCATATCTACCGTCATTTGTAATAATTTATCAGAATCTTCTACTGCCTGACATGCACTAATTGTCCCGACAATTAATTCAACTTTAATAACATCATCAATCGTGATGTAATTCTCTTGTTTTATCTCTGCTGTAGATTCTGTATGCATACTCTGTTCCTTAACTTCTTCTTTAATCGGTTTTTCAAATAATGGCGCTATTTTATGTAATAAAAACTTCTCATTCCATACACTAAGCTCTAAATGTTCAAATGTATGTTCATTATGCTTGTATGGCACTCCTAAGCTCATAAGTAATTGCTCCATTTTCTGCGGTATTACCGGCCACAATAAATATGCAATCGTACGCAAACTATGACACGTCACAGAAATAATCTCTAAAAACTTTGTACGGTCATCATTCTTAATAACTTTCCATGGCTCCTGCGCATGAAAATACGTATTAACTGCGTGAATAAATTTCCATAAACGAGCCAATGCATGATGAAACATCTGCTCATCCATGTAAATAGAATAATCTTCAATAACATTAATACTTTCATCACGCAACTCTAATGCTGCGTCGGACCAACAATCAAACGACGGAACATCAAGCACATCATATTTATGTGCAAGCAACACCATACGATTTAATAAATTACCTAAATCATTTGCCAAATCTGATTCTATACGTGTTTCCACATCCGCAATACTAAAATCACCATCTTGATTTACCGGAATTTGACGCAATAAATAATACCGTATCTGCTCTGCTCCATATTTTTCTTGCAACACAACAGGATCAACAACATTTCCTAATGATTTAGACATTTTTTGTTTATCAACCTTAATCCACCCATGTACCAATAATTTTTTAGGCAATGGCAATTCTGCCGCCATAAGCATAGCAGGCCAATATACTGCATGAAAACGAACAATATCCTTACCTAAAACATGCACATCCGCTGGCCACCATGCTGCAAAGTCATGCTCTTTGTGTAATTGTCCGTATCCCACACCAGTAATATAATTAGATAATGCTTCAACCCATACATAAATAGTGTGCTTAGGATCTCCTGGAAATGGCACACCCCATGAGACCGTAGTTCGTGAAATTGATAAATCTTTTAATCCTGACTCTACAAAGCTTATAACTTCATTAAATCGTTCTTTAGGCGTAATAAAATCGGGATGCATTGTATAAAAATCTAATAATCTCTGCTGAAATGCTGATAGCTTAAAAAAATATGTTTCTTCAGACACAACATGCGTTGTTCGACCACAAGAAGAACACAAAACATCCTTTGCTTCAATTTCTGCAACAAATGTTTCACATGGTGTGCAGTACCATCCTTTATATTCTGATTTATAAATATAACCATTGTTCATTAATTGCATTACTAAATGTTGTGCACCATGAACATGATATAATTCAGTCGTACGCATAAATTGCGAATACTGAATGTCATACAAATCCCATGTTTTTTTGTATTCAGGAATAAATTCATCTACAAAGTTCTTAGGCTCTTTGCCTGCTGCAGCTGCAGTTTGGGCTATTTTTTGACCATGCTCATCAGTACCGGTCAAAAAAAATACGCTCTTTCCTTTAATCGTATTCCAACGAGCAATTGTATCAGCTAATAATGTTGAATATAATGAGCCTAAATGAGGCTTTGCCGTAACATAATAAATAGGAGTGGTAACATAAAAATTATTTCTATCTTTCATACATCTCTTGATAAGTAAAATTGTGTAATATAACAATATCTTTATCAAAAGATTACGGTTTCACCGCAGTATTGTCAAAAAAAGAAGGTGGCAATGATTATCGCCACCTTAATTAACCTACATCACTAAAAATAATAATCTTTATAATTCCTCAAAAGCCTTTTTTTGCAATAATTCTTAAAACCCTATCTCGTGCCGATTGATCAGCACCATAATGTGATGCAGATGTAAATGATTTAATTTCTGGATCACTAAAATGCCGCTTCAATAAAGACATATATCGCTCAATTAATCGCATAGCTCTATCATAATTTTCCTCTGAAGGATCATTAATACTACGCTTAATTTGTTCCATTATATCATGTATTGAAACCTGAACCTCAGGTCGTGGTTGTTGCTCAACAACTGGCTGTAACCATTCAAATGTTACCGCTGAATATCCATAATGTACTACTAAATCCTTACCTCTAAAAGCTGGATCTTGATTATACGCAAGACCATACTCACCTAAATCAATCTGATTCCACATTGCACCAACAGATGATCCAGTTCCAGACCATCTTACCCACAAATCCAATCCAATAGCTGTTCTCCGATTATCAATTTCAGCAATTTTCATTTTTCTCAATGAGCCAATCAATACTTCATTACCATAATCAAGATAATGTTCTTTACCTGGTTCAGTCATATAAGCAATTCTATATCCTCCAGTCCAAGCATTATATTCATTTTTTAAATAAACATTACCATCAGCAAACACATTAAACGATGACACGCTTAACCCTACAAATAATACCACTAACTGCTTTTTCATATTACAACTCCTCAATTATAAACTAAAAATTATTTCCTCACTCTTTAGCATACTTTTAAAAAAAATCAAATTGCAATATTTTTAAAAACAAAATAAAATAACATTGATGATTTGATAACGCATCAATGTTATTTTATTCACTAAAAAATTTACTATCTAATCAAAAGCTTTTTCGTTCAATAAGCCTTAACACTGTTTCTCTTGCTGATTGATCAGTAGTATAATGTACTGAGTTAATGCGTACTGGAGTAAAACACTCCTTCAATGAAACTCGATTCTGATCAATTATTCTCAGGCCTCTGTCGTGATTTTCCCCTGATGGGTTGTCTATACAATCCTTGATTGTTCTATCACATCACGTATTGAAGAATAAATCACAGGCATTGGTTACTGCCCGACAGCTGGCTATATCCATTCAAATGTGACTGATGTATATCCATAATGAATCAATAAATCTTTCCCCTGATGTCGAGAATCTTCATGATACAAACGTCCATACCATTGTAATGCAACTTCATTCCAAGGTGCTCCAAAAGAAGATCCCGCACCAGACCATCTTACTGATAAGTCTAATCCCCAATACCTTTTACCAAAACGATCAAGTTTCATACTTTTCAATGACCCAATCTTAACTGTCTCACCATACCGCACATAATGCTCTTCAGCGGAAGAAGAGATTGATCCGAGTTTATAAACAATAGTTACCTCACCAGTAAAATAAGAATAGTATTCATTTTTTAAGTAAACATCACCATCTGCAAAAACAGTATAAGCCATACACGACATGGCTAGCGCTACCAATCCTAACAATTTCTTCATAACTGAATCCTTTCTATACATATAATAAACCTTCTATCACCTCTTATTATATATAGATAAAAATTCAAATTGCAATATTTTTTTAAAAAAATATAAAAATAAGGGAATAAGAAAACCTTATTCCCTCGAGACAAACGTCCGTTATGCTATATTATGGAATACATACGCACGCTTCAATTTGACTCAATGCGCAGTAAATAGTTTTCAACCATTTAATAACATTAAAGTCAGCAGCATCAACTGCAGAAAATGGTATAACTTCACATGTTTCATCAAGACTACCAAGCAACGTATCGGTAGTTGAACAACATTCCGCAAGCTCAAAAATCTGACTTTCTAAAACAACTTCAATATCACTCAAACGAGAACAACATGCTGCTGCAATATCAGATTGAGATTCAACCAAGTCTTCAATTTCATCTATTTCATGACTCAATTTTTGACAACATTTACGAGATGCTTGCGCAGCACTTGCTACAGCTAATTGACATGCATTGCTTCTTACAACCGATGAATCTTTTGACACTTCACGCGCAGCAAAACCATTTGCTGCTAAACACAATCCAAGAAGTGCTACTATTTTTTTAACAGATTTATTTTTTACCATAATAAATATCCTTTTTTATTACTATTTCTTTCTAGGCTTATCCAAGATTACCAAGTGGTGGGCATTCTAGACAGTTATTAATATTATCGATCAAACAATAAATTGATTTTAACCATTTAAGAACTGAAAACTCTGCTGCATCAACTGAGGTTAAAGGAATAACGTCACATGTTTCATTCAACGTTCCCAGTGTAGTGTTTGTTGTTGCACAACATACTGCTATTTGCCCACTTTGTACATCAACAAGTGAGCCAATCGTATCAACCACTGAACAACAATTTTGTGTTGCTACAATTTCCGTTTCTAGCAGCTCTTCAACTTCATTTAACTCTTCATGTAATTTTTTACAGCATTTTTTTGCTTGCGCCGCTTCACGATTTACTGCATTTGCACATGGATCATAGCAACGATTATCTTGCACATCCGTATACTCATCTACAAGCTCAGCTTCCATTTCTTCTTCAATTGCCTGCTCCAATGCAATCTCAGCCTCAATCTTTTGCTCAATTGCATGCTCTAAAGCAAGCACTGCAGTTGCAATATCTCTTGGAGAAATTTTTGGTTTTGGTTTGCCACATCCACAACCTCCCAAAAGAGTTGATCCGGTAAATACTACCGCTACAGCGGTACTTAAAACAACTTTCTTTATGTTCATAATACTACCCCTTATGTATCGTTTCGTTAAAACAATTTTTACTCAACTTCAACTTCAAGTGCTTCTATTTTTTCATTAATTAAACATAGCTGCTCTTGAATATTTTCAAAATCACATTCAGAAGCAGATGGAAATGCTGGACTATCTTGATTAGCCGCAGCTTCTCTTGGTGCTCTTTCGCACTGAGTCCCTTCACATGGAAGGCCTTGCACACATGATTGACAACATGCTTCAACCACATTTTTTGTTGCTTCTTTATTTTCTGCGGCAGCTTGCTCTGCTGCTAATTTAGCAGCAAGAGCTTCCTGAATTGATTTACGAATTGCAGCTTTTTCTGAGCACGAAACACATCCTACAACCGCAAATGCATTCATGCTAATGAGCATGAGCGCAGACATAATAACTTTTATTTTCATAACGTATTTCTTTCATTAAAAATATGCACTTTTAGAAATAAACAACTAAGCCAAGATGTGCTTCAGTTTCCTTCATAACATCTCTACCAGCAACAATCTGTGATCCACCACCAAAGAGCTCAAAATAATTCCAACGATGGAAAATTTGTGCACGAAGTTTATTAGAAAGTGCATTTGTACGTTTTTCATAATTACATGAACTTAATGGCTGATCTTTTCTACCCAGTAAATCTGTTGCTGTCGTTGCATCACACTCAAATTTTACATGGTCTTTGCTTTTGGCAAATAATTCATACCCAAAGGTAAAGCCAAGATCTGGATTATGTGGATGGAAGAAACTAAAGTCAGCACGACCAACAAAATAGTTCCATGATACTTTTGCTTCAAGCTCTGGACCAACATTTACTACTGTTGCACCTTCAAATGCTGCTGCACGTTTTTCAGAACGTTTGAATGCATGATGATATGCTAGATCAAATTCAAATGCAAACCATTCACGTGGCATCCACCCAGTATCAATACCAAGCTTAACTTCAACGTGACCATTATTACCAGTTGCTTTCCAATACACATCATTAGATGTTTTTTGTTTATGTCCTGTAGGGAATGACACACCTAAAAGACCATCAACAAACCAATTTTGTTTATCACCATATCCAACATATGCTTCTGCAAATAAATCACCAATACCTACATTGCGTGAAAAACCTTCAAGATTAATTCCATTGTTCAAAAAGAAAGCAGAAGCAAGCTCACTATCATATAATGTATTATTATTAATAATTGACTGTATTTGAGTCAATAATGCATCAGATGCATCTGTCGTTGTTGTTGTTGCTGAATCGCCAACTGATTGTGCACGAGAAACAATAAATAATGTTCCTTGAGCATCTCTATCTTTTGCAAGATTATCTTTATAATCAGTGCTTGTTTGGAAGAAATAAGTTGAACCTTCAAAAGCTTGGCCATCAGCACCTAATGCACCAACAACCTGTTGTGGCAATCTTCTGAAAGGAACTGCTGGGATTTCACCAAGATCACTTTTTGTTGCATAAGCAACCGGCACACTATTTATATTTTCAGCTGCAGAGCTGCCGGTTAATGAACCTGAACCAGCTCTAATAAGCCCTGGTGTAGAATTATTATAATTAACAAATGGATATGTTGTTACTACCCCTGCTGGCGTAGTAGTACTATATGTTAATGTATTCAAAAAATCGAAACGCGCTGCAAATTCAACACCATCGCCAACTTCACCGGAATCTTGAAATACTTGACGAGTAGCGAACACATCCGCCAACGTTTCCTGAAATTCACCATCATTTTCAACTTCAACTTCAATCACTTTATATGGGATGCTTACACGACCACCAGCATGCCATTTATCTTCTTTACCAAAGTTACGTGAAAATTCTATACCCATAAACGCACCATTTTCAGAATATTCTAAATCAGGAGCAATACGCGCAAAACCTAAAAATGGATTTGTATTAAATACTAATGCTTGATCTGCAACACTATCAGTAGCAAATGTTCCATGAGTAAAAGCATCTTCGCCACGAAACACTTCTTTACCGAAAAACAATGTTGACAGTGAAGTAGTGTGTCGAGTATTACTATTCTCACAATTCCAAAATGCTTTAGATGCTGTACGACTATATCCTACACCCCAGGTATGAAAATCCCATGTTGTATTTTCTTTTTCAGTAGGCATTGTACCATACCACCATGCATCTGCAACTGATGATAATTGCCAGTGAAAATAACCACGCCAATGAGCACTCAACGGAGTCCTAAATTCCCAACTTGCATGAAGGGCACCGCCACATAATGTGCTCAACAGCACAATATTTTTTAAGGTTTTCTTCATTACGTTCCTTTTGTTTTTTGTATATACTAACACTCTTTTTCAGCATGTTGATGTAGGGTGACTGCACTTACAGTCACCCTCATTATTTTACGCACCAGGTACTAACGTTACGTTAAGTATCTGATTTGTGTTTGAGTCAATATTTGCATAAACGGCAGCAACTTGAACTGTCGCTTCTTGCTTAGACAATTCTGTACCAACTCCAATAATGTCAAATATCGGCGCACGAACAATCACTCCATTACTTACCGTATCAACACTAAGATTGGTATACGTTGCTCTAAAGTTCTCATCTGCAAGCGCTGCATTTGCCATACCAAACGTATTAGCACGTGTTGTTTCTAATACCGCATCATGTGTTTTGAGAATGTCGAACAACTGCGCACCAGAAATATTTTCTTGATCAATATTAGCATCTTGCAACAATGTTGACGCCAAGACACCCGCACTCAAGCGTGAAGTAATTTCACCATCCTGATCAAGAACAACTGGATGAATTCCACCAGTGCCAGGCATTACAAGAGCTATATTACCACCACCAGCAATATTAAAGTTCGATATACGTTCATTTTCAATATCTATATTATCATCTTCTTCTTCAAAGAAGATATTATACGCAACGCCAGATTGACCACTAATTGCAACCAATGACGCACGTGAATCATCTCCAGAAAAAATACGATCATGAGCAAAACGACCATTACGAATATCAAACGTAATAGATGTTACATCAAACAATGTATTAACAATGTTTTCATTTGCCATTAACACACCATCTTCATTAACACCATCAAAACGCTCTATACCAACCCCAAGACCTAAGAATCCACGACCACCGATAACAAAGTTAGCATTATCACCATCAAGAACCAAGGTGAATTTTACTGAATGCAATAAGCTACGAGTAGTACTTAAATTAGCTACATCACCAATTTGTAATACACCACCTTCATTAACATTGAGACGACCAATCATAAACTGGGCATTGTCATTTAACACAAGTGTCAAATCAGTTGTTGTAATTTCACATACACCGTCATTAAATGTTTCAACACCAACGAATGCGTTAAATGGAATTGAAGCTAATGCATTATCTTTCAACTGAATTGTACCAACACCCATTAACTTAACACGGAACGCATCAGTGTTTTCTAATCCCTGAGCATAATTAATTAATGATGCATACTGATTATGTGGTAATGCCGCATCAACAATCGCATTTGGATCTAACGCTGGATTGTGCTCTCCGTGAGGTATTGCACTAAAGAATGACACTGCATCAATAGCTGGTTCAAACAACAATTGTGAACTTTCTGTAAAGCTCATTGTACCTGCACCAACAATAATACGCGCGCCTGGTTCTACAATTAAACGAACTTCGCCAGCAAATTGTACAATATCCGTTGCGCTATCAAATGAGCGAAGATCTAACACACCTGATGACTTAATCCTGATTGCACGAGGAACTGAAGAAGTAATCGTGAGTGCATCACCTTCTACAAAGTCTGGACCCTTAACTAATGCGCAATGTGATGTAATAGTTACATCGTCAGCAACTTCAATAACACCTGAACCATTAGCGATAAAGGTCGTACCATTATTGCCACAATTGTTTGCACCGATTACAACGCGACCATTATTTTGAAGCGTAAAAATTGCAACTGGCGCTTGTCCTGATGCATTATTTGCAACAAAATCAACATGGCGAACTAAACCACCATCAATTAACATTTGAGCTGGGTCACCAAAACGACTACCTTGAATAATCAAGCAATCAACGGTTCCTTGAATGGTTGGCAATGATGTTACATTTGCTTCTGTCACTGGTGGACATTCACACATATTCACATCACCAATTTGATACGGAACAAAATTCTTACAATCTTTTTTAGCAAGAATCCAATTGAATACATAATCACCAATTTCTTGACCAACTGGTACAAGAATTTGCTCTGTGCTCAAATTAACATTCCAGTCAGCAATACCAACATTATCACAGAAAAACACTTGATCAGCAGGAAGATCAACTATACCATTGTGACTCTTGGTAATCATCACACAGAAGCTTGCCATAAAGTTTGGATCAATGCTGAACTTACCATTAAGGTCAACAAAAATTCCTCCCTTACCAGTAATATTACTATTATCTGGACCAAACAATCCACCGCGTGATTCAAATGAGAAGAAGTTACCACTTATTCTCAACCATGGATGTGTATCGATATTGAATCCGGTAGAATCAGCGTTCACACCAATTGAGATATTACTACTACCACCCAAGAAAATTGTATGTATGGAGAATGTTGTTGGCTCATCAACAAGATTATTAATCATTGCATCATTAAATTGCGCTGTTAATTGTAATGTTTGGTCTCCGTCTGGATCCAATGGATTAATATCAGAACTTGTTGAATTATATAATTCCATAATATCAAGATGAGAATCACCATCCACACGAGAACATCCATCAACTGCAGTTGATCCAATACGTGTTCCAAGTATTAATTGACGCCCCGTACCATTATCAACACATGCACCGTTAGAATAGAATACAAAATCAGAGATGTTTTTATGCAACACACCTTCTTCATCAACAAAGTTTGGTATCACTAAATCAACACCTGTTGTTGCAAGATCAGCATTAAGAAGAAGTCGAGAATTAGTAAATTGAATGTTTGGTCTTACTAAAGAATCAAGCAACTTAAATGTTTCACCACCAATAATTGCTGGCTCTGACCGTGTATCATTATTAGGGAACACATGATGATTAACATCTGTATGACTTAATGAAGTATCAAACAAACTCATCTTGTTATTAATTAAAAATGCACCAGTGTTGTATGTTAATAATTCACCATCTTCAGTATTAAACGTACGAAGAGGAAAATTAGTTTCACCGGAACCAACAAATAAAGACCCTCCAGTAGGAATTACCTCAAGAGAAAGGAGCTCTATTTTACATAATGTTCCTTGTGAATGAGTAGGACCTTCAACATTAATATGTCCTTCAACATCAAACACAATATTACCAACACCACGCGTATGATCTCCCGCATCAATGGTAAATGGATCAATATCGCAAAGAGGTCTAATAGAGCCATTATTAGCAATACCAGATCTAAAGAAGATTGCTGATTTTGAACCAAAAAGAATATTCGCTGGTTGCGACAATGGATTATTATTACCATCAACAAACAATGCAGATGGATTACGCATTTTAATAAGTCTACTTGCTTGAACATCGGTAAAACTTGGAATAAATTCTACTTGCGGAACCTGATTAAGTCCAAGTCCAACGTAATCAAGATATGCGTTGTCCTGCACCCACAAAGACCCATTAGCACCAAGAACAACTCCATATTGCTTACCAGAGAATCCACCAATATATCCAGTCAATGGATTACGTGTATCAAGATTTAAAAATGGATCAGCTAGTAAATCAAATAATGCTTCATTATAATTTAACACTAAAAGCCC
>Ga0335069_10012525_pt1 | contig 11924 bp, 7 predicted proteins | sample Lox_Sample_11_FD_206714 | JGI IMG/M metagenome (GOLD analysis project Ga0335069, IMG submission 206714) | Soil microbial communities from Loxahatchee National Wildlife Refuge, Florida, United States - Lox_Sample_1.1 | ecosystem: Environmental > Terrestrial > Soil > Wetlands | place: USA: Florida...
AGAGCCGCACCGGAGGCTCGACCTTCAAGAATCCGACAGGCCACAAAGCCTGGCAGCTGATCGATGCCGCCGGTTGTCGCGGGTTCCGCATCGGCGATGCGCAGGTGTCGGAAATGCATTGCAATTTTCTGATCAACCTCGGCAACGCCAAAGCCGCTGACATCGAAACGCTGGGCGAAACCGTCCGCCGCCGCGTCAAGGAAAGTTCCGGGATCGATCTCGACTGGGAGATCAAGCGGCTTGGTGTCGCCGAATAAATCGGTGATCCATCTTCAAGTTCGCGGTCTGGACTCTCGACCTTTACAAAATTGTCGATTCTATTGGTCTTTCCTGCGAATCAGCACGTTGGGAATGGGCAGCTGTTGGCTGAGATGTCGTTGATGTGGCTTTAGAAAATGGCCAAGCATGTCGCCGTATTGATGGGGGGCTGGTCGGCGGAGCGTGACGTGTCGCTGCGCTCGGGCCAGGCCTGCGCGGCGGCGCTGACGCGGCGCGGCTACAAGGTCACGCCGATCGATGTCGGCCGCGATATCGCGGCCGTCCTCACCGCCACGAAGCCCGACGTGGCGCTCAATGTGCTGCACGGACGGCCGGGCGAAGACGGCACCCTGCAAGGGCTTCTTGAGATCCTCGGCATCCCCTATTCGCATTCCGGCGTCATGGCGTCCGCCGTCGCCATGCAGAAGGACTATGCCAAGGCGATGTTCCGCGCCCATGGCGTGCCGGTCGCCGAGGATCGGGTGGTCTCGCGGTTCGAGGCCGCCAAGGCACATCTCCTGCCGCCGCCTTATGTGATCAAGCCGGTTGCCGAAGGCTCGAGCGTCGGCGTCTTCATTGTCACCGAGGCGCATCCGCACCCGCCGCAGGAGCTGTTTCGCGACGACTGGGCCTTCGGCGACAAGGTCATGGTCGAACGCTACGTGGCCGGCAAGGAACTGACCTGCGCGGTGATGGGCGACCGGGCTCTCGACGTCATCGAGATCGTGCCGACCACCCGGTTCTACGACTACGAGGCGAAATACGCCGCCGGCGGCTCTAAACACCTGCTCCCAGCGCCCATTTTACCAAATGTTTACCAGGAGGTCCGAAGACTGGCTGTGGCTGCCCACAACGCGCTTGGCTGCCGCGGCGTGAGCCGCGCGGACTTTCGCTACGACGATCGGGGAACGGGGGAGCTGATCTGTCTTGAGGTCAACACGCAACCGGGGATGACCGAGACCTCGCTCGTGCCGGAGCTTGCCGCTTACGCAGGCATCACCTTCGATGAGCTGGTGCAATGGATGGTGGAGGACGCCTCGATCAATCGCTGAGGCGGTCGGGGCTTAGAGATGGGGGTCGGGTTGGCGCGCCGTTTGACGAGCCGAGCCTGACGCATGCCCAAAGCGATCCTGATGACACTGCCACCGGCCGTTTCACCTGGTTCTCCACTTACAGCCGCAAGGCAGCACGCTTTGCCGACCGCCTGCCGCGCGGCTTTGGCGTCGCCGCCACGGTCCTGATCATCGGCGGATCGCTGGCCTATGGCGCGGTGCGCGGCCAGCATGTTCCCGCGGTCATCGACTGGCTCAAGGACGCCCGCGATGTCGCCGCCAATTCGGCGGGCTTCCGCATCGCCGCCATCTCGCTGTCCGGCCAGAAGGAAGTCAGCCGCGAGCAAATCCTGAGCACCGCCGGCGTCACCGGTCATGCCTCACTGTTGTTCCTCGATGCCGATGCCGCCCGCGTCCGGCTGATGGCAAATCCCTGGATCGCGGATGCGGCGGTGCTGAAGCTTTATCCGGACCGTCTGCAGATCTCGATCACCGAGCGCCAAGCCTTTGCCCTCTGGCAGAAGGACGGCCACGTCAACGTCATCGCCGCCGACGGCACGGTGCTCGAACCCTATGTCGAGGACCGCTATCTCGGACTGCCGCTGGTCGTCGGCCACGGCGCCGCGCGCCAGGCCAAGGATTTCCTCACCTTCCTCGACCGTTACCCCGACATTCGCGGCATGCTGCGCGCTTCCGTCATGGTGGCCGAGCGGCGCTGGAACCTGCGCCTGATCAACGGCATCAATGTGCGGCTGCCGGAATCCGACGTGCGCGGCGCGCTCGACCGGCTGGTCGCGCTCGATCGCGACAAGAAGCTCCTGTCGCGCGACATCACGATGATCGATCTGCGCCTGCCGGATCGCGTCACCGTGCGCCTGTCAGATACCGCCGCAGCCGCGCGCGATGAAGCGCTCAAGGCCAATACCAAGACCAAAAAAGGCGGCAACGCATGAACGCGCTCCGCTATGGCCTGACCCCGAAGATGAAGCCGATCTCGCCGCGCAAAAGCGCATTGGTGGCGGCGCTCGATGTCGGCTCGAGCAAGGTCGTCTGCATGATCGCTCGGCTGCGCCCGCGCGCGCCGCAGCAGGTGCTGACCCGGCGCAGCCACGGCATCGAGATCATCGGCTTCGGCCATACCGTCGCCCGCGGCATGAAGGCCGGTAGCGTCGTCAATCTCGGCCGCGCCGAGGAAGCCATCCGCCAGGCCGTCGACTCCGCCGAGCGCATGGCCGGCGTCGAGATCGAATCGGTGGTGCTGTCGCTGTCGGCGGGACGCCTCTCCAGCGAATTGTTCGCCGCCGAGATCGACATCGTCGGCCCCGCCATATCGGACCATGACATCGCCCGCGTGCTCGCCGCCGGCAGCCGGCACTCTTTGCGTGAAGGCCGCGCCATCCTGCACTCGCTGCCGGTCGGCTATTCGATCGACGGCGTCGAGGGCGTGCGCGATCCGCGCGGCATGCTGGCGGCGCGCTTCGGCGTCGACATGCACGTCGCCACCCTCGATATCGCAGCCGCGCGCAATCTGATGCTCGCGGTCGAGCGCTGCCATCTCGACATCGAGGCGATGGTCGCGAGCCCCTATGTCTCGGGCCTCGCCGTGCTCGCCGACGACGAGGCCGACCTCGGCTCGATCGTTGTCGATATGGGCGCCGGAACCACCAGCATCGCGGCGTTCCTCGGCGGCCGGCTGGTCCATATCGACGGTTTCGCGCTCGGCGGTCATCACGTGACCATGGATATCGCCCGCGGCCTCAATGCCCGGGTCTCGGACGCCGAGCGAATCAAGACGCTTTATGGCACTGTGCTGAGCGGGGGGTCGGACGAGCGTGACATGATCACGGTGCCGCCGCTGAGCGACGAAGAGCGCGAGCAGGCGCAGCTGGTATCCCGTGCCACGCTGGTCAACATCATCAAGCCGCGCGTCGAAGAGATACTGGAAATGGTCCGCGACCGGCTGGCGCATTCGCCGCTCGCCGCCGACCGGCGCGGCCATGTCATTCTCACCGGAGGCGCGAGCCAGCTCACCGGATTGCCGGATCTGGCCTCGCGCATACTCGGCCGCCAGGTGCGTATCGGACGCCCGCTCGGCATCGCCGGTGCGCCGGACGTGGCCAAGGGCGCGGCTTTCGCCGTAGCCGCCGGCCTCCTCGTTTATCCGCAAGCAGCCCATCTCGAACATTTCGAGTCGCGGCGGCGGCGGCAACTCATGACCGGATCGGGCGGCTACCTCGCCCGCGTCGGACTGTGGCTTCGCGAGAGCTTCTGATGGCCCACAGATGCGAAGTCGGAAAATCACGGCGGTCAGTGGCGGACCGCATCGGGCTTGGCGCGGATAGCGCCCGCGCTACTAGAAAGAGGCAATCATGACGATCAATCTGAACATCCCCGACATCCGTGAGCTGAAGCCGCGCATCACCGTATTCGGTGTCGGCGGCGCTGGCGGCAATGCCGTCAACAATATGATCACCGCCGGCTTGCAAGGCGTCGATTTCGTGGTCGCCAATACCGATGCCCAGGCGCTCACGATGTCGAAAGCCGAACGGGTCGTGCAGATGGGCGTGCAGGTGACCGAAGGGCTCGGCGCCGGCTCGCAGCCCGAGGTCGGACGCGCTGCCGCCGAAGAGGTGCTCGACGAGATCCGCGACCACCTCTCCGGCGCGCATATGGTGTTCGTCACCGCCGGCATGGGCGGCGGCACCGGCACCGGCGCGGCGCCGGTGGTCGCCAAGACCGCCCGCGAGCTCGGCATCCTCACGGTCGGCGTCGTCACCAAGCCGTTCCACTTCGAGGGCCAGCGCCGCATGCGCATCGCCGACAGCGGCATCGCCGAACTGCAGAAATGCGTCGATACGCTGCTGATCATCCCGAACCAGAACCTGTTCCGTGTCGCCAATGAGAAGACCACCTTCGCCGACGCCTTCGCGCTGGCCGACCAGGTGCTCTATTCCGGCGTCGCCTGCATCACCGATCTGATGGTGAAGGAAGGCCTCATCAATCTCGATTTCGCCGATGTCCGCGCCGTGATGCGCGAAATGGGCAAGGCGATGATGGGCACCGGCGAAGCGCAAGGCGAGAAGCGCGCGATGACGGCTGCGGAAGCCGCGATCGCCAATCCGCTGATCGACGACGCCTCGATGAAGGGCGCCCGCGGCCTCTTGATCTCGATCACCGGCGGCCGCGATCTGACGCTCTATGAAGTCGATGAAGCCGCGACCCGCATCCGCGAGGAAGTCGATCAGGACGCCAATATCATCGTCGGCGCCACTTTCGACGAAAGCCTCGACGGCATGATCCGCGTCTCGGTGGTGGCCACCGGCATCGACCAGGCCTTGGCGCAGCACCAGCATCCCCGCTTGACGGCGAGCCATGCCGGTCACGCCCAGCATCAGCCGCATGTGGCGCATGCCGCACCGGCCGTGAGCCACGCGACCCATGCCGCGCCGGCTCCCGCGCCGGCGCCGCAACCGTCCGCCTCGGATTCGCGGCTGGCCGACCTGGCGCAGCGCATCCGCGCCGACAATCAGCGCATCGCCGAGCGGATCGAACGCGCCGAAGCGGCCACCCGGACGCCGGCGCCGGTCGTGGCGCCGCCCACCGCCCCTGCCGCCGCGCCGACGCAGATGGCGGCTCCGGCTACCGCACCGGCATCGCTGAACGCCTCGATCGAATCGGCCGCCAAGGCCGCGATCGCGGCCGCGGTGGAGGACATCACCATCCGCCCGATCGCGCCGCCGAAGCCGTCCCTGTTCATCGATCCGGCGGCGCGCGAAGCCGAGCCGCCACAAGCCGAGGAGCCGCGCGCATTCATTCCGCCGCAGGCTGAGCGGATGCCGACGCGGGCGCCGCGGATGCCGCGGATCGACGAACTGCCGGTCCCGGCGCAGAACGAGATCCGGGCCCGCCGCGGCGAGATGCCGGAGGACCATCACCCGGAAAAGCAGCGTATGTCGCTCCTGCAGCGGCTGGCCTCGGTCGGCCTCGGCCGCCGCGAGGCGGATGAGCCGGCGCCGCGGGCGCCGGCGCCGATGCCGGAACGGCCTGCCGCGGCCCGCCCGCCGATGCCGCGTCCAGCCGAGCCGCGTCACGAACGCCAGGAACCGCGCCACGAAGTGCCGGTATCGGAATATGCCAAGCAGCGCCCGGCGCCCTCCGGCCTCGATCAGCATGGCCGGCAAGCGCCGCTGCAGGCCCCTGTGCATAACTCTGGTGAAGAGGACCAGCTCGACATTCCGGCCTTCCTGCGCCGGCAGGCGAACTAGTTTCGGGCGCAGGGCGGGCGCGTGCAACAGCGCGTCCGCCGGCTGCGCCGGACTGCCGGCTTAACCTTAAGCCGCTGGTAAAATTGAGCTTTTCGTCGGATTCTCCGCCCCGTCGCCGATGACCGCGCCGGGGCGGTTTTTATCGGGCGGGGCCTTGGCGGGTTTCAGCCGTACAATTTTGGGGCAGCGAACCGACCGGACTGCGGCCAGAAAAAGGTAACAGTCGGTAAGAAAGCGTGAGTTGGCCTGATGCTGCAGCGCAAGTAAGTTTACCACGTCGTAGGGGGAGTTTTGGGGATTGAGGTTTTAGCGGGGCGCAGGCCGTTTATGGGGCTGAACGTTTGCCGTCCGCACTCACCGACCTCCAAATCGTAAGTCAGCTGGTCCGTGGTCGATCTGTCCATGCGCAGCTGGTCCCTCAAGGTGGGGTGGCCAAAATTGTTCGGGCACTAACGCCCGTGTGGTTTGGCCGTAAGGTGTGGGACCGAATCATGATGCGGAGCGCGCCGGCCGGCAGGCAAACGACGCTGAAAGATCATGTGACCGTATCAGGCATCGGCGTCCATTCCGGTGCTCCGGTCAATCTCACGCTGCATCCCGCCGAAGCCAATACCGGCATCGTGTTCCTGCGCAGCCGCAGCGGCGACCAGCCGGACCGCGAGCTCAAGGCCACTTACCGCTCCGTCTCCGCGACCGAATTCGCCACCGTGCTTGGCGATCACAACGGCCCCGCGGTTTCCACCACCGAACACGTTCTGGCGGCGCTCGCCGGCTGTGGCGTCGACAATGCGGTCGTCGAGGTCGATGGCCCCGAAGTGCCGATCATGGACGGCAGCGCTGCGCCTTTCGTCGCCGCGATCGACCAGGCCGGCATCGCCGCGCTGCCCGAGCAGCGCCGTTACATCCAGATTCTCAAGACCGTCCGCGTCAGCAAGGGCGAGAGCTTTGGCGAGCTGCGGCCGCATGCGCGCGGGCTCCGGGTCGAGACTGAAATCGAGTTCGATCATCCGCTGATCGGCCGCCAGACGCTGGCAATGGATGTCGAGCCGGATCTGTTCCGCCGCGATCTGGCGCGGGCGCGCACCTTCGGCTTCATGCGCGACGTATCGAAGCTGTGGAACGCGGGCTATGCGCTCGGCGCCTCCTTGGACAATACCGTGGTGATCGCGGAAGACCGCGTGCTAAATGCCGAGGGCATCCGCTTCGCCGACGAATTCGTGCGCCACAAGGCTGTCGACGCCATCGGCGACCTGGCGCTGGCCGGCGCCCCGCTGATCGGCGCCTATCGTTCCGTGCGCGGCGGCCACAAGCTCAATCATGCCGTGCTCAGCGCCCTGATGGCCGACCGCAGCGCCTGGGCCTATGTTGAAATGCCTGAGACCCGCCGTCCGCGCGGCCATGCCGATCTCACCGTCGGCATCCCGGTTGCGGCCTACGCCCCTGAGATTTCCTAGGCATTGCGCCGATTCCGGCCCCACGGGGCTCGGATCGATATCCGGTTAGGCCTCGGACGTCCTTAACTTTTTCGCCGCTGCACGCCTTAATCCGGGCCGAAAGTCCGCCATAATGGCCGTATTGACGTAAGAGGTGCTCGCGCGAGTGTGCCTTTGCCGGGAGGGTTGAGGGCAAACCGGGATTTGGCACGAGAGCGACGCACCGAGGGGAACCTTGCCAAAGGGCTGCGTGCCGAGGGGACGCAAATTAAGCGCATGACGTTGCCAGAAGGATCGCCGCGATCCGCTTTGAGCTTCTGCGCGCCGGCACGCTTTGCGCCGGCGTCATGGCTCGTGCTCGCTTTGCTCGTCCTGCCGCTCGCGCTCGCGGGCTGCGCCCAGAAGGACGACTACGTTCCCGACAGCCCCGCCGACCTGCTCTATAACGAGGGCCTTTATCTTCTCAACAACAAGCAGGACTACAAGGAAGCGGCGAAGAAGTTCGACGAGGTCGACCGCGAGAACCCCTATTCCGACTGGGCGCGCAAGGCGCTGCTGATGTCGGCCTATGCCTATTACCAGGCGGAAGACTACGAATCCTGCGTCAATTCGGCGAAGCGTTATGTGACGCTGCACCCCGGCAGCCCGGATGCGGCTTACGCGCAATATCTGATCGGGGCGTCCTATTACGACCAGATCCTCGACGTGTCGCGCGATCAGGCGCGCGCCGACAAGGCCATCGACGCGCTGCAGGAAGTGGTGCGCAAATATCCCAACAGCGAATACGCCATCCAGGCCAAGAAGAAGATCGAGATGGCGCGCGACCAGCTCGCCGGCAAGGAAATGCAGGTCGGCCGCTATTATATGGACCGCCGCGATTTCATCGGCGGCATCAACCGCTTCAAGGTCGTGGTGACGCAGTATCAGACCACGCGCCACGTCGAGGAGGCGCTGGAGCGACTGACCGAAGCCTATACCGCGCTCGGCATCACCGACGAGGCGCAGACCGCCGCCGCCGTGCTCGGGCATAATTTCCCCGACAGCCCCTGGTACAAGGACGCCTATAACCTGGTGAAGAATGCCGGCCGGGAGCCGAACGAAAACAAGCAATCCTGGATCAGCCGGGCTTTCTCCAGCCCGAGCGCGGCGCCGCGGCCGGCAGCTCAGCAACCCGCCCAGCCGCCGCCCGCACCGCCACCGGTCGCGCCGCCGCCTGTGGATCAAAGGATATCTGACGCGACCGCCAGGAATCGGTAATAATCGGGACCCAGGTATCGGTAATGATGGGCGCGATTGCGAAAGTCGCGCCCGATGCTTAGTTCCCCATTGTTGCAATCTCCTTGGCTGCCATGCTGGCGCGTCTTTCCATCCGCGACATCGTCCTGATCGAACGGCTGGACATCGATTTCGGCTCCGGCCTTGCCGCGCTCACCGGCGAGACCGGCGCCGGCAAGTCGATCCTGCTCGATGCCTTTGCGCTGGCGCTCGGCGCCCGCGGCGATGCCGGGCTCGTCCGCGAAGGCGCCGAACAGGGCCAAGTGACCGCCGCCTTCGATCTCGCCAAGAAACATCCGGCGCGCCAAGTGCTCGCCGAGAACGATCTCGGCAGCGACGATGAGTTGATCGTGCGGCGGGTGCAATTCGCCGACGGCCGCACCCGCGCCTTCATCAACGACCAGCCGGTCAGCGTGCAGGTGCTGCGCGCGCTCGGCGCCGCCCTGGTCGAGATCCACGGCCAGCACGACGACCGCGCTTTCACCGACGCCGCGACCCACCGCGCTTTGCTCGACGCCTATGGCGGACTCGAAGCCGACGCCGCCGAGGTGTCGCGGCTGTGGACCGAGCGGCGGACGCGCGAAGAAGCCGTCGCCGAACATCGCGCCGCCGTCGAGCGCGCGGCGCGGGAAGCCGAATGGCTGCGTCATGCCGTCGACGAGCTCGGCAAGCTCGCAGCGCTTGCGGGCGAGGAGACCATGCTCGCCGAGCGGCGCGCCACCATGATGCAGGCGGAAAAAGTCAGCGAGGATCTGCGCGCCACTTACGACAGCGTCACCGGCCCGAATTCGCCGGTGCCGCCGCTCGCCACCGCGGTGCGCCGGCTCGAGCGCCGCGCCACACAGGTCCCGGCGCTGGTCGAACCGATCGTCAAAGCGATCGATGCCGCGCTCAATGGGCTCGAAGAGGCGCGCCAGCACCTCGAACATGCCTTGCGGGTTGCCGACTACGATCCGGCCGAGCTCGAGCGCATCGAGGAGCGGCTGTTCGCGCTGCGCGCCGCCGGCCGCAAATACAACGCGCCAGTCGACAATCTCGCGGCTTTGGCGCAACGCTACGAATCCGAGCTCGCGCTGATCGATGCCGGCGCCGAGCGACTGGCAAAGCTGGAGAGCGAGGCCCTGGAGGCTTCCGCGCGCTATCGCGCCGCGGCGCAGGCGCTGTCGGGCGCACGGCAGCGCACCGCGCAGAAGCTCGACAAGGCCGTCAATGCCGAACTGAAACCGCTCAAGCTCGAACGGGCGCAATTCTCCACCTCGATCGAGAGCGAGAATGAAGGCCCCGACGGCCTCGACCGCATCGAATTCTGGGTCCGCACCAATCCCGGCACGCGGCCGGGGCCGCTGATGAAGATCGCCTCGGGCGGCGAGCTGGCGCGCTTTCTGCTTGCGCTCAAAGTGGTGCTGGCCGATCGCGGCTCGGCGCCGACACTCATCTTCGACGAGATCGATACCGGCGTCGGCGGCGCGGTCGCCGATTCGATCGGCGTGCGGCTCGCGCGCCTCGGCTCCGGCGTTCAGGTGCTGGCCGTGACCCACGCGCCGCAAGTGGCGGCCCGCGCCGACCGGCATTATCTCATCAGCAAGGATGCGCTGGCCAAAGGCAAGCGGGTCACCACCCGCGTCGCCGAGCTCGAAGGCGACCGCCGCCGCGAAGAGATCGCGCGCATGCTGGCCGGCGCCGAGATCACGGCCGAAGCGCGCGCCGCCGCGGAGCGCCTGATGCGGGCCGCGAGTTAGTCGAGAGTTACAATGGCCCGCCGCCAGAAGTCCGAGAGCGCAGTCGATGATCTGTCCGAGAAGCAGGCCAAGGCCGAGCACGCCAAGCTCGAGGCCGAAATCGCCGAGCACGACCGGCGCTATTATCAGGAGGACGCGCCAAGCGTCTCCGACGCGGCCTACGATGCGCTGCGCCAGCGCTACAATGCGATCGAGGCGCGCTTCCCCGACCTCAAGACGCTCGAGAGTCTGAGCCGTCGCGTCGGCGCGGCGCCTTCGGCGCGCTTTGCTAAAGTGCGGCATGCCGTGCCGATGCTGTCGCTGGATAATGCGTTCAGCGAAGATGACGTCGCCGACTTCGTCGGCCGCATCCGGCGGTTTTTGCGGCTGCCCGACGACGAGGACATCGCCTTTTCCGCCGAGCCGAAGATCGACGGCCTGTCGATGTCGCTGCGCTACGAGGACGGCGCGCTGGTCACCGGCGCGACCCGCGGCGACGGCGCCGAGGGCGAAGACGTCACGGCGAACGTAAAAACGCTGGAAGACATTCCGAAACGCCTGAAGGGCAAGGGCGTGCCGAAAGTCTGCGAGGTGCGGGGCGAAGTCTATATGACCAAGCACGCCTTCCTCGCGCTCAACAAGCGCCAGGCCGCGAGCGGCGGGCAGATTTTCGCCAATCCGCGTAATTCCGCCGCCGGCTCGCTGCGGCAGAAGGACCCTTCGATCACGGCGTCGCGGCCGCTCGGCTTCTTCGCTTATGCCTGGGGCGAGATGAGCGACATGCCGGAGGACACGCAATCCGGCATGATCGAATGGTTCGAGGCTTGCGGGTTCAAGACCAACCCGCTGACCAAAATGTGCCGCTCGCTCGAGGCACTCCTGAAATTCCACGGCGAGATTGAGACACGGCGCGCCAGCCTCGACTACGACATCGACGGCGTCGTTTACAAAGTCAATCGCATTGATTGGCAGGAGCGCCTCGGATTTGTGTCGCGCTCGCCGCGCTGGGCCATTGCGCATAAATTCCCGGCCGAGAAGGCAACAACAATCGTCAAAGATATCGAGATTCAAGTCGGCCGCACCGGTGCGCTGACGCCGGTCGCCAAGCTCGAGCCGGTCACGGTCGGTGGCGTGGTAGTGAAAAATGCCACGCTGCATAATTTCGATGAGATCGCGCGGCTCGACGTGCGCATCGGCGACACGGTGACCATTCAGCGCGCCGGCGATGTCATTCCGCAAGTGCTGAGCGTTGTCGACGGCAAACGCCCGCGTGGCGCCAAGCCCTACGAATTCCCGAAAGAATGCCCCTGCCCGCTGCACACCGACGTCGTCCGCGAGATCATCGCCGGCGGCGCCGAAGGTGCGCGCTATCACTGCACCGGCGAATTCGCCTGCCCGCATCAGGCCATCGAGCATCTGAAGCATTTCGTGTCGCGCCGCGCCTTCGACATTGACGGGCTCGGCGACAAGCAGATCGAACTGTTTTATGAGAATGAATGGGTCAGGGAGCCGGCCGATATTTTCACGCTCGAAGCCCGCAACAAAAGGATCAAGCTCGAAGAGGTCGAAGGCTTCGGCGAAACCTCGGTGCGCAATCTGTTCGCGGCGATCGCGGCGCGGCGCGAAATTTCGCTCGAGCGCTTCATCTATGCGCTCGGCATTCGCCATGTCGGCGAAACCACGGCAATTGCGCTCGCGCGCGGGTACGGCACCTGGACTGCTTTCCATGACGCCTGTCTCCGACTCGCCAAAAGTGACGAAGAAGCCAAGGATGAGATGGACGCACTCGATCAGATCGGCGACACCGTGATCGAAAGCCTGCACGGCTATTTCAGCGAGGCGCATAACCGCCGCCGCATCGAGAGACTTGCGGCGCAAGTGAAAATCCTCGACGCCGAAAAGCCGCGCGGCGATTCAAAGGTC
>Ga0335069_10012527_pt1 | contig 11922 bp, 10 predicted proteins | sample Lox_Sample_11_FD_206714 | JGI IMG/M metagenome (GOLD analysis project Ga0335069, IMG submission 206714) | Soil microbial communities from Loxahatchee National Wildlife Refuge, Florida, United States - Lox_Sample_1.1 | ecosystem: Environmental > Terrestrial > Soil > Wetlands | place: USA...
GCGCGGAACACCCAGAGGATCGGGGCCACGCTAGCGGCAGGGCTGAAGCCCTGCCCTTCCACTAACGTCCCCAAGTGGTGAGACATGCAGGCTAGGGCCGACCGTGAGGGCGGCATGTGCCGGGCTGAAACCCGGCGCTACCTCAGGACCGCTCAAGCGCATAACTTGAGCCAAACAGGGACAGTCGTGTATGCTCTTTCGGAAGACTCGATCGAATCATTGCTGGAAGCAGAGGAGCACTCATCGTGATCATTGCTGACCTCAGTAAGATTTCCGGCCGCACGTATCCCGCGCGGCGCCTGACTCAGAATGTGGTGGGAGGCGCGAGTCCGATCCAGGCGAAGAACTTCTCGATCGGTCACGTGACACTCGAACCGCGCGGCGGCCAGGTTCCGTGGCACAACCAGGAACAGGAAGAGGTCTATTTCATCCTCGAAGGCACGGGCGAAGTGTGCCTGGGGACGGAAAGGTCCGAAATCAAGGCGGGGCAGGCCGTCTACATCCCGTCCAAGGTGTTTCACCAGCTTACGAACACCGGAGCGGCCACGATGCGGATGCTCTATTGCTACGGCCCGGCCGGTGACGTCGCGCATTGGCGGCAGGAACTGGAAGGCACGCTGCCCCGCGCCGGCGTTGAAGCACCGCCGCTTCCCCCCGGAGCCCATCCCCAGTGCACGGAGAAACCCCAGAGCTAAACATGGAAACTGTCAAAACTCACACCGTTGGAATCATCATGAACGGCGTCACGGGACGCATGGGTCTGAACCAGCACCTGCGCCGCTCGATTCTTGCCATTATCCAGCAAGGTGGCATCAAGCTTAGTGATGCGGAAAGAATTATGCCGCGCCCGCTTCTGGTGGGCCGCAATGCCGCGAAGCTCGAAGCCATCTCCCGCGAAGCGGGCGGCTTGCCGTATACGACCGATCTCGGCGAGGCCCTTGCCGACCCCGAGTATCCCGTCTACTTCGATTCCCAGACCACCGCGCAGCGCGTGCGCTCGGTCTCAAAGGCCATTGCCGCCGGCAAGCACGTCTACTGCGAAAAGCCCGTGGCCGAGACGCTCGAACAGGCCCTCGAACTCTATAAGCTGGCCAAAGCCCGCGGCATCAAGCACGGCGTGGTGCAGGATAAGCTCTGGCTCCCGGGCTTCCTCAAGCTCCAACGGCTGCGCGACATGGGCTTTTTCGGACGCATCCTCTCCGTGCGCGGCGAGTTCGGCTACTGGGTTTTCGAGGGCGACACGATTCCCGCGCAACGCCCGTCGTGGAACTACCGGAAGGAAGAGGGCGGCGGGATCATCATCGACATGCTCTGCCACTGGCGCTACGTGCTCGATAACGTCTTCGCGCCGGTCAAGGCCGTCTCGTGCCTGGGCGCGACGCACATTCCCGAGCGGCGCGACGAAGCGGGCAAGCCCTATAAGTGCACCTCCGACGACGCCGCCTACGCCACGTTTGAACTCGAGGGCGGAATCCTGGCGGCATTCAACTCCTCGTGGTGCGTGCGCGTCCGCCGCGACGATCTGCTCACGGTTCAAGTGGACGGCACGCAAGGCTCCGCAGTGGCGGGCTTGCGCGACTGCTGGATTCAGCCTTATGGAGCCACGCCGCGGCCCGTCTGGGACCCCGACGTTCCCAGCAAGTTGAACTACTTCGAGGGATGGCAGAAGGTGCCCGAGCAGGAATCCTACGACAACGCCTTCAAGCGGCAGTGGGAGCTGTTCCTGCGGCACATCGTGAAGGATGAGCCCTTCCGTTGGGGCCTGCTGGAAGGCGCCAAGGGCGTGCAGTTGGCAGAGAAAGGCATGGAGTCGTGGCGCCAGCGCGCCTGGGTCAACGTTGACCCGCTCAGCGCTTAGGCCTGCTTGATCGGATGCGACCGGCGGGCACAGCAGCCGCCCTGTCCGGCAAGGAAAGGCTTCACACAGAGATCACGGAGACGCTCTGTGTTCTCGGTGCCCGGGCTTGAGAGGCACAGAGGACACGGAGCGTCCTGGTTTTTGCTTGTAGCAACACTGTACGTTCGAAGCGTTCACTTCCCGAGGGCGGCGGCTCCGGCCAGCGCCACGGCGTGATCGTTTTCGACCGTGCTGCCGCTGACGCCGATGGCTCCCACGATTTCGCCCTTCGAGTTCTTGAGCGGCACGCCTCCGGGGAAAGTGATGAGCCCTCCGTTCGAGTGCTCAATTCCGTAAAGCGGCCCGCCGGGCTGGGAGAGCTTGCCGATCTCGCCCGTGTTCATGTCGAACCAGCGCGCCGTGCGAGCCTTGCGCTGGGCAATGTCGATACTCCCCAGCCAGGCGCCATCCATGCGAGCGAAGGCCTTGAGATTGCCGCCCGCATCCACCACGGCAATGTCCATCTTGGTGTTGATTTCCGCCGCCTTCCGTTTCGCCACCGCCACAATCTGCTCCGCCGCCTGCAAGGTCAAGTCGTCCGCCATGGTCCGCCTCCTCCAGTTTCAAGTTGTAGTTGTCGTGGGAAGTGCCCACAACCTTTTTAGCAGATTTTCAGGCGGATGGGTGCGGATTTCTCACGAGGCGAGCGAACAACGTGCTGGCGTATGGGGGGCGCACGGCCGTGCGCCCCTACACGGGGCTTCTAGTGCTTCTCGAGGTAGACGCGCTCCAGAATCTCTTCGGCAATCAGGCGGGCGGCGCCCAGAGCGGCGCCGTCGCTCCCCAAGCTCGAAATCTCCAAGCGGATTTCATTGGAGGCTCTTTCGAAGGCGCGCTGCTTCACCACACGCAGCAGAGGTTCGTTAACCAATTGCGGGGCGAGGCGGAACAAAGGACCACCGAGAACAATCAGGCGCGGGCTGAGCAGGTTTACGACGTCCGCGAGTGTGACTCCGATGTGGGAGACCGCTTCGTGGAGCACCCGGCTCGCCAGGCTGTCGTGCTCGGCTGCGGCGCGCGTGATGATCTCAATGCTGATCTGGTCCAGCTCCTGGTTCGCCAATTCCTGCACCTTGGAATCCACACCCTTCTGAATGGCCGTACGCACGGATTCAATAATGGCACTGCACGAAGCCAGCGCTTCCAAGCAACCGTTGTTGCCGCAGCAGCACAGCGGGCCATTCTCGTCCACCGTCATGTGGCCGAACTCGCCCGCGAACCCGCCGGGGCCCCGATAAAGCGTGCCATCCAGGTAGATCGCCACGCCAATCCCCATGGCCACCGAGAGGTACAGGAAATCCCGGGTTCCTTGCCCGAGCCGGAAGTACTTCTCCGCCGCGGCCATCATGCGCGTGCTGTCATCGAGGAGGGCGGGAAGGCCGAATTCCCTCTCAATCAGGTCCTTCAAGGGAACGTTCTTCCATTCGGTCATCTGCCCGGGCCGCGGGAACGAAAGCACCACGCCGTTGGGATAGTCAATGACTCCCGAATGGGCGATGCCGATGCCTTTCACGGAACCGCTGGGCAGATGCGACTCCTGGATAGCCTTGTGGATTTCCTCGAAGGTCCGCGAAATGACTCGCTCGCGCCCTTCCGGCATGCGGGTCTCAGTCTCAGCCGTGTAGATGGGCTTTCCCAGAAAGTCCGTCAGAACAACGCGCAGGAAGTACGACCCCATGTCCACGCCCACCAGGTAGGCCGCGTCACTTCGGATACTCAGCGCCACGGGCTTGCGGCCAACCTTGGTCGAACTGGGACCGGTTTCGACAACCAGACCTTTCGACACGAGCCGCCCCACGACTCCGCCGATGAGCGCCGGGCTCAAACCGGTCTGGCGCGCGAGCTCAATCCGCGACGTTACGGCGTCGGTTTGAATGAGGCGGAGGATGCTCAACTCGTTTCGCTCGGCCTTCGGATAACTTCGAGAAGCCTTCCCCGAACGATGTCCGTTGAATGCGAGCGTTGTGGTTTTACCATTGATCATGGACAGTGGCCTCTCCTTCGGCCCCCTCCCACCCGGCAACGAACTGGCTCGTTCACACAGGTGTAAGCCCGCGACGTTCGCGCGGATTCCAAGTCAGGGTCCGTAACTCGGCTCGGCTGGTCGGAACGGCAGGCTGAAGCTAACTGCGGAAAGGAGGCTTCATCAATCCGTTGGCTGCGGGCGGCGAAGCTTCGCAGGACATCATGGAGGCTCGCCGGGCAAAACCCCTCGCACACCTCAACGTGACGCCCTGGGCTCGCATTCCCGTAACCCGTAAGCCCCTCCCTTCCCTTTCACGATGAGAGGCCACGGCACACCCCGCCCCATTTCCCAGCATGGGCAGCGGCAAACAGGAACCTCTCAAACCGTACCAGGAACAGAGTAGCAACGGGAATATATCAGAAATGATAGGGGATTTGCGAGTGCAGCTTCACACATGAAACAACCCGGGCTGGCTACAGGACTCCCTCAACGGTTGGGAATCACCGACGCGAACGCCCCATCCTGTGGCAGGACGGACGCCGTGGTCCCCGAGCCGCAAACGGTTCTGGCGGAAACTTCCCTGCCTAGGCAAAGTGCTGGCCGTAAACTACTGCGACGCCTCGATCCCGGCCACCGCGATCGTATCGCCCTGGAGCGTGCCAGTGACCTTGACCTTCGCTCCCGCAAACGGCTCCGGCTTCTTCTGGTCAGTAAGCTGGTAGACCTTGCCGGAAGGATCAATCAGGATGTACTTCGCGCCGCCCTTCACACACTCAACCGTGCAATCCTTGGCGCTGCCGGGCATCATGTGCTTGGCGCCACACATCGAGTCACCAATGGTGCCGACAAAGGTCCTCGCAGGTGCGGCCAGAGCCAGGCCCGCCATCATCACGAGCCCTAACCCCCAATAAGAGACTCTCCTCATTCCACCTCCTCCTCATAATCAGCGTGTGCCTTAGATACAGAAGGCCGCCCGCTTGCTGCGAGCGGCCTTCACGTTTCCAGTACCGGGAAAATCCGGCAGGTCATTTGCCCTCGGCCCCCGACACGCTGGAAACCGCAAGAGTGTCGCCGGTAAGGCTCCCCATCACCTTCACAGCCTTTCCGCCCATGCCCTGAAACTTGTCTTGAGGATCAAGCTGGTAGACTTTGCCCTTCGAAACCAGAACGTACTTGGCCCCTCCGGATACGCACTTTTCGACGCAAGTTGCGGCAGCGTCGCTGGCGGTCGCATGCTTCGCCGCACAATGCGAATCGCTGACGGTTCCTGTATAAGTCTTGTCTGCCGCCCAGGCAAGACATCCAAACACCAACACCGTGAATGTCGCGAGCACGATCCTCTTGCTCATCTCAGAACCCTCCTCTGAGGCTAGGCAGCCTCGCAAGTTCCCGAGGACCGCAACGCCCAAGTCCAGCAGGACGCGCCGCGGGATCCTCACTGTGAGCACGCCGATACCAAGGCATCCGCCATGGCACCGAATCAGGTTGTAACCTTCCCTAGCCCTGCTGTCGGTCATTCTAAGCCGCCAACCGACGAAGCGCAAGCCAATATCTGACGCATGTCAGACCTTGAGTCGAACGGCGGAGTTCACCAAAGTCAGCAAGGCGGCCATCTGGAGACTCAGACCAGACCGCTGCTCGAACCAACCGCACTATTGTTCAGCACGTTTTTGAGAGTCTGACTCGCCGGACGCAGGGACGAAAGGGGTGATCGTGCCGGAGGATGGAACCAACTCACCAAGCGTCGTGGACAACCAATTCTGCATGGCCTCGGGATTTTGGTAGACCTCAGTCAGGGGGCGCTCCCGGTATTTGGAGCCCATGCCAATCTGTTCACCTAAGGCCGCAAAGCCGCGCCTTTTCTTCCACAGCAACTTCCCTTCCCGGCTCCAGAGGTTCATGTCAACTGTGGCGGCATAGACCCACCCTCGGCCCCCTGTAATGGTCAACTTCGAGAGTGCGCGCGTCTTGCTGCTTCCCACGGTTTCCGCCATGTCGTCCCACGACGCCACGGAGGAGCGGACGCGGGCTTTCACCTTTTCAACTTTAACTTCCAGAATCGCGTCCACTCGGGTTTCCTGCGCGATCTTCTTCAGCACAGAGGACTGAGAATCAAGGAGCCGTTGCATATCGACTTGGCCGGTTTCGGAGTCAATGCCCTCCAAGGAGGCCGCCGAGGTCTCGGCCCGTTGGGCGATTTCTTCCCCGAGTTCTGGCGGCGAGACGAACCAGCCCGCGCTGTCCTCAAGGTATTTCCCGATGGCAGCAAACAGGCCCGTGGTGTTTTCGACGTCTTCCGGCTTGGGAAGAATGATGATTCGTTTGATTCCGGCCCGCACCTGGTTCGTGGGCACAAAGAAGCTTTCGTTGGGAACCTGCACGTCTTCCAAGTGGTACACGCCGCCTTCGTTTGTGTACCAGAGCGTGATCTCAGCGCCCAACCCCACGATGGACGTGTAGTCTTTGCTGGTCAGAATCTTGAATTGCTCCCCCTTCTTGTCGAACACGGTGAGGCTGTCGGAGGTGACGCCGACAGCATATCCTTCGAGCTTTGCCCCCTTGTGCTGGGGCTTTTCTGCCGCCAGCACCTGGACAACGACAAAGAATAGAGCAGCGAGAACTACGCCCAATGCCACTTTGGAAGTGCTGCATTGCCTCTTGCTTCCCGGGAATAACAAACTAGCCTCCTCGATCCTGCCCCCGTGTCATGCGCGAAACGCCTGGGAGTGCGTTATCGTAGCCACCGCCCATTCGGCGCGCGTGTTAAGCCTCTATGACAAAAACCGAAAAGAGCAGGTCAGCCGCGACCTTCCTTGGCTCGGGGTTAGCTCGTCACCATACAAACCAAAGCGGGAAAGCGGTGGCTGCGCTACCGCACTCCAAGGCCGGCTGTGCCGGCAGCGCGAGGCACGGGTTGGCCCGCCAGTGCGCCCGTGACTTTAGCGTTGTGTGCAGCGACGCTGCCATTCACGATCACGTACGAGATCCCCGTGGGCGCCGCCCAAGGATCCTCCATGGTGGCACGATCCTGAATGCGCTGGCGATCAAAAATCACAAGGTCAGCCCAATAGCCTTCCCGGATTAAGCCGCGCTCCGGGAGCGAGAAGATTTCCGCTGCCAGTCCTGTAGATCGATGGACGGCGTCTTCCAAACTCAGGAACTTCTGGTTCCGTACGTACTCAGCGAAGACGCGCGGGAAGTTTCCCGCCCCACGCGGATGCGGCCGCCCCAAGCCCCGATAATGCACGGAGCTATCGGACCCGAAAACCATGCCGGGAGCGGCGATGACTTGGCGGACGTCCTCCTCGCTCATCTCCTCGGCGTTGATTTGAACGTCACCGTGCACAAGGTTCCTGATTACCCACGCAGCCTGATCACGCGCAGACGTGCTGCCCCCTGGTTCGCTCTTAACAATGTCAGGAATAGTTCTGCCGATCCATTCGGGGTGCTTCGCGGTAAACGCCACGCGCACGTTGGAGTAGTCATTCCAACCATCACGCCCCAGCCGCGCGAGCGTCAGGTCAACCGCCCGTGAGAAGTTCGACGTCGCACCGCGTCCTCCGAGCAGGGGGTAGGCTTCCGGGGGCACCAGATATTCCAGCGTACTGCTTAGGGCCGTGTAAGGGTACATGTCAGACGTGAGGATCGTTCCCTGCCCGGCAGTCCGCCGAGCCTCTTCCAACCGCACGCGCGCCGTGCCCCATTGCGAGCGGCCGGCGGCCTTCACGTGCGAGATATGAAGCCGCGGCGCGCCAGCCCGCGTCGCAGTTCTGACAGCCTCTGCCAACGCCTCCGGTTCGCCCGCACCTTCATCTCGCAAGTGGGTGGCATAGATCCCGTGCTCCTCGGCCGCCACGCGAACCAGCTCCACCACTTCGTCTTCGTGGGCAAAGAGGCCCGGTTTATAACAAAGCCCGGTTGAGAACCCCAGGGCACCCGCCCGAATGCCCGCACGCAGAAGCTCTTCCATGCGAGCCATCTGCTGCGGCGTGGGTACGGGCCGCGCACCGCAAACCTCCTGGCGCAGGGTGTTGTGTCCAACCAACGTCGCCACGTTGATCGCCAGCTTCAACCGCGCCAGCCTTTCGAAGAACGCCGCAATGTCGGGAGCTGAGCGCCCACAGTTCCCCGTGATGACCGTAGTCACGCCCTGCAACAGGAAGTTACTGGCGACGAAACGGTGGGTGGAGAGATTGATCGGACCTTCGACGTGCACGTGAACGTCGATGAATCCCGGAGAAACCACCTGACCGCGAGCATCCAGCCGTGCCGCGGCTGGAGCGCCAGCCAGAGAACCGATCCTCTCGATGCGGCCATGCCGGATGCCCACGTCGGCCCGGAAGCCCGGTCCACCCGTGCCATCCACAATCACGCCATTCGTAATGATCAGATCGTAGGCTTCCTGAGGAAAAGCTGGCTCGGCTCCCGCATAAACAAGCGCCAGCATCGCGACCAGCCAAGTCCACCGCATCGTCAGCAGCTTACTGAGATTTCCAGAATTAGGCAAGCCAACGAGAACGAGCGCCAGACGGAGCAGACATCGTCCCTCTCGCCGACGGCCACCTCGGCCCGGGCCGAAAGGACTCGACTACAGGGCGATACGTTCACTACGGAGTGTCCGAAGTATGGTTTGTCTGGGCAGACATCTGCGAGGAATCAACCATGGGAAGGAACGGACCAAAGACCCTAAGGTATTTGCTTTGCGACGGACTACTGGCTGGCCCGCGCTTCCGCGAAATCTCGGGAAATCGGTCCTACCCTGGGATTGGTGGTGCTGCACCGGGTAGATTCGCAGGCCCCCTGCCGCGCACACGCAGCCTCGTGAGGGGAAGCTCTCGGTTTCGTTGCAGAGCATCCAAGGCGTGGCTTCTGCGTGTTTGCCGGTCCAAGGCCAGGACATAGGGGAAGATAGGGGCACTCAACAGCCACGCGGCCGAAAAGTACGCGAAGGTCGACTCGGTAACCGAGGAGATGGTGACAAACAGCAATACCCCGGGGATCTCCGGCGGGACAAGCGACCGGTCCTTGGGTGGACGCACGAAGAAGTACTTTATAGTGAGCAACCACACAATCATAAGTGCAAGAAGGATGGCGCCGCCGCCCAGAATGCCCGCCTGGACGAAAACGTGGAGATAAGCATTATGCAAGTGCTGCCCCAAATAGTACCGGTCTGCCTGAAATCCGAAGCCCCAGAGTGGAGATTGCACGAAGAGCTTCCACCCCTCCTCCCAAGTGACGGTGCGCCCGCTCATGGTAACAACGTTTGTATCGATATGACCCGAGCGTGTAATGTAGCGGAAGAACTTATCGTAGAATCCCACTAGTCCAAGTAGCATCGCGGCGGCAGCGCCCATAACGATAAAGGCCGCCCGGCGCTTCTTCATCGGAATCAGCACTACAAAGGCACTGACGATGAACGCCAGTATTTCCGTGCGGCCATTGGAGAGGACCAAGGCATAGGCCGACACTAGAAGGAGAGCCCCCCAAAACAGGCGTTTGGCAGGCTTGCCTTCCCACACTCTACCCAGCGCGACAATCCCCGCAACGGCAGCGTAACGGGCAAACCCCGTGTTCCGCGTCGAAGCCATCCCTAAGGTCTCGCCGTAATTTCCACCATACGCCCGCATATTCATGGGATTGCCTTCCATTTGAGCCGCTACTCCCTTTCCGAGAAAAGGCAAGGCCCCAAGAAGACTGAGCGTAAGAAGCGAATCCACAATCCAATTGAACTCCATCACCCGCCGGAGATCCAGGAGGGGGTCTTCAACAGGAACAATGGCCAGCAGCACCATAACAATCGAAAGGTACACGCCCCCCCAGTACATGGCGTCCTCGGGCTCAACCGAAACGAACGCCGAAGAAGCCAACCCGACAATGGCATAGAGCAGCAACAGACCCAAGGGGCTGATAATCCATTGGCGGCTAAGGACCCATTCGGACAATTGACCGATCCGCGCAAGCATCAGGCAGAGAGCAACCCAGGCCCCCAACAGAGGGGCAAAAGCTCTGAGGCCGTGCACAAGTTGCAAGGTATCGGCCGGGAAGTGGGGATCGTTTATGTACCAAAGCCCTGTGTTGTATCCTGCCCAAAGCGTGGCCCAAAGCCCCACGGCCGCGACCGTGTTCAGACGCATGGCTCGTATGCGACTGCCCGCGGCGCGTGTCGCACCGATCTTCGCGGCGCCATGCTTCCGAACGAATGGTCTCGGCACAGTAATATCCATTTATGCCACAGGAGAGGAAGCTCTCAATACTCCTTCGTAAATGTGCGCGAGCTGATCGCCAAGATGGTCCCACGTATACACTTGCTCGGCTCTCTGCCTAGCGGATCTGCCCATTTGGACTCGTAGTTCGCCGTCTTGGTGCAAACGTTCCAGGGCTCGGGCCGTGAGCTGAACAGCCTCCTCGGGAGATCGCGGTGGAATCTTAATGCCGCATTCAGGCGTCACATGGAAACCCGGACCGGCCAGATCCAGACAAATCACCGGCTTTCCCGACGCCATAGCCTCCACAACCACCAGTCCACCCCCATCACGCAAGCTCGTGAACAGAAAGACGTCACAGCGGCGCATCTTCTTCAGCAGCGCTTCGCGGGGCACCCATTCCTCGAACCGAACCTGTTGTTGAAGATCGAGCCGGTCGACGAGGTCCCTCAGGCGCGGAAGATCGGGGCCATCGCCCACGATCGTCAAATCAGTATCCGGAATCCGGGACGAGAACATTTTGAACGCCCTAATAGCCAAATCAAATGCTTTCAAACGAATCAGCCGCCCGGCGCTCAGGACCTGGAAACGGCCGCTCGTCGCCGCAGTGGTCGCCGACGCCTGTAGGAACTCTGCAGCGACCCCGTTCACTGTCATAACTTGGGTCTTCTGCCTCCAGCGACGCGGAACCGCGTCCCAAGCTTCTTGATTACACACAATCAGAGCCTTGGCACGGGATTGGCCCAGGACAAAAAACGGGTCGTGACGGAAAAGCCACTGCCCGTATTCCCGGCGCTTTTCCGCAAGACGTTGCAGGAACGAAAACTCCGCCAAAAAGCCGGCAGGGATTCGATGGGCGCCACCGCCGGGCCCACGAAGGTACGGCACGGGGAGCAATGCTCCGATGATGCTCGCCATCCAATCGTTCTCGTAAGTCAGGTGATGAAACAAATCAAACCCAATCCGCTGGTGAAGCCGCCGCGCGACGAAATAGGCCCGCCACTGCCAGAGGTATGCATAGAATTGGAGAAGGCCCTGAACGCGCAGCAGAGGATCGAAGAACCGCGGCAGACTCACATACTCAAAAGTCACATCGGGAAGCGGTTCCTTCTGTAACGCGGATTCGATCGCCGCACGGTTTTGCGCGGCGGTTAACACCCATAACCGGTGGCCGCGACCCAGGTTGCGGATGAACTGCCAAGCCATAAGGTCGCCACCACCGGGGCGTGCTGATCCGACATCCCGCACGCACGCGTAAGCACAGACCAGCACCCGGAATTTTCTGCCCATGGTCACTTCTCAATCCTTGCCGCCCACGACCGGCCCATTTCAATCAACGGATGCTCCACAAAGTGGTAAGTGATAGCGGACGCGGCAGAAGCGATAATGACGAACGCACCCACTTTCAGCAACAGCGGCAGAGAGGGAATAGCGCGGAAAATGAGTTCCAGGGACGGCACGTGAAGTAAATAGATTCCGTAGGAGTATTTAGCAATCTGGTGCGCCAAATAGCTCAGCCAACGTGCTTGAATTTGCCTGAACATGGGGATACCCAGCCCCAGGGCGAGGCAGGTGACCGCATTCACAGTGGCATTACGCGGAGTATCAATAAGAACACCCTTCAAAAGCAGACAACGCACCGCCATCAGACTGAGCACGCGTAGCGGCCAGGCCAGAGCGGGAAGCCTTACCCCCTTCCTGCCAAGTAATCGAAAGGCAATCATCCCGCCGATGAACATGGGCGGAAAGATTGCACCATGAAAAGCGCGGGGCACGTTCACGGTGGTGAACACAACCGCCATGGCCATAGCCCCCATCCACATTGCCAGAGGAATCATCCTCTGTTCGTGCCTTTT
>Ga0335069_10012528_pt1 | contig 11921 bp, 16 predicted proteins | sample Lox_Sample_11_FD_206714 | JGI IMG/M metagenome (GOLD analysis project Ga0335069, IMG submission 206714) | Soil microbial communities from Loxahatchee National Wildlife Refuge, Florida, United States - Lox_Sample_1.1 | ecosystem: Environmental > Terrestrial > Soil > Wetlands | place: USA...
GCCGGGCGCCATGATGAGCCTCGGGTCCGTCACTCACGCCGTACCACCCGCCCCGTCGACATGGCCGCCGCCACCCGGTCCAGTAATCTAGCGCGGCTACCCCTGGGACGGTAGTTGAAAGGGCAGTCAGTTTGGCCGGGAAGTTACCCGGCTGCACATGAGAGCCAGGCGGGGCTGTTGGCCGAGGCTGGGACAACCGGGCGACAAGGTAGACGGCCCGTGCTGCCCGTAAGTGACGTTTAGGCCGTCGTGATTTTGCGTGTCCCTGCGGTGTGGCCCGCCGCTGGCGCCGCTCTTGATTCTAAGAACGGCTCAACTCGGCAACGTGACGCGGGCTTGGTGGTGGGCGGGCTTGGTGAGGACACCTGTCTCAGTGGTGTCTGGAGGCACGTGCCAGGAGGCCCCAACAGAGAATATGGCAAGAGCCAAATGGCCAAAATTGGTACTTTGACCTGCAGTTTCTTGGTCGCGGCTCACAGCAAGACCGATCGGCGCCACCTGCGGCGATCTCGCGGGAGCGAGCCCCGTCCGCGCCACAACTCTCGCCGCCGAGCCCAGAAGGATGACTCAAAAGAGCCAAACAAAGAGCCAACGGAGTCCGACTCCAGGCGACGGCCGCCGACGGCCTTCGACAATCTCCGCAGGTAAACGGCTCGTCAGGCGACACCGGGCGACGTAGAAATATGCAAAAAATATGGTTTGCATCCAGAAGGCCAGGGGTTCGAGTCCCCTTAGCTCCACAGGGGGTTACCGACAGAACTGCCGGTGTCGTACCGACAGAACTGCCTTGGTGACCCGTTTCTTATTGTGCCTGCAGGGCCTGACATCGGCTCTGGCTGCCGTGCGGGCTTGTTTCCGGACGTCGGCAGCGGGGTCGCAGTGTTCTGGGGGTTTTGCGGCGTGGCTGCTGTCTGGCTGGTGATGCTGGTCAGTGGTGGTGGCGGGGTGCTGCGGGCTGTCAGCCGTCTGGGAGGTAGCCGCGGAGGCTAGCGCGGCGCCGGGATCCGGACCCAGGAGGCCCGGGCACTGCGATGGGATCACGTCGAGCTGGACGGCGACCCGGATGTCCGGACCCCGGTACCGCCAAACGTCGCAGTGTGGAGGTCGGTCCGGTTGCACGGCAACACCAAGACCAGGCATGCCCGCTCCAGTTCCGCGAGGACATCATCCACCGTGTCTGGAGACCTGCTCAAGCACCTGGCCCTGGTCATGCCGCCCGAGACCTGCTGCTCGGCCTGGCCGAGGAGGCCCTGTCCGGCCGGACCGGCGACGTGCTGTGCCTGGAGGCCCCGGAGTGGCCGCCGCTCCCCGCGTCGCTGCGCCGCGAGCTGGACGAGCGCAGCCGTGGAAGTGATCACCGGCCCGGCCGGCACCGGCAAAACCAGAGTCCTGGCCGCCATCGCCCGGGCGTGGGACGGGCCGGTATTCGGCACTGCCACCTCCCAGAACGCCACCAACGAACTCCGCGCGGCCGGGGTCTACGTCGCCGCGAACACCACCCGGCTGCTGACCGACATCCGGCGCGGCCGGATCACGCCGGGATCGCTGATCGTGGCCGAGGAGGGCTCCATGATCTCAATGACCCACCTCGCCGCTATTACCGAGTACGCGGCCCGCACCGGCTGCAAGCTGGTCCTGGCCGGGGACTAGGAGCAGCTCGCCGCGGTCGAAGGCGGCGGTGCCATGACGCTGCTGGCGGACCGGCTAGGCTACGTCCAGCTCGCCGAACCCGTCCGGTTCACCGCCGCCTGGGAACGCGTCGTCTCCCTCGGGCTGCGCACCGGGGATGCCGCCGCGCTGGATGAGTACGACCTGCATGGCCGGATCCGCGGCGCCCCGCCCGACCAGGCTGCCCGCGCCTATGTTGCCAGCTACCTGGCCGGACGCAACGTCGACGATGCCGGCGATGCTCGCTCCAGGTTCCGGCCGGGCGCGCAGCAGCTTCTCAGTCATTGATGGTCGAGGGCGCGGTGAGCTGGGTGAGCGCCGCATCCATGGCAGCGAATGCTGTAGCAAAGTGCTCAATCTGGCGACGGTGGGAGATAGCTGCTTCCTCGTTCTGGCGGGCTCCCTCGAGAGCGGCTTGGAGATACCCATGCGCCGCAGTACGAAGATCGCGCACCAGCGACTTTAGTCCTTCCATCTGCAGTTCCTCAGGCTGCACAGCGATCGCCTCGCTGGGTCCCTCCTGCTTCCCATGCCGAGCTTGACGACGGATCTTCCGAACTCCGGGAAGGCTTGGATGCGCGCGACAGAAGTCGTCCAAATGCTTCCAAGTGAAGCGGATTGCGCCGTCAACGGTAGCCACGGTCTGGAGCGGCTGCTCTAGGCGTTCGGTCCAGTTCGTGATGGTGCTGGTAGAGAGGCTGACCATGCGCGCCAGCTCCGAGGCGGTCAGGGTCTCCTCGTCGTCCGCACTCACGCCTCCAAGAATAACTCTCCAATTGGTATCACTTGGAGCGTGTCGTCTAGACATGGCGCGGTCATTGAAGCAACCTGAGGACTGTGTACCTACACCAGCTGACTCTTGTGGCCGATGCGCCATTCAGCGCCGCAGCATGGAGCGCTGGTGTCGTACTCGTCCTCGACGCCGCGAGGGCAAGCGGTGGCACTGGTGACGCCCTCGTAGACGTCGACGAGTCGGAACACCTGCGGCGATCCGCCACCGGTCTGCGCGCCGTCACAGATCTCGGACTACTTGACAGGCTGCTCGCCCTGCCACACCACGAACTGGTCCGGTGGAACGACCTCAGCGCAGAGGACGCGCACCAGTTCAGAACAGCCCCAGATGGCGTCGTCGAATGCTTGCCAAGCGGTGTACGCCGGATGCTCACCTATCCGGTATCGGTGCCGCTTGTGTTGGTACGCAGCAGTTCGTGGCGGCGCGGTCTGCAACGAGCTTGTGCGTTCGAGCCGTTCGCGCAGCGCGTGCTGATCCTGGAGGGGACTCACCGGGATCTCCATCGGCTGACGTGGGAAGCCGACGTACTGGGCGTGGGCATCTGGGTAGAAGACGGCTCACAGATACGAGAAGCACTGGCGCCAGCGCCATGGCGCCAGCTCTACGTGAAAGCTGCTGGCTGGCGGTTCCGTGAGCGCGTCTACCTGAGCTGGCTTAATGCAATGCACCTTGCGGAGTAGTATGCCGTCCGCGCGGATCGTCGAGCTCGACGAGCTGGCGGAGCACAGGATCCGCCTCCACGTATCCGGATGCTGGCCGCAGCTGTAGGTGCGCCGCGAGGGCCTCCAACCGTTCGGCAGCAAGCATCTGGCGGCGAGCCCTGAGATCCCTGCCTTGCAGATCGGCATGAACGCGGAGCCAGGCGTGTACGTTGTGCCTTAGGACAGCATCCTTGTCAGCTGGATTACGGCCGAAAGCGTCAAGCGCGCGGTTGCCGCACGCGGGGCAGGTTGGCGACAGAGAGTTCGCGAACCAGTCCGCGTAGGTGTCGGGGCTCCGGTGCTCCCACAACTCGCGAAGGAAAAGGCCTGGCGTGAAATTCCGCGCGTCCGGACCGCCTTTGGGGTCATACGGCCGCCGCGGCCGCCGCAGCCCTCCAGTCATGCCGATTGCGGCGGCGGCACCGAATGACAGAGCGTCAGCGGCGGTGATCGGCTCGATTGCCAGGACAATACAACTGCCGATCTCCGAAACCACCTGCCGCAGACCTGCGGGGCGTCCCCGGTGGCCCAGGGGGTGACTCTTCGCCGCGAAGATAAGAGCTATTGGACGCTCGGCCGCGGAAAGGGCACGGACGAACCGCTGCCGATACGGAGCATCGAGCATCGCGGCATCAGTTGCAACGAGGGTAACAACCTCGGGCAGATTGCTTTCGTCTCCAGCCTCTATCACACCCCTCAGTGATCGCCAATCGCCCCCGCGGACAAACTTGCTCGGCGTCAACACCGTGCTCGCTCCGGCTGCAAGCAGCGGAGATGCCCATTCATCGAGCGAAATACGCGGTATCAGGGCGCCGGGCTGATGCAGGAAGGTCGGGCTGCGGTCGCTCGCGACCTGCCTCGTCCACGCACCGATGTCCACCAGAACGTGGCAGGCATAGCGACGGTCCTTTACCCGCTTGAGCACCTCAAGGGGAGATGCGTCTCGCACGGCGATGCCACTGGCGGCAACCGACGCGGTAGCCGCCATCGCAAGCTCTTGGTGCTCTTTTGTCGTGTAGGCGAGGGACCTGCCGCCGAGCGAGGTCGGCAGGCGATCTGACTGGGGCATACCACTCCATGTGTCCGGACGCCACCAGTCTGCCTAATCCTGTGTCCAGATCGTGGGACCGACACGCGCGTGCGCCTGACTCTTGAAAAAGAGCCAAACAAAGAGCCAACCTCAACGATTCAGGGGTGTGGTGGGGTTAGCAGGTCGCAGCGGACTTGACGCGCGGCCTGCGAGCGGGACACTGGAGCGCCAGAAAGACGGCAGCATCCAGCTTCGCCCGCCAGCCGGGTTGCCCGTCTGATCTATTCTCCCTGCTGCTCCCGGCCCTGGCCCGGCGCGCGACGGCCGGGCCTTCAAGGCCGGAGGCCGTCGCTGGTGCCGGGCCGCGGCGGAGCGCAGCGGAGCCTCCTTGATAAAGAAGTACTTGATGGTTATTCGGCAACACGTGTGCAACACGGCTGCTCACGTTCGGTGGACGTCGCGGCCGCCTCAGCGCCATTAGGCGACCATGGTAGGATAAAGGTATGACATCATCCGCTAAGCGGAAGGTTTCGGTCACCCTCGACGCAGACCTCGTCGCGGCGATGGAAGCCGACGGCAGTACTACGCTTTCCGCCGAAGTTAACTCGGCCCTACGGGCGGAGTTCACCCGGCGCAAGCGACAGCAGGCTCTGGCAGATCTTCTCGACCGCCTAGCTGACGAGCGAGGCAGACTGGACACACCAGAAGACGAGGCCGAGATCGCACGGTACATGCGCCTGCTCGGCGGCATGACCGAAGAACCGGGCGAACTCCGGGTCGGCTGATGCGACTAGTGCTCGATGCCGAAGCGGTGAACGCATTGCTTGATCCGCGGCATCCGGCAGAACGCAAGGTACGGCGGGCCATGGAGGCGGCGCGCAGGCTGCGCCGCGAGGTTGCGATCGCGACGGGAACCCTCGCAGAGCTATACCGGGGGGCTGGACGCAATCAAGCGTTGGACGCACTCCTCGCCCGGGAATCGGGGGACGGGTTGTTGCTCCGTGACACCGATCGTACTCTGGCTCGCCTGATCGGAGCGTTGCTCGCCGAAGCGGGTGCAAGTTCCGCGCTCTTCGCAGATGCCCATCCCGTCGCCGTCGCGGTCGAAGCGGGCGGAGGCGTCGTGCAAACCGCTGATCCAGATGACCTCGGCCGACTGGCGGCCCCGTACCGGACGGTCGTCATCGAACCGCTAGCCCGCAGGAAAGGCGCATCGAGCTGAGACGCGGGCATGCACCCTTGGGCCGAGCAGCGTGGCCTTTCCCGGCCGCGCCGTGCACGTGGTGGCCGACGCGGCCTGCCATGGCCCCGCGCTGAGGGATCTCCCGCCCACGGTGACCTGGACCTGTCGGCTGCCCGCCGACGCCGTCCTGTACGCCCTGCCCCCGCCCCGGCGGGGCGGCCCCGGCCGCCCCGCGGCCAAGGGCATCCGGCTCGGCACCCCTGCCGGCCTGGCCGCCGCGGACTGGTCCCGCGCCGCCGTGCCCGCCTACGGCCGCACCCGCGACACCCGCCTGGCCGCGCTCACCTGCCTGTGGTATGGCTGCACCGGCACCCGCACCATCCGCGTCATCCTGGCCCGCGGCGCTCGCGGCCCCCTGCTGGCCCTGCTGTCCACCGACCTGGACTCCCGCGCCGCCGCCCTGGTCACCCGGTACGCCGGCCGGTGGTCCATCGAGCAGGCCTTCGCCGACGCCCGCAACGTCCTGGGCGCCGGCCAGGCCCGCACCCGGGTCTGTCCCCGGCACAAGCGCAGAATCTAGCCCGGGCATGGACCGGACCCCGCGACATCGACACCATCGAGACTTTCGCCTCGCCGGATGACATCTGCCGCGCCTTTGCCGGGCTGCAGCAGCTCGCAGCCCGGCCCGCCCTGGCACCCGTCGGTCCGATCCTGTCGGCCGGCAACGGCGGCATCGGACTTGACCCGGCGCAGTGGCCTGCGGTCTGGTTCAAGGGCGGTGACCAACCAGGAGTAGCGACCCTGGGCTACCTGGCCACCAGCAGCAAGGGCCAGACCTTCGTGGTGGTCGCGATGCTCAGTAACCCGGCAGCGGAACTGCCCCCGTCGGCCTTGCCCGGATTGGCGGCAGTTGCCCAGGCCGCCTTCACGCTCGTCCGGTAATCCCGCCCCGTCCCTGGCCGCCCTCTACCGGTGGGACGGCCGCCCGCGAAGGCGACCATAATCACGTACCTATCCGCGGTCTCTTATCAGGCGTCCCGCTTGCGGAACAGGATGCCGCCCACGACCAGCAGGACCGCGGTGTAGACGGCGAACACGGCGAACTGGCCCCACGGGGAGAACAGGTGCGAGTTCTGCGGCCCCGAATTCCATACCGTGGCGGAGATGGCCCGGGCTGCCGAGCTCGGCAGCCACCGCACCAGGTCGTCGCGCCACGGCAGCAGGTTCACCAGGACCGGGAGCACGAACAGCAGGCCGATGATCGCGGTGATGGTGGCCGCGGTGTTCCTGATGATCGCTGCGGCGGCGAACGCGAACAGGCCGCACAGGGTTATGTACAGCGCGCTGCCGATCACGGCGCGCAGCACGTCTGGCCCGGCCAGGGTGGCGCTCTGGTGCGTGCTGGCCAGCAGCGACTGGCCGAGGTAGAACGCGGTGAACGCCGTCGCCAGCGAGACCACCAGGGCGACGGCGGCGAAGGCTGTCGCCTTGGCGACGTAGAGGACGATCCGCCGGGGCATCGCGATCAGCGAGGTCCGGATCATCCCGGTGGAGTACTCGGCGGTGAGCACCAGCGCGCCGGGCGCCACGATGACGAGCTGGCCGAGGACCAGCAGCCCGGCGAGGCTGAGCTGGGTCGCGTCGAGGGGGGTGCGGTCGGTCGGCGGGGTGTTCGACCAGCCGGACGCGGACAAGGCGCTGATCGCCGCGCCGATCCCGACGCCGACCGCGAGCAGCACGAGCAGCGTCCAGTAGGTCGAGCGGACCGAGCGGATCTTGGTGAACTCCGAGCGCAGGGTCCCGCCGAACCCCGCCCGGCCGGACGGCTCGGGCAGGACCGGCGCCTGCCAGGTGGTGGCCATGGTCAGCTCCTCCCCTCATCGCCGGGCCGCCCGTGCGCGGCGAGTTCCTGGGGCGGCTGCCCCGGACCCGCAGGCTGGCCCTGGGCCCCTTCGGCCCCGGCCCGGTATTCCACGCTGTCCGCGGTGAGCTCCATGAACGCCGCCTCCAGCGAGGCCCGGACCACGGTCAGCTCGTTCAGCTGCACGCCGTGCTTGAACGCGAGGGCGCCGACCTGGTCGGCGAGCAGCCCGGATACGATCAGCGTCCCGTTGTCGCCGCCGACCGCGCTGCCGCCCGCCTCGGCCACCACCTTGGCCAGCACGTCAGCCTGCGGGGTGGCCACCCGGACGGTCTGGCCGGAGGCGCGGGCGATGAACTCCTCCATCGAGCAGTCGGCGAGCAGCCGGCCGCGGCCGATCACGATCAGGTGGTCGGCGGTGTTCTGCATCTCCGACATCAGGTGGCTGGACACGAACACCGTGCGGCCCTCGGCCGCCAGCGCCTTCATCAGGTTGCGGATCCACAAGATCCCCTCCGGGTCCAGCCCGTTGACCGGCTCGTCGAACATGAGCACCGCCGGGTCGCCGAGCAGGGTGCCGGCGATGCCGAGCCGCTGTGACATGCCCAGGGAGAACCCCCTGGTGCGCCTGCGCGCCACTTCGGTCAGGCCGACCAGCTCGAGGACCTCGCCCACCCGGCGCCTGGGCAGGTTGTTGGTCTGGGCCAGGCAGAGCAGGTGGTTGTAGGCCGAACGCCCTCCGTGCACCGCCCTGGCGTCGAGCAGCGCGCCCACCTCGCGCATCGGGCAGGCCAGGCCCGCGTAGGGCTGGCCGTCGATGGTGGCCGCGCCGGCGTTGGGGTAGTCCAGGCCCAGGATCAGCCGCATGGTCGTGGTCTTGCCCGCCCCGTTCGGCCCGAGAAAGCCCGTCACCCTGCCCGGCATCACGTCGAACGACAGGCCGCTGACGGCGGTTACCTCGCCGTACCGTTTGGTGAGTCCCCGTACCTCGATCATCGGATTGTCGCTTACCGGCACTGTCCCCTCCTCCTCTCCACCGCGTGCAGATGGAGTGGGACCGCCACCTCCCGGCGCGCAGCCGCGCCAGGCATCCATGGATACTGATCCTCCATGTTGGCGATCAGTCCGCAATCTCAGGCTCGACGGACCCCGTTGACCGCACCAGGGGCGGACGGCTGCTGAGGGAAGGACCTAGTTCCTGATAGCCAGCCAACGTCTTCCGGCCCAGCGGAAGCCCGGCACCGGTTCTCAAGAACCGGTGCCGGGCCTGGTGACAGCGGACCGAGCAGCACACCGCATCAAGCCAGGCCTTGGCAGGGATCGGGCCATCACACCACGCGCAGAGTCTGGTCAGACGACACTGCTTCCGCGGGCGTTTCGGTGTCAACCTCGCCTTGACAGTGCCCGGCCTGGTGAGCTGGGCCTCCGGGGACGTGCTGGTCAGTCGGCTGATGGCATGCAGAGGCCTGGCGGGGCGTTCGTGCTGAGCGAGCATGGCGGCGGCTCCCTTCCGGCTGCCCGGCCGAGGCGTAGAGGTGCCTCATCCGATAGCTGCCGGAAACCGCCTGGAAGGGCGGGACTGTCAAGGGTGGCGCTTGCGCCATCGCCTCGGCGATGCGACCGGAGGGAGCGCCCTTGACCGGCCTGTCCGGGAGGGCTACACAATCGGAAGCGGATGAGGCTCCCCGTCGAGGAGATGACATGTCAGTACCGGCCCGGACTGTCTATGTGTCGAACGGCCGGGCGGGCACCATGACGCCGATCGCGGCGGCCACCAACACCCCAGGCCCGCCGATCCCGGTCGGCCGCGGACCCGGACTGATCGTGATCACCCCGAACGGCAAGACGGCCTACGTCACCAGCGATGAGTCCATCGTGGTGCCGATCGACACCGCCACGAACACGCCCGGGCCGCCGATCGCAGTCGGCGTGAACCGCCCGGGCCTGCACGACCAGCCCGACGGGATCGCGATCACCCCGGACGGCAGGACCGTCTACGTCGCCAATATCGGGTCCGGCACGGTGACGCCGATCGACACGGCCACGAACACGCCGGGAACGCCGATCGAGGTCGGCGTGCGACCCCGGGCGATCGCGATCACCCCGGACGGCAAGACCGCTTATGTCGTCAGCCAGAGCAGGCCGCAGCCACCGGCCTGGCATAGCTATGAGGCGGAAAAACGAGGGCTGCCGCAACCGGCGCCAGATTCTCGGGGCACCGTGACGCCGATCGACACCGCCACGAACACGCCGGGAGCGCCGATTGACGTGGGGGACGAACCGTTCGCGATCACCGTGACCCCGGACGGGACGACGGTCTACGTCGCCAAGACATGGGAGACCACAGGCCGTCCTACCAGTACCCCGGGCACTGTCACGCCGATCGACACGGCCACGAACACGCCAGGAGCGCCAATCGAGGTCGGAAGCCAGCCGTGGGCATTCGCCATCACTCCGGACGGGAAGACCGCCTACGTCATCAACTTCGCCTCAGCTTCGGTCACGCCGATCGCGACCGCGACCAGCACCGCAGGATCGCCGATCGAGGTCGGCGACGGACGATACGCCATCGCGGTCACGCCCTGATCTAATGCCGTCTGTGATCTGCCCGCCGCGCGGTGTGGCCCGGCGTGCGCCGGGCAGTGTCTGGAGCACCAGCCAGGGGGCCTCATCAGAGAGTCCGGCAAGAGCCAAGTGGCCAGAATTGGTACTCTGACCTGCGGTTCCTTGGTTTCGGCCCGCAGGAAAGCTGGTCACCGCCACCTGCGGCGATGCAGCGGGTGTGAACCCGCGCGCACTACGGGTCCCGCCGCCGAGCACAGAAGGATGCCTCAAAAGAGCCAGACAAAGAGCCAACGGTGACCCTGCGGGACCAGCGCGGGCGATGCCCGCTATGCAGGGAACTGCTGCTGTTCGCCGACCGCGCGCCAGACTCCCCCTATCCGACAATGAGTGGACTGGACCCTGCCGCGGACGTCTTCCAGATCCCACCGGCACCACCACCCGCGCCACGGCAGGCCCGTGCGATCTCACCATCGGACCGCTACACCTCGCCAGGTCGGCGAACATCGCCGCCGCGCTGCGATACAACAGCAGCGACCAACCCGGCCCCTCACTATCCATGCGCATAAATCGGGCATCGCGACACCTTGCCGGGACCCGGCCCGACGCCCCACCCGTGATGAATGAACACTCGCCGACGCCCCCTGAACGGACACCTGGCTGGCCGGCGCTGCTGCGGTATGGCTGCTGTGGCGCCCGGCCTCCAGCGCGTTCTTCAAGCCGCAGGGCTTCGGGCAGCCCCTGCGGCGTCATTTGTGAGCCGTGTTGATCTGCGAATCCGAGCGGCGTAGCCCGGCGCCCGTGCGCCGGGCGGGCTCGCGGGTCCAGACCGACCTTGTGCGGGTACCTCACCATCGCCCGCTCGCATCTGCCCGAACCTGAGCCATCGACAAGCCGGTCAGGGCATGATCAAAGGAATCGCCGGGCATCTACTGCTGACGGCTCCGTGACGTGCCCCAGTCTTCCCCTCTCCCTCGACAGGCGCTGATCCCTTGCGAGCTGGACACTGGCCCGACCCGGACCGGCGCCTACCTGGCCGTGATCGCCGCGATGATGGATGATCGCACCCGGCGCCTGGACCAGTACACCGCCTAGACTGCCCCGGTGTGGATCCGAGGGCCACTAGTTGCGGGACCCGGCGGCTGGCTTCTTGGCCAAGAGGAGCGTCATGTGGTGGCCGGGAAGGCCGAACGATGTCCGCCAGTCGAGGTGCCGTACCTCGACGTCCACGCATCCGGCGCTCTGAAAGATGGGGGCGTTGCGGTCAGCGCGGTCATCGACGACGCGTATCTGCCCGCCAGGGCGAAGGACCCTGACGGCTTCGCGGAGAGCCCTGGCGCGTTCTTCGCTGCCTCGGATGTTGCTGAAGGTCAGGTTGCTGAGCACCACGTCGAACGAGTCGGGCGGAAAGGGAAGGTCCCGCGCATCGGCATCGAAGAATTCGACCCGCTCGCTGACGCCCTCGACCATCGCGTTTCGCTCGGCGGCTGCCCGGCTATTCCCCGTCTGGTCACGCAGGCGCCAGATGTCCGCTCCGGTTGCATGGCCCCGGGGGAGACGGTGGGCTGCCGAGATGAGGACGGCACCGCGGCCGCAACCGATGTCGAGCACGTGCTCGTCGCCTCGCAGGCCGAGTTCATCGAGCAGCTCCTTCCAGACCGACAACTTGCCCGGACCGGTGCTGTAGAAATAGCCCGCAGCGACGCCGAGCACGGTCACGGCCCCCAACTTCGCCAAAGAGCCGACAAGGCGCTTGTCTCGTCTCGTCGCCCACCGGTCACCAGCCAGAAGACCGGCTCCGGCAAGGAGGAAGAAAGGAATGCCGCCTTACCCTCCATCGATGCCGTAGCTGGCCCGATCTCGCCTCACCTCACCGAGTCTGCCAGGCCTGTCCCGCTCGGCCAGCTGGGCACCCGGCGCTCAGCTCGTCCAGGTCACTTACTGCGGCTGCCCTGCAAGTCGCCTGCCGTCCGGTTATCGGCAGGACCAGCCCGCGCAGGCCCGGCGGCTAACCACAGCCCGCCGCCAGGCCAACCGCATCATGAATGACCGGGCATGACCCTCGCGGCGTGCCCGCCCCGGGGCGAGCAGCGGTTGTTCTCCATACAGTCTCCACCGTTTCT
>Ga0335069_10012529_pt1 | contig 11921 bp, 10 predicted proteins | sample Lox_Sample_11_FD_206714 | JGI IMG/M metagenome (GOLD analysis project Ga0335069, IMG submission 206714) | Soil microbial communities from Loxahatchee National Wildlife Refuge, Florida, United States - Lox_Sample_1.1 | ecosystem: Environmental > Terrestrial > Soil > Wetlands | place: USA...
GGATCGCCGCTACTTCGCCCAGGTGGCCGACGCGGCCGCGGGCCTCCCCGTCGACGTGCTCGGCGACGTCCCGGGACCGGCGCTGACGGACCTCTATCGTCGCGCCGCGCTCTACTGGCACGCGGCGGGCTTCAGCGAGACGAGCGCCATCGACCCGGAGCGCTGCGAGCACTTCGGCATCTCGACGGTCGAGGCCATGGCCGCAGGGTGCGTGCCGATCGTCTACGACGCGGGCGGCCAGGCGGAGATCGTGCGCCCGGGCGTGGACGGCGTGCGGTGGCGGCGCGTGTCCGAGCTGGTCCAGCACACCCGCGAGCTGGTGCGGGACGAGCGGCGTCGCAGCGAGATGGCGCGCGCCGCTGTCGGACGCGCACAGCTCTTCGGCACGTCCGCGTTCGAGGCGCGCGCCGCGGCGCTCTTCGATCCGTTGCTGACCGGACCGGCGGTCGGAGGCAGCCCGGGCGTCGATGCCTCCCTCTGATCCGGCCCCGCGCGTGTCGATCGTCACCGTGACGTTCGACGCCGCCGCCTTCATCGAGCCGTTCCTCGCCGCCGTCGGCGCCGCGCACGACGCGGAGATCGTGATCGTCGACAACGCGAGCCGCGACGACACGACCGTACTCGTCCGCCGCCACCTCCCGCGCGCGACGCTCATGCGCTCGTCGGAGAACCTGGGCTTCGGCGGCGCCTGCAACCAGGGCGCCGCCGTCGCGCGCGGCGGCGTTCTCCTCTTCTTGAACCCCGACACCGTGCCGCCGCCCGACGCGCCGCAGCTCCTCTGGGAGGCGGTCGCGACCCGGCCCGGCACGGGCGCCGTCGGCTGCAAGCTCCTCCTGCCCGACGGCCGGATACAGTCCGCCGGCGGCTGGCTCGGGCCGAACGGGCTCACCGGCCACCGCGGCTGGGGCGAGGTCGACGCCGGGCAGTACGACGAGGAGGCCGTCGTCGACTACGTGCCGGGCGCCGCGCTCGCGATCCGCCGCGACCTCTTCCTCGAGATGGGCGGCTTCCACGACGGCTACTTCCCCGGCTTCTACGAGGACCTCGAGCTGTGCTGGCGCCTCCGCGAGCGCGGCTACGAGGTGCGCTACGTCCCGAAGCCGGCGATCGTCCATCAGGAGAGCCCGGTGATGGGCGCGCGCTTCGACTACTGGCTGCACCGCAACCGGATGCTCTTCCTGGCCCGCAACCCGGGCGCGCCGCGCGCCGCGCGGGCCGAGGCCGCGTTCCTTTGGTGCGAGCACCTCCGTCCGCTCGCGCGGGCCGCGGTCGGGCTCCACCCGTGGAAGCTCGCGCAGGCCGCGCGCCGGCTGCGCGGGACGCTGGCCGGGGAGTGCGCGGGCACGCTCGCCGCGTGGCGTGCCCGGCGGGCGGCGTGATTGCCCGCCGCGTCCGCCATGGTATCGTCGCGCGCGTCGATGCGGCGGCGGTTGCGTCTTCTCTGGGTCACGCCCAACCTCCCGCGCCGCGGAGTCGCGGCGGCACGCGAGCGGGTGTGGGCGCTGCTCGCGCGGCTGGCGCCGCGCCACGACGTGTCCGTGCTGGCGCTCGTCGACCCCGAGGACCAGGGCGCCCCCGATTCCGTGCTGCCGCCCGGCCTCGCCGCCGTCCATCGCGTCCCGAAGGAGCCGTTCGCGCCCGACGACCCGCTGGCGCTGCTCCCGCGCACCGTGCGCTGGGGCTACGCGCACCCGCGCTACCGGGCCGCGCTCGCCGAGCGCCTGGCGTCGGGGCGCTACGACCTGGTCCAGCTCGAGTACGACGAGCTGGCGTACCTGGCCCCGCAGCCGTCGGTGCCGACGATCCTCACCGTCTATCAGCTGGGCTTCGGGACCGCGCTCCGCGAGTGGCGCGCGCGCGGCGGCGGCGCCGTCGACGGCGCGCTCGGGCTCTACCGCTGGCTCCGCGTGCTCGACTTCGAGCTGCGCGCGATGAGCTGCGCGCACCACGTCGTCACGATGTCGGCGGAGGACGCGGCGCGGCTCCGGCGTTTCCACCCCGAGCTGCGCGTGACGGTGAGCCCGGTCGGCGTCGACTGCGCGTACTTCCGGCCGGAGACGCCCGCGCCGGCGCCCGAGGTCGACCTCGCGTTCGTCGGGCACTTCGAGCATCCGCCGAATCCCGACGCGGCGACGTTCCTGGTCCGCGACGTGCTGCCGCGCCTCGGCTGTCCGGCGCGGGTGCGGATCATCGGTCAGGGCGTGACGCCGGCGGTCGCGGCGCTCGCGCGCCCGGACGTCGTCGAGATCGCCGGCGCGGTGCCCGACGTGCGGCCGCACCTCGCGCACGCCGCGGTCGTCGCGGCGCCGGTCCGCTTCGGAACCGGCATGCGCGGCAAGGTGGTCGAGGCGCTCGCGATGGGCCGGCCGGTGGTGACCACCAGCGTCGGCGCGGAGGGGCTGGGCGCCACGTCGGGACAGCACCTCCTGATCGCCGACGGCGCCGCCGACTTCGCCGCCGCCGTCCGCGGCCTGCTCGACGATCCCGCCCGCGCCGCCCGGCTCGGCGCCGCCGGACGCGCGTTCGTCGAGGCGCGCTTCGACTGGGACCCGATCGCCGACGCCCACGATGCGCTCTACGCCGACGTCGTCCGCGACCCGGGAACGCCGCCCGCGCTCCCCGCCGATCACGCACCCGCGCTCGCGCGTCTCGTGCGCGGACGGCCGGCGGTGGTCGCGGGCGCGGCGCTGCTCGCCGCGCGTGCCGTCGGGTGGCACCTCCGGCGCGCGCCGGTACAGGGCGCGACGCCGCTCGCGACGCCGGTCGCCGAGAGGGCGCGCGCGTGACCACCGCCACGGTCGTCATCTGCACGCACGACCGCGCTCGCGTGCTGGCGCAGGCGGTGCGGGGCGCGCTGGGCGAGGCGCGGGCCTGCGACGCCGACGTGCTGGTCGTCGACAACGCCTCCACCGACGAGACGCCCGCGCTGCTGGCGGCGCTGGCGCGCACGGAGCCGCGACTCCGGGTCGTCCGCGAGCCGGTGCTGGGGCTCTCGATCGCCCGCAACCGCGGCCTCGCGGAGGCGCGCGGCGCCGTCGCCGTCTACCTCGACGACGACGCCGAGCCGCACCGCGGGTGGCTGGCCGCGCTGCTGGCGCCCTACGACGACGAGCGCGTCGCCGCCGTCGGCGGGCGCATCCTGCTCCGCTTCGCCGCGCCGCCGCCCGACTGGCTCACCGCTACGCTGCACCCGGCCTACAGCGGCTTCGACCTGGGCGACGTCGCCCGGCGCGTCCGCGACCAGCCCGGCGACGAGTTCCCGTACGGCGCCAACATCTCCTTCCGGGTCGCGCAGGCGCGCGCGCTCGGCGGCTTCTCGGCCTGGATCGGGCCGCGCGGCCGGGTCTCCTTCCTGCACGACGAGACCGACCTCTGTCTCCGCCTCGACCAGGCCGGCGACTGGGTCCGCTACGCGCCCGACGCGGTCGTCGACCACGAGGTGCCGGCGGAGCGCATGACGCCCGTGTGGCTGATCGCCCGCCACCGCCACCGCGGCGAGTCGGGCGCGATCTTCGCGCTCCGGAACCGCGGCGTGCACCGCGCGCTCGGCCACTTCCGCTGGCACCACGCCGCGGCGCTCGGCGCGCGTCCCTACCGGCCCGTCCGGCCCTTCGACGGCGAGCGGCTGCTCGCCGAGTGCCGCCGGCAGGAGGCGATCGGCTACCTCCGCGGCCTCGCCCGCGGCCTCCTCCACCTGCGCGCGTTGCGCGACGACGTGGTCACGCCGTCGCCCGCGCTCGCGGTCGGACGCTAGCCCGGTGGCGCCGCGGGTCTCGATCGTCATCCCGGTGTTCGACGCCGGCGCGACGCTGCCGGCGACCCTGGCCAGCGTCGCCGCGCAGACCTTCCGCGACTTCGAAACGATCCTGGTCGACGACGGCTCGACCGACGCGCGCACGATCGCGCTCGTCGACGCCGCCGCTGCGCAACCCGGCGTCACCGTGCACCGCACGCCGAACCGCGGCCCGGCCCTCGCCCGCAACCTGGGCGTCGAGCGCGCCCGCGGCGCCTACGTCCTCCCGCTCGACGCCGACGACACGCTCGCGCCGTCGTACCTCGCGCGCACGGTGCCGGTGCTCGACGCCGACCCGACCCTCGGCGTCGCCTACACCTGGGTCGGCCTCACGGGCCGGCACCACGGGACGTGGCGCACCGGCCCGTTCGCCATCCCCGAGCTGCTCACGCGCTGCACGATCCACGTCACGTCGCTCTACCGGCGGGAGGTCTGGGAGCAGGTCGGCGGCTACGACCCGCGCTTCAAGGAGAGCTGCGAGGACTGGGACTTCTGGCTGGGCGCGGTCGCGCGCGGCTGGCGCGGGACGTGCGTGCCGGAAGAGCTGGTCTTCTACCGGCGCACGGCCGGCAGCCGCGAGCTGGCGGCGCGCGCGCCGGGCGTCAGCGCCGGGCTCATGCGGAGCCTGGTGGCGAAGCATCGCCCGCTCTACGAGGCCAATCTCGAAGAGGCGATGGCGGGCATGTACGACCGGCTGGCCGCGGCCGGCGTCGCGCTCGAGCGCATCTACCATCACCCTCCCGTGCGCGCGCTGGTCTGGCTGCGCGCGCGGCTCGGACTCGCCCGGCCGCGATGAGTGCGCCGGCGGTCTCGGTCGTCATCCGGTGCCGGAACGAGGCCCGCGACCTCGGCGGCGTGCTCGACGCCGTGCTGGCGCAGCAGGGCGCGCCGCCGTTCGAGGTGCTGGCGCTCGACTCCGGCTCGACCGACGGCACGCTCGAGCTCCTCGGCCGCTACCCGATCCGCACCGCGACGCTGGGCGACGCCTTCTCGTACGGGCGCGCGCTCAACACCGGGGCGCAGTTCGCGCGCGGCCCGCTCGTCGTCTACCTGTCGGCGCACGCGCGCCCGCGCGGCCGCGACTGGCTCGCGGCGCTCGTGGCGCCGTTCGCCGACCCGCACACGGCGGCGACGTTCGGCCGGCAGATCGCGGTCCCGGGCGTGAACCCGATCGAGGCCATCACCACCGCGCGCGTCTTCCCGCCCGCCCCGCCCGCGGGCGTGACGTTCTCGACCGCCAACGGCGCCGTCCGTCGCGACGCCGTCCTCGCGCGCCCCTTCGACGAGGAGATCGCGATCGCCGAGGACCACGTGTGGGCGACGGGCGTCGTCCCGCCCGGGCGGATCGCATACGTGCCGGCGGCAGTGGTGACGCACAGCCATCCGATGACGCTCGCGGCGTGGGGCGGGCGGTTCCGGGCGCACGGGCTCGCCGCCGAATACGCCCGTCGCCGGCTGGGGATGGCGCTGCCGTGGGGCGAGCCGGACGACCGCGTCGCCCGCGTGGCGCGCGGCCGGGCCGGCGCCTTCCTCCGCCTTGCGGCGACGCTCGCGCGCGACGGCGAGCTCGGAGCGATCGCCCGCCTTCCTGCCTACGCGATCGCGCGCACGGTCTGCTACGCGCGCGGGCTCCGCGAGGGCGCCGCACGCTTCGGGAGCCGGGCGTGACACGGACGTGGCTGCTCGCGCTCGCGGTGCTGCTCGCGTGCGGCCGCGAGCCCGACTGCGGGACGTCGGCGACGCCGGAGCGGAAGAACGTCGTCCTGGTCACGATCGACACGCTGCGCGCCGACCATCTCGGCTGCTACGGCAACGCGACCGTCAGGACGCCGAACCTCGACGCGCTCGCGGCGGAGGGCGCGCTCTTCGAGCGCTGCTGGTCGCAGACGCATCTCACCGTGCCGTCGCACATGTCGATCATGACGTCGCGACCGCTCGCGGAGCACGGCGTCATCGACAACACCGGTGGGGGCGCGCGGCCCGTGCCGGCGCTGCCGGGCGTGTTCGCCGAGGCCGGCTACCAGACGGCGGCCTTCGTCGGCGCGCGGCTCGTGAGTCCGCTCGGCACGCTCGGCCCCCTGCTCCAGGGATTCGGCACGTGGCACGGGCCGCGACGCATCTCGGTGCCCTTCCGCGCCGAGGAGACGAACCGGGACGTCTTCCGCTGGCTCCGGCAGAGCTGCCGCGATCCGTTCTTCCTGTGGGTCCACTACTGGGATTCGCACATGCCCTACACGCCGCCACCGCCGTTCGACCGCGCGTACTTCGAGGGCGACCCGCGCGATCCATCGCAGACCAGCATGCAGCCGGTCGTCCTCAACTGGTTCTTCTACGACCTGGCCGACCTGCCGCGCCGCCTCGCCCGCCAGGCGGCGCTGGTGCGCCGCCTGAAGACGACGCTCGCGACCAGTTCGCGCGGCGTCAGGCGTGCCCTGCTCGACCCCGCGCGCCTGCCGGGCGACGTGCCGCCGCCCCCGGAGCTGCGCACCCTCGCCGCGCGCGTCCGTCGCGGCCTGCCGTACAAGCGCCCGCTCGCCGACTGGCTCGCCGGCGTCACCGACGTCCGGTTCCCGCTCGCGCAGTATGCTGGCGAGGTGTCGTACGTTGACCGGGAGTTCGGTCGGCTCCGCGCCGAGATCGAGCGGCTGGGCATCGCGTCGCGGACCGCGATCGTGGTCACGGCGGACCACGGCGAGTCGCTCGGCGAGCACGGCGTGTACTTCGACCACTTCGGCCTGCACGAGCCCGACCTCAGAGTGCCGCTCATCGTGTGGGCGCCGGGACGGGTCGCGCCGGCGCGCCGGCCCGACCCGACCAACGGGCTCGACGTCGCGCCGACGGTGCTGCGGCTGGCCGGGCTGCCGCCGGTCGCCGCGATGCGGGGGCGCGATCTGCTCGACCCGCCGGCGGCCGCCGAGCCGATCGTCGTCGAGTCCGCGAGCGGGCTCCAGGTCGGCGTCGTCGACGGCAACCTGAAGCTGATCCGCTCGCTCCGGCGCTTCCACTATGTCGACGCCTTCGCCCGCGACGCCGGAACGACCGAGCTGTACGACCTGGCCGCGGACCCCGGCGAGCGCGACGACCTGGCCGCCCGGCGCCCGGACGTACGCGACGCGCTGGCCCGCCGGCTCGACGCGTGGATCGCGGCGCACCCCGCCGCCAGCACGGCCCCGTCGCCGGCCGACGTCGCCCCCGACAAGCTGCGCGAGCTGCGCGCGCTCGGTTATGTGGAATAGCCACCTCGCGGCGCTGCTGCTGGGGGCCTTGCTCTCGGGCTGCCGCCGCGACGCGCTGCCCGAGCGCATCCGGATCGAGGAGCCGGCGCTCGACCTGCTGGCCGCCGCTCGCGACGCGGGCGGCCGGCCGCTCGCGGTCGGCGGGATCACGCCGCACCAGGGCGAGAGCGGCGCCGGCGGCCACCGCCGCGCGCTCCTCGCACCCGCCGACGGCGCGCTCCGCTTCCGCGTGCGGATTCCCCCCGACGCGGCGCTGCGCTTCGGCGTCGGCGTCGACGCGCGCGCCACCCGGCCGGTGCGCTTCGCGGTCGCCGTCGACGGGCGCGAGCTGTTCTCGCGCACCGTCGACCAGAGCCGGCGGCGCGGGCAGCGCTGGTTCGACGAACGCGTCGCGCTGCCCGCGGGCGCGGAGCGCGACGTCGAGATCGCGCTCGTCACGCGCGGCGCCGACGCCGGCTGGAGCCCGGCGCGCGTCGTGCGCGAGCGCCTCGTCGATCGGCAGGCGGCGGACGCCGCGCACCCGAACGTGCTCGTGCTGCTGGTCGACACGCTGCGCGCCGACCGCCTGGGTTGCTACGGCGCCGAGCCCAGCCCGACGCCGGCGCTCGACACGCTCGCCAGCGGCGGCCGCGTCTTCGCCGACAACGTCGCGCAGGCAGCGTGGACGATGCCGTCTGTGGCGTCGATCATGACCGGCCTCCACCCGCGGAGCCACGGCGTGCTGGGCGGCCCCGAGCCGGGCGCGGCTGCCGACGACCGCGACTGGGCGTTCCTGCCGGGCGCGCTCCCGACCATGGCCGGCACGGCGAGCGCGGCGGGCATCACGACCGTCGGCGTGTCGGCGAACCCGCTGGTCTCGCGCGGCACCAACCTCGCGCACGGCTTCGAGACCTTCGTCGACGTGCCGGTCGACCGGCGCACGCACCACTGGGCTGCGGCCGGCGACGTGAACGCCGTCTTCCTCGACTGGCTGCGCGCGAACCGCAACCGGCGGTTCCTCGGCTACCTGCACTACATGGAGCCGCACGACCCCTACACGCCGCCCGACGACCTCCGCCCACGGCCGCCCCCCGGCATCCGCCCGCGCCTCGCCGCGGGCGACATCGTCGCGTTCGCCGAAGCGATCGACTGGCACGGCGCCCCGCCGCTCCCCGAGTCGGACGTCCGCTGGCTGCGCGCGCTCTACGACGCCGAGGTCCGCAGCTGGGACCGCGCCCTCGGGTCGCTGATCGGCGGACTGGATGCCGCCGGCCTCCGCAGCTCGACGGTCGTCGTCGTCACCGCGGATCACGGGGAGGAGTTCCAGGAGCACGGCCGGCTGAAGCACGGCAGCCAGCTCTTCGAGGAGTCGATCCGCGTCCCGCTGGTGATCGCCGGGCCGGGGATCTCCGCGGGGCGCAGCACCTCGCAGACGCAGGGCATCGACGTCTTCCCGACGGTGGCCGCGCTGCTGGGCGCGCCGCCGCCCGCGAACCTCCCCGGCCGCAATGTCCTCGCCACCGACGCCCCTGTCCCGCCCGCCTTCCTGGAAACCCGCGCCGGCTCCGGCGACAGCGGCCCGTCGATCGACCTCCTTGCCGTCCGCACCGACGGCTGGAAGCTGATCCGCAACCCCGCCACCGGCCACGAGCGCCTCTTCGACCTGTCGCGCGACCCGACCGAACACCAGGACGTGTCCGCCAACGCCCCAGAAGCTGTTCCGCTCCGTACGGAGATCAACCACTGGCTGGCTGCTGCACCCCAGGCACCGATGACCGAGGGCGCCGACCCCATCCTCCAGCAGAAGTTGCGCGCCCTGGGCTACGTGCAGTAGCGGCGGGGCAGCACGCCGCGGTCAGTTCGCCGCTTTCTGCTTCCTCTTCGAAATGACGCTGACTACAGCGCCCGACACTCTAGGGGGCACTTCTCATGCCGCGGCCCCGGCATGATCTCCCGGCGCTTCGTCGGACGCGGGGTACGGAGCGACCACCTCGTAGACTTTGATGGGGTCGCGGATGCCCTTGACCTGGATCTCGCCTTTCGGTTCGCAGGCGATGTGGTCGCGCACCAGGACCCACGTGGCGTGGCTCAGGAGAATCCTCCCCGGGTCGCAACGCACTTGCAGGCGCGCCGCCAGGTTCACCTGCCGGCCGATCGCGGTGTAGTCCATCCGTCCCGGCGCGCCGAAATTGCCGACGCTGGCGACCCCAGTGTTGATGCCCATACGCACCTGGAACGGCTCCGTGAACCCTCGCTTCTCCCACCGACGATGCAGCTCGGTCATCCGCCCTTGCATCGCCATCGCCATCTGTACCGCTCGAATCGCATGATCCTCGTCGTGCGTCGCGAGCGGTGCACCGAAGAAGATCATGATCGCGTCGCCCATGAACTTGTCGATGGTGCCGCTGAACCGTTCGGCGATTCGCGTCATCTCGGCGAAGTATTCGTTGAGAAGCTCCGACAGCTCCTCCGCCTCGATGTGATCGGCCACCTCCGTGAAGTCCTTGATGTCGGAAAAGAACAGCGTCAACCGTCGCCGATACTGACGATCTATGGCGTCGAAGTTCCCCAGGCGGATCTGCTCGGCGACCTGTTGCGCCACGTAGCGGCTGATCAGGTCGTTCGCGCGCGCGAGTTGATCGCTCGCCTGCGCCAGCCTCTGCTCCCGATCGTGCCAACGGTCGATGATGAAGTAGAGCACGCCGTACACCACCAGCGTCAGCACGAGCGTCGCCCCGCCCAACGTGGTCAACCACGACGTGTACAAGCGGCCTTCGGTGAACGGCGCCGTGGTGAACGCGGGGGAATAGGGAATCCATCCGGCTTGCGAAGCGGTCGTCGTGGCGACCGTCACGAGCAGAAACGAGGCGCCCCCGAGCGCGACCGGGAGCTTACCGAAGAGCACGTAGCCGAAGACCCCACCCGCTACGAAGAACAGGGGCGTCAAGGGGCTAGTCGCGGTTCCGAACAGATACGCCACGTAGCCGAAGCCGAAGCCGAAGAGCTGCGAGACGCAATGCACCAGTACGCGAGTGTCGGGCGCGTACCGCCGACAGACGAGTGCCGCCAGCATCAGACTCACCCACCCGCCGATGAACACCGTCAGCTCCCACGGAAGCCGTCGCTCGAAGTGGGGCCGGTTGAAGTACGGCGCGATCTCCGCGTTCGGCAGCAGGACGAAATACTCGAGCGCCAGAAACGAGGTACTGAAGACCACGATGATGACCGTCGCCAGGAGGCAGCGATCGGCCATGCACCACGTGACCGGGTTGCCGATACGCGCGAACAGTCGCCCCAAGAGCGAGGTTTCCGCGATCGTGGCCATCGGACTCTGCTATCCCGAAAGGACGCCGAGCGGCAAGCTGGGAGCCTGTCCGCGATAGCTCTAGGCGTGTCCCATGCGAGATAGACGAAAGGCCGTAGGCACGACAATCCCTGGCACCGTGACCGAACGGCGACCTGTCGGACCTGCCGTGGGCGGGATCCCCGGGTCAGCCTCGGCTTGCGCGACCGCGGCCGGCAACGGCAACGCCCCGTTCCTCGGCTGGCTGCGCGCGAACCACGGCCACCGCTTCCTCGGCTACCTCCACCACATGGAGCCGCACGACCCCTAAACGCCTCCCGACGACCTCCGCCCGCAGCCGCCTCGGGCTACCTCCAGTAGCGCCGCAGCAGCGCGAAGCGTACGTCGTGGTGGCAGCAGCTCGGCCGCGTGGGAGCCTGGGGGCTCCCGGTGCGGCACGCGCAGGACCGGACGCGCGGCGCACGCCGCTGGCACCGACGCGCACCGCGCGTCCGGTCCGAGTATCCGAGCGCCAGGAGCCCCCAGGCTCCCACGCCCCCGCGGTCACCCCCCCGGCTGCCGCGACGCAATGATCCGCCGCGCCTGCACGGCGACGGCCTGCGGCACGTTGCGCGACTTCGCCAGCTGCCGCATGTCGTTGTCGCTCATCGAGTTCAGGTGCCGCATCGCCACCGGCAGCGGCGTCTTCGGATTCGTCACCAGCGCGAGCCGCACCTGGTAGTTCCGGATCCACTCGCGCTTCTCGGCAATCAGCCGCAGCAGCTCCTCGTCGGCGCTGCGGTTGCGGGCGACCGCGATCACCTCGCCATCGCCGACGCGCGGGTTCATCAGCACCAGGCGGCGGATCATCTTGTTGGTGTCGCGGATCAGGATCATGCGCGCGTCCTTGTTGCCGCGGAGCGCGAGCTTGATCTTCTCGGCGATGGTCATGGTCGCGATCTGCGCGAACAGGCTGCGAGCGGCCGGCGACGGCTTCTCCGCCTCCTCCACCAGCTCGGTCGCGACCGCGATGCCGTCGGTCCCCGCCTCGACCGACGCCGCGATGGTCTCGATCTCGAGGACGTCGTCGGTGTCAGGCATGCCGCTCCGCTCGGGCGGCCTGCGCCTCCTTGATGATCTTCTCGGCCAGGTGCGGCGGCACCTCCTCGTAGTACGCGAACTCGAGCGTGAAGTCGCCGCGCCCGCTGGTCATCGATCGGAGGTCCGGGGCGTAGCGCAGCACCTCGGCCATCGGCACGTGGGCGGTGATCACCTGCTGGCCGTTCGGCTTGGAATCCGCGCCCAGCACCTTGCCGCGCCGGCTGTTCAGGTCGCCGATGACGTCGCCCATGCTCTCGCCGGGCACCGTGACCATGATCGTCATGATGGGCTCGAGCAGTACCGGGCGGCTGTCCTCGAACGCCTTCTTGAACCCGAGGTGCGCGGCGATCTTGAACGACATCTCCGACGAGTCGACGTCGTGGTACGAGCCGAAGTAGAGCTTCGCCTTCACGTCGACGATCGGATAGCCGGCGAGGATCCCCTGCGGGAGCATCTCGCGCACGCCCTTCTCCACCGCCGGGATGAACTGGCGCGGGATCACTCCGCCGACGATCGCGTCCTCGAACTC
>Ga0335069_10012531_pt1 | contig 11921 bp, 10 predicted proteins | sample Lox_Sample_11_FD_206714 | JGI IMG/M metagenome (GOLD analysis project Ga0335069, IMG submission 206714) | Soil microbial communities from Loxahatchee National Wildlife Refuge, Florida, United States - Lox_Sample_1.1 | ecosystem: Environmental > Terrestrial > Soil > Wetlands | place: USA...
CTGGTCGAACTCGGCGCGGTCCTTGGCGAAGCGCAGGCGCTCGAGGAATTCCTTGAACTCGCGCTGCTCGTCCTCGAGCCGCTTCAGGGTCTCGGAGCGGTTGTCGTCGAAGGCGCGGTTGCCGCTCGAACTCGGGCCGAAGCCCCAGCCGCCGGCGCCGCGATAACGCTCCATCCGATCGCGCACACGCTGCATCTTCTCCTGCATCCGCGCCATCTTGCGGTCGAGGCGATCTTCCCAGCGGTCCACGTGGCAGTCCCAATCGCTCATCGGTCCGTTCCCTGCGTAGTAGGGCCGTCGCCAGCAGCCGTGTTTGTGGCGCATGATCAGGTAGCCGAGGATGAGAAGCCCCAGCGGCCACCACCAAATGAAGCCCAGGATCATTAAAACGACAGGCATGGCGCGACCTCGGTTGTGAATGTAAATAACATTTACATCACGCCGCGCCGCTGTCAAGGCGCCTTGCGACAACCGCGCAATCGAAGGCGCTGCGGCGACGCGCGCGAGGCCCGCCCGCCCCGGGCGTTCATTCCACTTTCCAAGCAATTGGCGGAGCGGGAGGACCGTCTCAGGTCCGCGACGTTTTGACGCCGAGGCCGCGCAGATAGACCAAAACCTGCGCTTCCAGGAGCTCCCCCGGCGCCATCGGCAGCGCCCGCTGCGCCCCGTCGCCGCGGCCGAACAGCGACGCCGTGCCGTGCGCCATCGTCCAGATATGCAGGGCGACCATCAGGGTGGGCGGCCGGCCGGCCGCCGGCATCGTCGCGCAGATCAGCTCGGCGGCGCCGCGAAGCACCGCGAAAGCCCGCTCGCCCGCGCTGCGCAAGGCGGAATCGGCGCCGAGCGGGATGCCGGCCTCGAACATCGCCGAATAGAAGGCCGGCTGCGTGCGGGCGAATTCGAGATAGGCCTTGCCGAGCCGGTCGAGCGCGGCGATCGGGTCGGGGCGACCCTCGTCCCAAGCCCGCGCCAGAGCCGCTTCGAACTGCTCGAAACCGCGCAGCGCCACGCTCGCCAACAGCTCGTCGCGGTCGCGGAAGTGGCGATAGGGCGCGGCGGGGCTGACGCCGGCGAAACGCGCCGCCTCGGCGAAGGTGAAGCCGGCGGCGCCCTTCTCGGCGATCAATTGCAGCGCGGCGCGGATCAGCGCCTCCCGCAGGTTTCCGTGGTGATAGCCGCGCGGCTCATCCGGGCCGCCCGCCTCGTCCTTCCGCCAACTCATGTGAAGAGTCTTTACATCACGCCGACGGATTCGTCGACCGCGGCGAAGGCGGGGCGATCGGCGCGCCCTTTAATCGCCGATCGCCGTGGCCTCACTTCCCTGCTTCGATCTCGGCGATCGCCTCGGTCATCGCCGCCTCGAACTTGCGGCGGATGCGATGGGCGGAGAGGTCGACGCCCGCTTTGGCGAAGGCGTCGGCGAGCCGCGCGACGAGTTGTTCGTCGTCCTCGCCTTCGACCTGCGGCTTGGCGAACGCCTCGACGTAGCGGGTCGCGGCGTCGCCGGTCAGACCGAGTTTCTCGGCGGCCCAGCGGCCGACGGCGCGGTTGCGGCGCGACAGGGCTTTGAAGCGCAGCGCTTCGCTCAGGGCGAAGAACTTCTCGAAGCCCTTCTTGCGCCGGTCGAACTCTTCCATCCGCGCCTCCTCCGCCGCCAACGGGACCGAGCTTGGCGCGCGATCGGCGCGCGCGTCAATCGATGAGGGCGCGCGCGAGCTTCTGGAAGGCGCGGGCGCGATGCGACAGCGCCAGCGAATCGTCGGGCGGCAGGCCGTGCTTCTCCTCGGCGCTCATCTCGCCGAAGCTGCGGGCGTGGCCGTCTGGCGCGAAGATCGGGTCGTAGCCGAAGCCGCGCGTTCCGCGCGGCGGAAAGACGAGACGGCCGTCGACGCGGCCCTCGAACGACTCGAGCCGTCCGTCCGGCCAGGCGAGCGCCAGCACGCTGACGAAATGGGCGCGCCACGGCGGCTCGGCGCCGCGCGCCTTGAGCTCGCGTTCGATGCGCGCCATCGCGCCGGCGAAGTCCTTGCCCTCGCCCGCCCAGCGCGCCGAATAGATGCCCGGCGCATCGTCGAGCGCGGCGACGCAGAGCCCCGAGTCGTCGGCCAGCGCCGGCAGACGGGCGGCCTCGGCGGCGGCGCGCGCTTTCAACGCCGCGTTGGCGGCGAAGCTGTCGCCGGTCTCTGCGGGTTCGGCGAGGCCGAGCGCGCCGGCGCCGACGACCTCGAGCCCGCGCGGAGCGAGCAGGTCCTTGAGCTCGGCGAGCTTGCCCTTGTTATGGGTGGCGGCGACGATCCGGCCCGTCAGCCTCACGGCGCGCGCAACATTCATGGGGCGATGATCTTGTAGCGCTGTCCGGGGACGAGCGGTCCTTCGTGGTCGAGGCCGTTGAGCACCAGGAACTGGCCGACCGCGCGCTCGTCGGGCGACATCCGCCGCGCCATCGAGGTCGTGCTGTCGCCGTCCTGCGCCGTGACGATCCTCAGCCGCAGAGCCTGCGCTTCGGCCGCCTCGTCCGGCCGCAGCCGGTGGAACGAACGGATGGCGGCGCGGAAGCGCGCGTCGATCGCCGGGGTGAGCGTATGGGCGGCGAAGATCAGCCGGAACACCCGATCGCCGACCCGGACCGCGCCGAGCCGGAAGCTCCACTGGTCGCCCTGGGCGACGGCGATCGCCATCGGATAGTCGCCGCTCTGCAAGCTCTCGATCGATGCAGTCTTGACGCCGTCGATCCAGCCGGAGGCGAGCTCGTCCTCGAGCGAGGTCGAGGGCGACAGCGCAATCGAGTCGAGCCGCAGCGCCTGGGCGCCGCCGTCGCCGACGCCGATCAGCGCCGCCGACTGGTTCTCGAGGGTGAAGCCGTCGGGCGCCTCGAAGGCGAAGCCGAGCTTGGGATGGAGGAAGCGCGTTCCCCGGACCAGTCCTTGCGCGGGGTTGTCGCCATAGGCGATGCCGTCGATCACCGAAAGATAGCCGTCGCGATCGGCCTCGCCGGCTCCCGGCGCGGCGAACTTGCGCGCCTCGACCACCGCCTGGGCGACGCGCTCCGGCGTCGACGGATGGGTCGCCATCATGTCGGGCTTGTCAGCCGAGCCTGCGCCGATCATCGCGGTGCGCAGGGAGCTCCAGCGGCCGAGCGAAGTGAGGAAGCGCGACGCCGCGTAGGGGTCGAAGCCCGCCTTGGCGATGACGCCGATGCCGATTTGGTCGGCCTCGAACTCCTGTTGGCGCGAGAACCGGGCGATCGACAATTGCATGCGCGCCTGCACCGCCTCGCCTTCCGCCGGTCGGTCGAGCACCTGCTGCGAGACGCGGGTGAACAGGGCCGCGGTCTTCTCCAGCTCGGCCCGTTGGGCGGCGTGGCGCGCGGTGATGTGGGCGATCTCGTGCGCCATCACCGCCGCGACCTCGGAGGAATCGTTGGCGAGCTCGAGCAGGCCGCGGGTGATGAAGATCTCGCCGGTCGGCAGCGCAAAGGCGTTGACCACCGGCGAATCGAGGAGAGTGACGCGATAGGGCTCGCTCGGCGTCTCGCTCGCCTGGGCGAGCCGAACGAGGATGTCGTTGAGATAGTGTTCGACCGCCGGCGCGCTGTATTCGCCGCCGAAGGCGTCGACCAAACGCTTGCGCTCGGGGGTCGTCTCCACCCCGCCGGTCGTCTGCGGCGCGGCGGTGGGGACGAGGCTGGCGGCGATCGGCCGCGACGGCGCGTCGATCGTCGAGCAGGCGGTGAGCCCCAGCGCCAGCGCGGCGGCGAGCCAAACGGCGGCGCGCGCGCGCAGCGGCGGACGCGCGCCGCCGCGTCGAAAGACCCTGTCGCCCGCCCAGACTCTCATCCGCCCGGTCCGATCCCCTATTTCGTCGCGGCCCGGCCGAGCCGCTCGAGCATGAGCGGATCGACGATCTCCAGTTGCGGGCCGAAACGGCCGTCCAACGCGCCGCGCACCCGGATTGTCTCTCCCGCGAGGGCGGTCAAGGGAGCGCCCGCCGCCTCGAACGCGGCCTGCGTCTTCCGCGAGGCGACGACCGAAAGGGCGCCGCGCCCGCCCAGATCAAGATAGAGGCGCGCGCGGCCGAGGCCAATCCTGCGCACCACGCCCTCGACGACGACGAAGCGCCCGTCGCGCCGCGCCAGAGAGGCGGCGTCGTCGGCGGCGAGCACGGCATAATCGGGATCGCGCCAGACGCCAAGCCCTTTCGCGCGCGCCGCCGATTCCTGGGCCAAACGGGCGGCCTCGCAGCCGCGGGTCTCGAATTCCGGCCGCACGCGCGCCATTCCCGCGGCGAGAAGCGCGGCGGCGGCCGAGACGGAGGCCGCCGCGGGCGTCGGCGCGGCGAGGTCGCCGAGCGCGCGGCCCCAGCGGTCGGGCGCGGCCGAAACGAGCGTCAACGTCGCCGGCCGGCCGACGAATTGCGCCGTCAACAGCGCCCGCGCGGCGGCGGCGAGCGCCGGATCGCCGCGGCCGGGTTGCGGCAGGTCGAGGCCGGCGAGCCGCAACGTCCGGCCGTCGGCGAGCACGATCTCACCGCGTTCGTCGACCGCGGCGGCTTCAACCGTCCCGGCGGCCGAGCCGCAGGCCGCCCCCGCCGGCCCGGCCGCAAGGCCGAGCGCCGACGCCAGAAGGGCGGCCGCGCCGGCGGCGGCGCGCCGGCGGCGGAGATGCGTCGAGGGGAATTTCATGCTAGAGGCGCTTCGCCGTTGCGAGACGGCTTTTAGCCCCTTCGCCCCGTGCGGTCACCGCCCAGGCCGAGCGGGCGCCAGCGAGACGCGCCGGCCGCCGCGGCCGGCAGGCGGAGACGTCCCGGTAGCTCAGCAGGATAGAGCACAGGTTTCCTAAACCTGGGGTCAGGGGTTCGATTCCCTTCCGGGACGCCAATTTCCGCACAATTTCCGGTGTACAGGAGCGCACTGCCGTGAACCGGCGTGCAATCGGGAGACGCATTCACGGGCCGCACGGGCAGACCCGGGAAGGGCGCGCCGGTCTCGGTTGCCTCGCGGTTACCAGTTCAAGAGCGACTCACCGCGGTGCCGGCGATTTCGTTGGTTCGGCGTGAGTCTCGCGACGCATCACGGGAATCTCGCCGATACGGTCGCCCAATTTGCAGGTGTCGCTTGGCGCCGACGATGGCGACTCGCTCAATCTTGGCGAGCTGATCGCGGCGGCCGATGTGCGTGACTTCGGCGACGACGCCTATCCCAAAGCATCCGGATGCGGCCGCGCTTTCCCGTCGAATTTGCGATTTCATCTGCGCCCTATGTGCGCCCTCCGATGCTCAGGTTGCGCGGTTTGCCTCCCACCCCCTCTTTGTGAGCCCGGACAGGTCCCCGGCGGGTAGGGCGGCGCGCGCGTTGGCCGGGCCACGACAGATTCTCGATCGGCGTCGGACGCCATTCCTTTTTCGGTTCGATTTGGCATTGTTCCACGATGGGTCGTCGCATTCTGCGCTCGCTGTTAGCCCCCAGCTCGCTCAGTCGCTTTCGGCAATTTGAATGGGTCTGCCCGATCGCGCGAGCAACGCCGATGAACTCAGCCGCGTCGAGTCGACGTTCCCCGCTCTCATGCTTCGCGACGAAGGACTGCGGCCGCCCATGCGTCTCCGCCAAAGAGGCCTGCGTAACGCGTGCAGCCTTCCTCGCCCGAACCAGCAAATCGAGCGCGCGATCGTGGTGAGCCACGAACGGTGTTCCGACGGGCGCGACGATGGCGGCAACTGCAGGCGTAGCTCAAGCATGGCGGGGCCGGCCGGAATGACGTCTTCTGGCCGGAATCGGACTGGCGGGTTTGGGCAATCGAAAAGTCAAGGCGGATAGTCGCTCCGAAGTCGCGTCGCGGCTGCTCTCGTTCCTCAACGGCGGTTTGGCGACCGAAGCGCGACGGTCCGGCTCGTCTCGAGCCCAGCGTGCGAAAGCGCGCGTCCGAAACGAGAGCGGGAAGTTCATGCCTATTTTTCAATTCGTCAGAAGCAGGCCTGGCCCGACCATGGCGACGACTTTGATCGCCGGTAGCGTCTTGCGCGGCTGGGAGCTCCTCCCATGAAGTATCGTCTCTGATTCCAGGACAGCCGCCCCCTGGTATCCAACGCAGAACGCGGCAGCAAACCCTCCCAAGTCGTTTGCGACCCTTGCTATTCGTTCATTCCGACCGGCCAGCTTAGCTCGCATTGCCGCGTCTCGCCGTCCCAATTCTCCGCATTTGCCACGAATTCAAGTGGCGTTCCTGGGTACGTCGGATCTTCCACGTCATCCGGGAAATTTGACGCCAACATCGCGGCCATCAGTCATATTTTCGCGCCCCCGCCGGTGGAGTTTTATTGCGCCTTTATTGAAAGAACGAAGCCGAAGTTACTGGCGCCTTGTCGAAGATCAAGGGTTGAACAAGTGAACGCGCCTAATTTGTCCGAGTCGAAGGGGCGTCGATCCGTTCGGCGGACGCTGGCGACAGATCGGCGCGGGGGACTGGAAACGAACTTGCTCGGGAGGAGTCATGCGCTCTGCCGATCCCGTCGCAGCCGCCGTCGAGCGGCACAATTCTGACCCGCTCAATCTGGTCCAGATCGTGCGCGAAACGCAGGCGGCGCTGGGCTGGCTTTCGCGCGAGACCCAATGCGAAATCGCTGAGCGGCTGAAGATTCCGCTCGACCGCGTCGAAAGCGTGGTCACGTTCTACGCTTTCTTCTACGACCAGCCCCGCGGCGCCTTTCGGCTGCTGCTCTCCGACAACATCACCGACCGGATGCAGGGCAACCAGGCGCTGCTCGACCGCTTGCTCGCCCGTTTCGGCGTCCGGCGCGGCGAAGTGTCCGCCGACGGCCTCGTCAGCGTCGACCTCACCTCCTGCACCGGCATGTGCGACCAGGGGCCGGCGATGCTGGTCAACAACACCGCCGTGCCGCGGCTCAATGAAGCGCGGATCGACGCGATCGCCGAGCTGATCGAGGCGCGTACGCCGCTCGACCACTGGCCGGCGGAGCTCTTCCACGTCGAGGACAATGTCCGGCGCGCCGGCCCGTTGCTGCAAGCGCCGATGACGCCGGGCCACGCGCTCGACGCCGTGATCGCCATCGGCCGCGAGGGCCTGCTCAACGAAATGAAGCGCTCCAACCTGCGCGGGCGCGGCGGCGCGGGTTTCGCCACAGGGCTCAAATGGGAGGCCGCCCGCAACGCGCCCGGCGCGGAACGGTACATCGTCGGCAACGCCGACGAAGGCGAACCCGGCGCGTTCAAGGATCGCGTGCTGCTGAGTTCGCACGCCGGCCGCATCTTTGAAGGCATGGCGATCGCCGCTTATGCAGTCGGCGCGACGCGCGGCTTCCTCTACCTGCGCGGCGAATACGGGTATCTGAAGCCGCGGCTCGACGCCGAACTCGAGCGCATGCGGCTGGTGCGGCGGCTCGGCCCCGCCATCCGCGGCTGCGCCGGCTTCGACTTCGACATCGACATCCACGTCGGCGCCGGCGCCTATGTCTGCGGCGAAGAGACGGCGTTGCTGGAATCGCTGGCCGGCAAGCCAGGCCGTCCGCGCGTCCGTCCGCCATTCCCGGTCACCCACGGCTATCTCGGCCGGCCGACGGTGGTCAACAACGTCGAGACGCTCTGCCAGGCGACCGAGGTCGCCATCCACGGCGGCGCCGCGTTCGCGGGGCAAGGCACCAAGAATTCGACCGGGTCGAAGCTGCTCTCCGTTTCCGGCGATTGCGAGCGCCCGGGCGTGTACGAGTATTCCTTCGGCGTCCCCATCGCTCAGGTGCTCGAAGACGCCGGCGCCGCGCCCGACGCCGCGGCGGTGCAGATCGGCGGTCCTTCCGGCGTGCTGATGACCCCCGACCAGTTCACGCGCCGCATCGCGTTCGAGGACGTGCCGACCTCGGGCTCTTTCATGATCTTCAGCGGCCAACGCGACATGTTCGAGGTGGCGCGAAATTTCGTGCATTTCTTCGCCCACGAGAGTTGCGGCTTCTGCACGCCTTGCCGGGTCGGCACGTCGCTGCAACGCGAAATGGTCGAAAAGATCGCCGAGGGGCGGGGCACGCGCTACGAAATCAACGAACTGATGCGGGTTCGCGGCCTGATGCGGCGCATGAGCCACTGCGGTCTCGGACAAATGGCCGGCAACGCGATCTCCGACTGCTGGAGCAAGTTCCGCCCGACCTTCGAGCGGCGCTTGCTGGCGACGGAGTTCGCGCCGGCGATGGATCTCGAAGCCGCCCTTGCGCCGGCGCGTGTGGCGGTGGGGCGCGACGACGCGTACGCGCACATGAAGGAGGAGGTTTGAGCGAGATGGAGAATTACTTCACCATCGACGAGCAGCCGATTCCCTTCACCCCCGGGCAGACCATCCTCGAGGCGTGCAAATCGGCCGGCATCTACATTCCGCACTTATGCCATCATCCCGAGTTCACGCCGCACGGCAGTTGCAAGCTCTGCACGGTGATCGTCAACGGCCGCACCGTCTCGGCCTGCACCGTCACCGCCTCGACCGGGCAAGAGCTCGTCGTCGACACGCCTGAGCTCAACGCGATGCGTCGGGCGATGTTGCAGATGCTGTTCATCGAGGGCAATCACTTCTGCCCGGGCTGCGAGAAGAGCGGCAATTGCCGGTTGCAGGCGCTCGGCTACGAATTCGAGATGACGACGCCGCACTTCATCGAGTTCTATCCTGGGCTGGAAGTCGACGCTTCGCATCCCGACGCAATCATCGACCGCAACCGCTGCATCAAATGCGAACTGTGCGTGCGCGCCAGCCGCGACGTCGACCACAAAGAGGTGTTCGGGCTCGGCGGCCGCGGGTTCAACACCAGACTGATCGTCAATTCGCCGAGCGGCAAGCTGGTCGACAGCGCATTCGCGATCACCGACCGGGCGGCGCACGTCTGCCCAGTCGGCGCAATCTTGGTCAAGCATGTCGGGTTCGCCGAGCCGATCGGCGCGCGCAAGTACGACCGCGAACTGATCAGCGCCGAAAACGACTCGTGAAACAGCGGGGAGAGCTGAAATGTACGGCGTCAACCCGTCCAAGCCGCCGGTGAAGGTCAGGCTGGCGACGACTTCGCTGGCCGGCTGCTTCGGCTGCCACATGTCGCTGCTCGACATCGACGAGCGGCTGCTCGAACTGACCGAGATCGCCGAATTCGATCGCACGCCGCTGACCGACATCAAGCATTGCGGCCGGTGCGACATCGCGCTGATCGAAGGCGGGGTGTGCAACGCCGAGAACGTCCATGTGCTGCGCGAATTGCGCGCCAACGCCAAGATCCTGGTTGCGGTCGGCGCCTGCGCGATCAACGGCGGCCTGCCGGCGATGCGCAACCGACTCGCCATCGGCGACGTCCTGCACAAGGTCTACGCCGATCCCGAACGCGAGGGGACCGGCGTGCCGAACGACCCCGAACTGCCGCTGCCGCTCGACAAGGTCTATCCGGTCAACGAACTGGTGCGCGTCGACTATTTCCTGCCTGGCTGCCCGCCTTCCGGCGACGCCATCTGGAAATACCTCACCGCGCTCATCCTCGGCCACATGCCGCGGCTCGAGCCGATGGCGATGAACTACGACTGAGCGGAGGGCCGGATGAACAGCTTGGAAACCTCCCAGGAGCCGCAGACGCTGCGCCGCGTCGCGATCGAGCCGGTCAGCCGGGTCGAAGGCCACGGCAAGGTCACGCTCCTGCTCGACGAGAACAACCACATCCATCAGGTGCGCCTGCACATCGTCGAGTTTCGCGGCTTCGAGGCGTTCATCGAGGGGAGACCCTACACCGAAGTCCCCGTCACGGTGCAACGGCTGTGCGGCATCTGTCCGGTCAGCCACCACCTTGCGGCGGCCAAGGCGATGGACGTCATCGCCGGCTATGGCCCGCTCACCCCGACAGCCGAGAAGCTGCGCCGGCTGCTGCACTACGGCCAGATCGTCCAGTCGCATGCGCTGCACTTCTTCCATCTCGCCTCGCCCGACCTATTGCTCGGCTTTGAAAGCGAAGTCGCCAAGCGCAACATCGTCGGCGTCGCCGCCGCCTTCCCCGATCTCGCCAAGCAGGGCGTGCTGACCCGCAAGTTCGGGCAGGAAGTCATTCGCCACATCGTCGGCAAACGCATTCACGGCACCGGTTGCATTCCAGGCGGGATGAACAAGGCGCTGACGACCGCCGAGCGTGACCTTCTGCGCGGCGACATCGACCAGATCGTCGCCTGGAGTCGCGAGGCGATCGGCTTGGCGCGGCGTCTGCACGAAACGCAACCTGAGTTCTACGGCCGCTTCGGCGAGTCGCGCGCCAACATGATGGGTCTCGTCAACGCCGACGGAGCGCTCGATTTCTATAGCGGCGGTCTGCGCGCCAAGGACGCCGACGGCAAGACGATCTTCGACCAGGTCGATCCTTCGACCTATCGCAAGCTTCTCGGCGAGCAGATCAAGCCGTGGAGCTACATGAAGTTCCCACATATCCGTTCGCTGGGGGCGGAGAACGGCTGGTATCGCGTCGGTCCATTGGCGCGCGTGCAGATCGTCGACTCCCTGCCCTCGCTCCAGGCGGAAGAGGAGCGCAAGACGTTCCGCGCCGTCGGCGGAGGCAAACCGGTCCACGGCGCGCTGCTTTATCACTGGGCGCGATTGATCGAGATGCTGTGCGCGGCCGAGATGCTGCGCGATCTCCTCGACGATCCAGACATCGTCGGCATGGAGTTGATGGCCGACAAGGGCCCGATGCGCGAAGAAGGCATCGGCGTCATCGAGGCGCCGCGCGGCACGCTCATCCATCACTACCGCGTCAACGAGGACGGCCTCGTCACGTTCTGCAACCTGATCGTCTCGACGACCAACAACAACCAGGCGATGAACGAAGCGATCCGCGCGGTGGCGATGCGGTTTCTCGATGGGCGCGAACTGACCGAAGGGCTGCTCAACCACATCGAGGTGGCGTTACGCGCCTACGATCCGTGCCTGTCGTGCGCGACCCATGCGCTCGGCGCGATGCCGCTCGAGGTCGAGCTCGTCGACGCCGATGGCGCGTTGGTCTCGCAGCTGCGCAAAAGCTGAAGAGGGTTGAAGGATGAGGCTCGTCGTCTTGGGCCGGAGCGACGAACCGCGCGTGTCGGAAAGCCGGAACGGCAGGTCATGGCGTCCAAGATCGCCCACGCTCCGGCGCTGTCGGGGATGTCGGCGATGGAGAGTTTGACCTTCGGCAACGGCCCATCCCTATCGATCGCGATGAGGCGCTGGCGGCCGACGATCTTCCTTCCAGCCTCGTAACCCCTCGTTGCGCCTAGGGGGAGCTTTGACCGACTGGCTGTCGATCACCGGCCAAGGGGCTCTCTCGCCCGGCCCGCTCGCGACAACCATCAGCGCCAGGTTGTGAATGGTCTGAAACCCATCGTTCTGAGCGCAACGTTCTTCTACTCGCCGATTGTCACAGTCTCTCCTTGCTGTTCGCTGTGATGTAAGCGATCATCTCGTCGCGCGTGACCGGAAGTTCTTTCGACCGCTTCTCTTGGTCGCGCATGAGGGGATATTCGGGTTGGTGGGCCAGCGAGGCGACTTCCATCTTGAGCCAGCCCTCCTGCCAGTCTCTGAGCGGAACCATCATCGCTTCGCATCTCTTGACCATCGTCGTCATAGCTGTTTCTCCTTCACGTCTCTAGGCGCTCGAACACTTCGCCCCGACGGCGGCGCCCCGCTCGAAGCCGAGGCAGACCGCCTCCTCGGCCGGCGCACCTGGCGCCAAGCGTCATCGCCCACGCCAGGCCGATCGCCTGCCGATCGACGCCGACGGCTTGGGTTTGAAGGCTTTGTCCTGCGTCCAGGCATTCCGTTCGATCTCGACGGCGTGGAACTCGGCCTTGTCGTTGAGCGATCCGGAATAGGAATCGCCGCGCCAATTCCCAAAAGCCGCTGCGGACCGTCTGTCGCCGGCCGAAACGGACCCGCGGT
>Ga0335069_10012532_pt1 | contig 11920 bp, 15 predicted proteins | sample Lox_Sample_11_FD_206714 | JGI IMG/M metagenome (GOLD analysis project Ga0335069, IMG submission 206714) | Soil microbial communities from Loxahatchee National Wildlife Refuge, Florida, United States - Lox_Sample_1.1 | ecosystem: Environmental > Terrestrial > Soil > Wetlands | place: USA...
TAGGTTCACCTTGGTAAAGATGAATCGCCATCGATGCACGCGGAAAATTGGCCGAAGATCTTCAGTTGGCACACTTCGCACAATGTCCGTTGAACTAAACCGCCTCGGCAGTGGGACGGAGGGGGCGTCATTTCGGTGATTCGGATCGCTGACTAAACATAATTAGAGTTCCTAACAAAATGATTCCACCGGCCTAGGATGTAGCAAGACCAGGAGGTCCGGCTATGGCTAAGCCGATGCTCAGTGACGAGCTATGGACGTTGATCGAACCACTTCTTCCTCAGCCCAAGAAGCGAAGGCGGCTGCACCCGGGACGAAAGCCCATCGACGACCGACGCGCTTTGACGGGCATCTTGTATGTGCTCCGCAGCGGGGTTCCCTGGGAATACCTGCCGCGCGAAATGGGTTGCGGCTCGGGCATGACCTGCTGGCGAAGACTGCGCGACTGAAAAAGGCGGGCGTCTGGGAGCGTCTGCACAAGACGCTTCTGGAAAAGCTCCAGCATGCCGGCAAGATCGATTGGTCACGTGCCGTGGTCGATTCGACATCGGTGCGTGCGATGCACCGGGGAAAAAAACGGGACCGAGTCCCGTGGACCGACGTAAATATGGGTCTAAACACCATCTTCTGGCCGACGGGAAAGGACGGGTACCTCTGGCGTTCTCGGTAACCGCGGCTAATCGGCACGACATCAACGAACTCCTGCCGCTGGTCGACGCGGTTCCTCAAGTGGCGGGAAAGACTGGCAGGCCGCATCATCGCCCGGAGGCATTGCTGGGCACCGGGCCTACGATTCCGAACCGCATCGCAAGGAACTTCGCAAGCGAGGCATCAAGCCGGTTCTGGCGAGGCGCAACACCGAGCACGGCAGCGGACTGGGAAAACACCGGTGGGTAATCGAGCGGGCGCAGAGTTGGCTTCACAAATATCGAAGGCTCAAGCTTTGGTATGACCGCCGCGACGACATTCACGAGGGATTCCTCGCCCTGGGTTGTGCGCTCACCTGCCATAATTGCTTGATGGATCCATTTTGTTAGGAACTCTTAATATAGTGCGAACAGTTGAACGTTGCCAATTTGGGTGGCCAAAGTGCCCGATTGTGCATCTCAATCTGCGCACGGCGCATCGGATATCCCCCGCGGTTCACTTCAACCAACTATATGCGAATTGCGGGATCCTCCTCCCCATTTCATGCCCTCGCACGCACCGGTCGTGGAAACACCGACGAGTGCACTGAGCTTCGAGATGATCGTCTGCAACCGCTCCGCCTGTGATGTAAGTTCCTGACAGGCTGACGCCGACTGCTCGGCCGCCGCCGCGTTCGACTGGGTGACTTTGTCCATTTCGCTTACGGCGGTCGTGACCTGACCGATGCCTTTGCTTTGTTCCGCCGAAGCCGCGGCGATTTCCCCGACGAGGCTGGTCACTCTTCCGCTGCTGGTGCCGACTTCAACAAAGATTTTGGCGGCATCAGCGGACACCGAAACACCGTTGCGCGCAGTAGCGACGGATTTTTCAATGAGACTAGCGGTGTTTTTGGCCGCTTCCGCCGAACGCATCGATAGATTCCGAACCTCTTCCGCCACCACGGCAAAGCCCTTACCCGCCTCTCCAGCCCGCGCTGCTTCAACTGCGGCATTGAGAGCGAGGAGATTCGTCTGGAATGCGATTTCATCGATGACTTTGATGATCTTTGCCGTTTCGTTGGAGGACTTCTCAATGTCGTGCATGACCTCGCTGACGCGCGTCATCGCCTTATTTCCGTTGGCAGCGGATTCATCCGTGTTGCGCGCAAGATTTGAGGCCGAGGAAGCGGAATCGGCGTTCCCACGCGTCATCGAAGCCATCTCCTCCAACGCCGAACTGGTTTCCTCAAGAGACGCCGCCTGTTCCGAGGCGCCTTGGGCAAGACTTTGGCTGGTCGTCGCGATTTCCCGCGATGACATGGCCGTTTGCTGGCTGACACTCTGAATTTCCCGGATGGAATCGCTCAGTGGACGCACGATCATGCGGCGATTGAGCCAGATGAATCCACCGATGATGACCAAAACTACCGGAACCATCCAGGTAATCGTGGTCTCCATGCTGCTTTGCACCACGGCATCAATGCGCTTGAGCGGCGATTTGAGAACAAACGCTCCGTGTATTTCCCCCACCTTCCAGTTTTCCATCGGGAACCCCACGATGTCGCGCCCGTCATGCGTGGGGCTGGTCGCCGGATCGCCGTGGCATTTCAGGCAGTCCGCCGTCAGCACGATCGGACGGGCATACACGATCTGGTTATTGGCGTTATCGACGGAAAAATATTCCTCCAACTTCTGCTTTTCGATTGTGTCGAGAATGACCTTCTCATCGGCCGTCGGAAGATTCTTAGGATTTCGCGCCTGCTCCTTCGGAACACGAAATTCATATCCCTGCTTCTTCGCGACCTCGTCGATCGCCGTCCACGCTGCTACAACGGGGATGGTCTTGTACATGGCAGTCGCCCGAATGTCGGTCGCGGACTGAAGCTCCTTCAGAAGCTTCGCCTGATCAAAGGTTCCCGCAGTGCCGAGAGCGGAAACCGATTGACGCACGTTCTCCGCCTCAATGACCGCATTTCGCATTGCATCGCGGGTCAGCTCAATCCCCTGGTTGCGAATGACGACGCGTTGAATGGCAAGCCCGACACCGGCGGCCAGAACAACCGCGAACATGCCCGCAAAAACAATCTTCGTCCCGATTTTCATGGCTCTCTCTTTGCAATAAGGATTACAACTACAGGACTTGGCAAGAGTCCTATCGGGAGTGAGACGAGTAGGAGTATTTCCTAAATTCTTAGCACCCCTAAAGAGGGCTGTGTTGCGAGATTGGCGCTCCCGTCACGACGAGCTGGACGGGGTTCCCGCGCGACGGCGGCCTATCCTCCCCACATGTTGCGGGCTGTGTGGTATATGCTTCCAACATCCAGACATGAACTTGACCTTCAGTCCAGACGATTACGTCAATATGGATACGATCGCGGAACTCATTGAGCTGTTACCTTACACACAGGAGTTGACCCAGCGCTTGGCATCGATAGAACGAGACATTGGGAGATCCGTGCGAAAATCCCAGGGGACTTCGTGGATCGGCCGCGTTCGGAGCGGGATTTGGAGCGGCGACGTCGGCTATCACTGGGGAGGACTCAGAACAGAGTCCATTGCCGCCATGAAGCCCGGTGAAGCCCTGAACCGCATGACGCTCAATTAGCTGGTTGCCTACCTGTGCGAGCGGGCCGCCATCAAAAACAAAAACGTCACGCCTCACACGTTCCGGCGTTCCCGAGGCAAGCACATGCTCAAATCTGGCGCCGACCTCCGCGCCATCCAAAGTGCTCCTAGGACATCAGTATATCGAAAGCACCGCCATCTACAGTGACGTCTCACAGGTCAAGATTGATGCCCCGCCACCACAGTCAACCGCCAGTTCACCACCGTGGACGCGCGTATTAAGCTACAGCGACTTTACCCATCGATTGAGAGCTGACAGAGCACCAATAGAGGCGTTCGCGTTTAGAATCTCTTCCTGCCCATTTCCAAAACGCGTCGTAACGACCCGATCCATGGATTCCGAAATCTCTCGCGCAGAAATTCGGGCGCACGTGCGTAGCAATACTTGAGTCCCAGATCACAGCGATTACGGCGTCGATCGCCTTTTCGTTTACGTAGAAGGAGATAGCTCATGGCCAATGTTTATGTCGAACCAGAGCCGAAGGGTCGTCCAGAAGGGAGCCCAATCACGCACTATGTTTTAGAATATGCTCATGGTGCGCGGGTTGATAACACCAACTACAAGACTCAGGCTGACGCGATTTCGGAAGCTAAGCGTCTCGGGCACCAACCTCTGGTTGCACGGGTCAGAAACACCGACAAGGGCAATCCCGACCACTGGCGAGCAGCTTGACGCAGTTGGAGAAGGTAGCGATGCAAGGAGCATTGGGTGGCTCCTTGCATTGGAAATTGACGGAGCCATTATCCCGATGCGCCGGTCGCCGACTGAGCGCCGCAACTCGGCACCTTAGCCGCCCAAATTGGCCCTTCGTTACTTCGCGTACAATATTATTTGTGCGAACCGAGCAGAAAACATGAGTTGCATGATTCACCTGCGCCGTCGTTTCGTCAACCGCCCCGTCGTCGCGATAACCCTGTAGCAACCCGAGAGCCCTTGCGTCCAAAGATGCGCGATCCGCGACCAGATCCGCACCAGAAGGTCCACCGTGCTCGCCGTGTTCATCGCCGGCAGTATCACGATGATCCCGCGGTAGTCGGTCAGGATCCGCCTTTGGTACTCGTTCCGAAACAGATCCCGCGTGAGTACAATTCTCTCCTCTGATTCGGCCCACTGCGCCCAGCTTAGATCGTCTTCATCACGCTTGAATAATTGGTCGTGCAGGACGATATCCGCCTCGATCCCCTTTCCTTCCAACTGCTCCTTGAGCACCTGCCCTCCCAGACAGCGGTCAATGAAGATCCTAGGCCGCTTCCTGATGGACATAAATCAGATTACGGGCCCGCAGCGCCTCCCGAATGTTCTCTCGGGTGGTGCAGTAGTCTTTGGCAAGCAGTTCTTCGTCGTCGCCCAAGTCGAATCGTTTCCCAACGATTGCCACTGGTGCACCGATTTTCTCGTGGAAAACGGCACCGTAACAAACCTTGGGATCAATCACGATGTTGTTGAGCTTCGGCAGCCCCTCGTCGGAAGTGGCCGGCCGGCTCAGGAAGGGGTAGATGCGGTAGACCAGATCGTCCCGGTCATAGCGAACCCGTTTCAGATAGGGAGCAATGATACCTTTGTTGTAGAGTTGCCCCCCCTCGCGCAGCGATTCCAGTTTGTCTTTGAACTGCCGGTAGATGGAATGCCGGTCAACAAACAGATGGTCCCTCTGGACCAGTTCCATCGGGTCGATGCGCCTCAGCTGCGGCCGGAACCCCCGAAGGTTGGTTTGGTTGCCGTTGCTGATGTGGAACAGGGCATCGGCCTGCATCATCTCGAAAAACGTCAAGCGGCCGGGGTCGGACATGTCCAGGAAGGGCGTGTAATGCCTTCCGTCTTTGTTGTGGCCTTTGAACCAGCTACGAAGAGTGGCCGCGGGAATCCCCAGGCATCGCGAGGCTTCCGCGATGGTATAGTTCGGAACTGTCCTCTGATCGAGCATGCTTTGACTCTAATGGGACGTACTTCGATGGCAAGCTCGTTTTCAAGGCAAACGGTCCCGCGCCAGGGGGACAGGAGAACGACGGCCGTTTCGTACAAACACTCAAGCCGTCGTCTCCGTACAGCTGTCCGGGTGGGAAGGCGCTGCGGGATGGTGTCTTCCTAACCTATGCTCACATGCCGCACTCAGGAGAACGGAGTTCCTCGAAAGTCCCAGCCTCATTGCAGATGGGAGTTGTCGAATCTGGGAGGGCGACAAATTCCCCCTCAATCTCCGGAAATCCGACATCCACCGTGGAGCTTGGTAGTTTGGCTTCTTCAGCGTCATTGAGAAACTGTTCGTCAATGCTGCACATACCCTCCGAATCGGCCGTCTTTCGTGCATCCTGAAGTTCGGATTTTCGGCGCGAAGGATTCTCGAAATTGGGATGACACTCATAATCACCCGCGTCGGAGGGACCCAAAGCCGTTCCAAGGGTTCGCTGCGCGAGTACCGCCGTTCCTTTGGAAAGCTTGCACCTTCGGCCATGGTGATCTGATAGTAAAAATAGGTGATTTGTAGGAGTCTAGAAAACCAGGACCCTTGATCGGGCATAGGCCGTTGAACGAGCCTGCGGAGGTGGATCAGAAGTATTGGTCCCATCAGGCGGTTATCAAGAGAGACGGTATGGCTCCCCCTACACCCCCCTGTGCGTGCTCTTCCAGTTTATTCATTTCGCATGCGGAGCGAGACTGTCCAACATGCCAAGTTAGGATGGCCGAGGCCACGGATGGCCAATTCAGCTGGAAATACAAGGCTCGCCACAACATCTCCTGCGGAGGGCTTCGGTATACCTCGGCGCGATGCCACCGGCAATCAGCGGCCAAGGCGGACAGAAGCACTCGCACTCCTCCAACGGGACTACAACCCCCACTGCCAGCCCCCATGGTCCGAAAAGGAACTCCTTCACAAAGTGAAGGATGCCGCTGGATTCCCGCATGAGAAGGAATACGGCTGGCTGCTCAAAACGCCATGAGCCTCCGTGCCCTCCCCGCGCCAGCGCCTCAAGCTTAACGCCGGACCAAAACTGCCGCTTGTCGCCGTGCTGGCCACACAACTGCTTTCCAGGGGCACAGACGGCTTTTCCCGGTATGCAATGCGATTACGCTACGCGATGGCTTCTATTAGAAAATCGCGGTTGCAGCAGATTCCCGAGCCTTCCGTTCAGTTCCTGGGGGTTGGGGCGCAGATGGCGTGTAGGAGACGAGGAAGAAGGGGCGTATTTCTGTGATGGAAGCGGAAGCTGTGTTCGCCCCAGTACGGGCCTAGATTAGTTCTTCCAACCTGTCGCCAAAAGAGTCGATGGGTTCTGGCGTATTGCCAAAAGTGGTCCAGGCGGTCGATTGCGAGGGGACGTTTTGAGAGATGGGCGTCTGCTACGCCGAGGATTTGACATTTGGGGCGGAAGACGAGGGTTTGGAAGTAATCTTCGAAATGTTGCCAGGGGTTGGTGTAGACATTTCCGGCACGAAAGGTTTTGAGAATGGGTAGACGTAAGGCCTTATCCGGGTCGAGATCGGGGAGCGCTTTGACGATGACGCGGCTGTGCTGCTGGGTGATTCCCCAGACGACGCTATTTGGCTGTGCGGCTAGAACGCTGGCGGAGTATTGGGAGAGTATGGCCTGACGCGTGATGAAGCCTGCGCGGCTGGCGGTGACATAGGTAATGTTGAGGCTCTTTGCGATTTGCGATGTGGAGTAACAGGCTTCGAATAATTTGAGGAAATGCAGCCATTCCCGGTGGGAAAAGTTTGTCGAATCGAGCCATCGACCAGCGAACTCGTTGAAGGTGTAGCGGCATTTCGCGCAGCGCCGGCGGTGGTCGCGGAGCAGGTAAAGGCGACGGCCTTTGCATCGGGGACAGAAACGCTGCCGATTTGGAAAGCAATGAGCGGCGAACATTTTCTTCGCGCTTTGTTCTTCCAAATTAGCGTCGCAGATAGGTGGATTTGTCTTCACGCCAGCAGCATCGGCGGGAACTGGGGATTTTCTGCATAGGACAATTCACTCATGAGGGGTCGAATTTAATAGCTCGTATGAGATAAATTGCAACACACGTTGATTCAGTTTCACTGTTTAACCGCCGCTTTACAGGTCGCTCTTTTTTCGAGAACGCCAAGGGGCAACTGGTGCCAAATTATGTAGATGTGCCTTAAAGGGGCCTAATCAAAAAAGGTGATTTTTCCGAACTGTGATTGTGCCGGCAAGGAGAAGGTTCTGGCGCGCAGGAACGTGTTGCTATGTTCCCGCCAACAACGAATGTTTGCTTGCAATTTTTGGAGGCTTCACATGTCATTGACAGTTGGAAAACGAATCACTCTTGGATTTGGCGCGGTGATCACTTGCATTGCGTTGCTGGGGATATTTTCCTTCATAAAGTTCGGGACGGCAGCTGACAAGACGACCGACTTGGGAGCATCGTCGGAAACGGCAATCAATGTCACACGGGTAGAATCATTGATGCGGCGAAACGTCGTGCTTCTGCTGAAGCACGTTCTTTCGTCGAACGCGCAGGAAATGTCGAAGTTGGAGGAAGACATCAAGGGAAATCGGGAGGCGAACACCGATCTTCTCAAGAAAGTTGAAGCGGCGATCAACACGGCCGATGAGAAGCGGATGTATGGGGATGTAGAAACCGCGCGCGACAAGTTTTGGCCGGCGATGGAGAAGTGTCTCATTCCGAGCCGGGATAACAAGCAGAAGGAGGCGGTCGAAATTTTCCACAACGAGGTGGAGCCCGCATACGATGCGTACGTCAATGCAATGGGGGCATTACGGGAATCGCAAACAAAACAGTCCGACTCAGCTCGTGCAGATGGCACTGCGGCTGCGAACTCCGGCAAGCAGGCGGTCGCGATTGCTGTACCGGTCGCGGGTATTCTCGGGATTGTGATCGCGTTTGTAACGATCCGCTCGTTGACAAAATTGCTGTCAAGCATTGCGGGTTCGCTCGGGATGGGCGCGTCGCAATTGGCGTCGGCAGCTGGCCAGGTGTCGGGATCGAGCCAAGCGATTGCGCAGGGCGCAAGCGAGCAGGCGGCGAGTCTTGAAGAGACGACGTCGGCGCTGGAGGAGATTTCATCGATGACGCAGCGGAATGCGGACACGGCGCAGGAAGCGAACACCATCAGCGGGGAATCGCAGAAGTCGGCCGAACAGGGAAACGGGGCGATGGAGAAGATGTCGGCGGCGATCAAGGAAATCGAGAAGAGCGCGGCGGAGACGTCGAAGATTCTGAAGGTAATCGACGAGATCGCATTCCAGACGAATCTGCTGGCGCTCAACGCGGCGGTGGAGGCAGCGCGGGCAGGGGAAGCGGGGAAAGGGTTTGCGGTGGTGGCGGAGGAAGTGCGTAACTTGGCGATGCGTTCGGCGGAAGCAGCAAAGAACACGGCGCATTTGATCGAGGAGTCGGTGAAGAACGCGACGAACGGGGTCGCGATTGCCGGGGAAGTGGCGGGAGTGCTGGAGGAGATCACCAAATCCTCTTCAAGATCGTGTTCCCTGGTGGGCGAGATCGCAGCGGCGTCTAAGGAGCAATCGCAGGGGATCGGGCAAGTGAACACCGCGGTTTCGCAGATGGACAAGGTTGTGCAAGCAAACGCGGCCGCGGCCGAGGAATCCGCCTCCGCGGCGGAGGAACTTTCCAGCCAAGCGGAGCAGGTGAAGCAAATCGTGGATCAGTTGCTGGTGCTGGTGCGTGGAAAGTCTGCGGCGGAAACCGCGCCGGCAGGTGCCGGACTGATGGCGGCAGCGAAGCAGAAGGGCAAGGCCAAGAAGATCGCGGCTTTGACGAGGAAGGTGATTCCACTGGACGGCGATGAGGCCGTCGCCAAGAAGGACGCGGTTTTTGAAGCGTTCAGTGGGTAATTGGAACGCTGTTTTCGGAAGCACGAATTAACCTGTAGGTTTGTAGTGGGGGAGGAGCATCCATGTATGCTCCTTCCCTCTTGGGAATCCGGGTACTTTCAATATTCTCTGCAACATTATGGAGTGACACCATGCACGATGTTGAATTCGTCGGGGGCTCTCTCGATGGCTCGCACGTTAAGGTGGCCGAGCTTCGACCGACCCTGCGTCTTCCACCGGCACCTGGGATGCGGTGGAGTGAGGTATACGAACGTCAGGAGGATGGGCTGTACCATTTTGTTCGCCATGGGGTGCCTCCTTTGATGCTGCTGCCAGAAAGTGAGGAGGCAGAGGCGAACCGTGTGTTGACAGCGATAGTGGAATCTATGATGCCGCTGCTCGATCGCCTCGAGGCACATTTCGCGCAGCGAGGGGGGTACACGCAACTGACGCTGGGGGCGTGGATGCTGACGCGGCGGGATGATGTTCCGGCGGCGATTCAAGTTTCATGGCAGGGATGATGCGAAAGTTAACCCCGTCTGTCGTTACTCACGCCAAGCTTCTTCGTTCCGATGTCCACTTTCGCACGGGCATCGGGGGGTTCAGGGGGATGCAGAACTGCCTTTGGAGTTCTGCGCAAGTCGCGACGAGAACACGCCGATATTCTCTGTGCACCAATGACGAACAACACGCACACCAGGGCATCTTCGTTTTCCGCTGCTCCACCTTTCAATCCCTCGAGTTCACCATCTAACCCCACCTCCAAACCCGCGCACAATACGGGACGGCGGAACGAGCAATTAGTTCTCCGGCCCCGCCCCTCACCTTGATTTCTCTCTTTCGTTCCCACGATACGCCAAAAGAGATGGGGCGGCTTCGGATGGCAAACGAAGTCCGCCCCATGGTATGGAGTTTCATTTCGATTGATTGATTTCACAACGCTGCAAGCGCTGTGGTTGTGACTTTTAAGCCAGAGTGAAGCCGTTAGAGGTCGCCATCAGCAAAGCCCCATCGCTAGCTTTGAGCAAATAGCGGCCGGGCTTTGAGAACGTAACGTGTGCGAATTCTGCAATGCCGCCAACAGCGGAGGTACTGACACGTAGAGCGGTCGCCCCTGTCGGCACCGAGGCAAATGACAAAGTCACTTTAGAAGTGTCCGCGGTTGCCATGTTGCCGAATTTATCCAGCACTTCGACCTTGATTGTGAACGTCCCCGTATGCGAGGAGTTATTTGCCGGGATCTGCGTGAACGCCAAGTGCGTTCCAATTCCGGGAGCCACTACGAAATGGCTGGAAGTCGCGGCCTTTAAGGCACCGTCGGTCGCGATCAATGTGTAAGTGCCGGAAATGGTCAGATCGAGACCGGCAAAGGTTGCAATTCCGTTTTTGACGACGGCGGTCACCGTACCTTTCACGACGCCGCCTGCAACGATCTTCAATTTGACGACTGACCGATCATTGGCCACTACGTGACCATATTGATCCTTGACTTCGACCTTCACCGCTGGAGCGATGCTATGGCCCGCAGTGACGTTGGTCGGCTCCTGAAGGAACGTGAGCGAAGTTGCTACCGAGGGCGCGGTCACTGTGAAGGATTTAGATTTTGCAGTGAGACTTCCATCGACGGCTTCCAACGTGTACGTACCCTCCTTTGTCATCGAAAGATTGGAGAACGTAACGACGCCATTCGTGGCCGTCCGACCTACAACGCCCAGCAAATTGCCTCCGGAAGAAGAACTGCCGATTCTCAGTGAAATAACCGGGTGTCCTGTCGTAAATACGTGACCATACTGATCGAGAATATGGACCACGACTGCCGACGGCAGCGCTGTACCTGCACCATTGCTTGGGGGCTGTTGTGAGAATACAAGAGTTGTCGCGACGGGATCAGCTCTGACGACAAAATGGGACGACGTGGCCACGGACAAAGCCCCGTCGACAGCCTTTAGCGTGTAAGTGCCGGGCTTAGAGAAGGAGAGCGTGCCGAATGTTGCCACCCCATGTTCCGCCTTTACAGTTAGGGTTCCAAGGAGTTTCCCACCCGTTGGTCCACTGACGATCGCAACCGTCACGTTTGACTCATCTGTCGTCACAATGTGTGACCCGGAGTCCTCAACAGCCACCGTCACCGCCGGGGAAACCACATTGCCCGCGAACACAGGAGACGTCTGCACGCCGAAGACTACCTGGGTGGCCGCAGACAAAAGCATTCGTGATTCGAGGTTCTCAATGTGGGAGAGCAACTGATCGGCAGGCTTTCCGGCACGCCGCCGATCTTGCATTCGAGTTGCAGTATCCACAGCATTGGGGCGGGAGCGAAAGATCGAGCGTCGCATGAGAGTATCTCCAAAAAATGACAAAACAAGGGCCGCGCAACGGAAACGCGCCGCGCTGGAATTAACTAAAAATCGACTTGCTGTTTTACGAGGCTTTTTCCTCAGAACGTCTTTGCCAGCTGTATAGGCCACCCGCAGCAGAAACATAAACCGCGAATTTCGAGAAGCTTGCGAGCTTGGTCGATCCGGAACTCACCTTGGACAGATGGCCCGTTTCCTTTTGACTGCGTAGCGGGTCGGGTTCGTCCTGACGAACATTTGTCCCGATAAAAACATTTTTTCTCCTCTGAGGAGCAGATGATAGATGAAATGAATTGAAGGTATATTGCGTCTGTACACATGCACTCAATTGCAGGGCCGACCCCGTTACTTTCGAGAATGCTGTAATAGGATCGCTGGCGACGGGCAAAGAGTTCGCTACGTAAGAAATTGCCGCTGGAATGTGGGTTACCATTGAAACATCGCTTGCGTCGGTGATATCTGCATGGGCGGCTCCTATCGCGTTATCTGAAGGCGAATT
>Ga0335069_10012533_pt1 | contig 11919 bp, 7 predicted proteins | sample Lox_Sample_11_FD_206714 | JGI IMG/M metagenome (GOLD analysis project Ga0335069, IMG submission 206714) | Soil microbial communities from Loxahatchee National Wildlife Refuge, Florida, United States - Lox_Sample_1.1 | ecosystem: Environmental > Terrestrial > Soil > Wetlands | place: USA: Florida...
GGTGGTCAGTTTGCGGGCCATCCGCTGCTTGCTCGTAGCCGAACAGGGGATTCGCCCCCGTGAGGCCACCGGCGGTGGATCACCGCGTCGCTGGCGTCCGGTGGCCACATAGAACTCGGTGCCACAGGTGTTGGTGAACTGCGCGGCGGCATCGAGGTTGTCAGCTGAGCAGTAGCCGGCATCTGCGAGAAACTGGCCAGGGGCTTGTCCGGCGTTGGTGACAGTCTTCTCGGTCATCGGGATCAGGTTGCCCACATCGGCGGCGTTGGTGTTGAGCTCGGTGGCCACGATCACCTGGTGGTCGGCGTCAACGACGGCCTGGGCGTTGTAGCACTGGTGGAAAGCGCCGTCACTGGTGAGCATGATCTTGGAGTCCGGGTCGGTGAAGTTGCGCTGGGCCTTGGGTTTCGGGACTGCTTCATCGGCTGCTGCCTTGCCCTTGGCCGCGGCAGCCTGGGCGTCATCACCACGGTCGCGTGCGGCGGTCTCGGCGTGCTCGGCGGCCCGGGCGCGGGCTTCGTCTTCCAAGGCAGCCTTGGCTTGGCGGATTTTGGCTAGCCGGGTTTCGCGGCGGGCCAGCTCTTCGGGCAGCTCGTCGCCGCGGCGGTCCTTGCCGAATTTCTTGTCTTCGGCCTTGTCGATGCGTTCGGCGTCAGCCAACAACGCTGAGACCTCGTCGGCGAGGACCTTTTCCTTGTCGCTCATCCGCGCATAGCTCATCGCTTTGCGTCTGGAGGCATCGGACCGCACCTTGGTGCCGTCGAGTGCGACCTGGCCCAAGCTGACCATGCCGGCGGCCTGACACAACGCCAAGGCCTGCACGAATAGGTGCCCTAATGCCGATAGGTGGCGTTTGCGGAACCGGGCGATCGCGCGATAATCCGGGGCGACACCCGCGGCCAGCCAGCGAAACGCCACCACATCGACACAGGCTGCTTCCAGCTTGCGTGACGAGCGGACCCCGGTGGTGTAGCCGTACAACAAGATGCGCACCATCAGCCGTGGGTCATAGGGCGGCCCGCCGCGGCCCTCGGTGTAGACCAATTGGATGCGCGACAAGTCCAGGTGTTCGTCAACCAGGTCGGCGATGAACCGGGCCAGGTGCTCGTCCGGCAGCCAGTCGTCCAGCGACGGCGGCAACAACAACCCCTGATCCGGATCGAACGGACGGAAGGTCTTGTCCACCGGCAGTTTCGGCGCCGCAGAATGCGTATCTACCCGCAGCGCGGGATCTACCTCGAACAACCCACCATCATCGAGATCATCAGGCACACCCCATCATCGCGTGTATCCCGCATTCAGCCAGATACCCCAGACGGCGTGTTACCGACCCAGGCTCCTAGGGCCGAAGGTGGCACCGGGATCGGGAACTCCACGGGCGGCGACCACGGCTGGGGCTCAGGCGACGGCGGCGGCGGCGGGCCCCATGGTTGCCCGGGCGCCGGAGGTGGTGGCGGGTCGGCGTGTGCCACGCCGACGCCGATACCGAGTGCAACCACCCCCAGCGCAGCGGCGACGGCGGATCCGGCCAACAGCTGCTTGACATGCATGGCGCGAATCTACTTGGCGCGCCGGGCCCGCGCGGTGTTCGCTTTCCACGGATCGCGGTACAGTGCTACTGCCGGCTGGTCGAAGTCGGCGGGACGACGGCTCGGTCGGCATGGCTTATTGGCCATGACGCATCGAGGGGTGCCAGGCGTCCTTTCTCATCACAGCCCCGGAGACATTGACCGCGGTCGCAACGGATTTGGCGAGTATCGGTTCGGCACTCACCGCGGCCAACGCGTCGGCGGCGGCGCCGACGATAGGCGTGGTGGCCGCGGGCGCCGATGAGGTGTCGGCGGCGATCGCGGCGGTGTTCGGCGGCCACGCCCAGGACTACCAGGCTCTCAGCGCCCAGGCCGCGTCATATCATGACCAGTTCGTGCAGGCGCTCAACGCGGGCGTGAACGCGTATGCGAGTACCGAGGCCGCGAGCGTTTCGCCCCTGCAGGAGGTGCTCGACCAGATCAACGCGCCGACCTTGGCGGTATTGGGTCGCCCGTTGATCGGCAACGGCGCCAACGGCGCCCCGGGTACCGGGGCGAACGGCGGGGCCGGCGGAATATTGTTCGGCAACGGCGGGGCGGGCGGGTCGGGCGGCATCGGCCAGAACGGCGGGTCCGGCGGAGCCGCCGGACTATTCGGCAACGGCGGTGCCGGCGGAGACGGTGGGATCTCAGCGAGCACGGCCGGCGCTGGCGGAGCCGGCGGGCACGGTGGCATCTTGGTCGGCAACGGGGGCAACGGTGGCACCGGCGGGTTCTCAGGGGGCAACACCGGGGGGACCGGCGGGGCCGGCGGCGCCTCCGGACTGTTCGGCTTCGCCGGGACCGGCGGCGCGGGTGGCCTGGGCGCTACCGGCGGTATCGGCGGGGCGGGCGGGGCCGCGGGATTGTTCGGCGCGGCGGGAGCCGGCGGCGTCGGCGGCAACGGCGGCCTCGGGGGCGCCGGCGGGGCCGGCGGGACGGCGGGATTGTTCGGCGCGGCGGGAGCCGGCGGAACCGGTGGCACGGGCGGCGTCTTCGGCGGTGGCGCCGGCGGCGCCGGCGGCAGCGGCGGCCTGTTCGCGTCGGGCGGCGCCGGCGGTGCGGGCGGTCTCAGCACCCAGGGTTCGAATGGCGTCGGCGGAGCCGGGGGCGCCGGCGGCAATGGCGGCATCGTCTTCGGTTCCGGCGGTACCGGCGGCATTGGCGCCTACGGCGATCACGGCGGGGGTGCCGGCGGGGCGGGCGGCAATGCCGGCATGCTCGCCGGTTCCGGCGGCGCTGGCGGCACCGGCGGTGTCGGCCTTAACTTCGTCGGTGGAGCCGGCGGGGCCGGCGGCAAGACGGGGCTGATCGGCAATGGTGGCGCCGGCGGCGCCGGCGGGATTTCCTTTCACGGGGTAGGCAGCCAGGGCGGACCGGGCGGCAATGCCGTGCTGATCGGTAGCGGCGGCAACGGCGGCAACAGCGGGCCGGGAACTTCCAACGGCACGCCCGGCGCCGGCGGCACCGGCGGTCTGCTGCTCGGCCTCAACGGGATCGACGGGATGTCTTAGCCCGCGTGTGCAACGTGGGCTTCGAGCGTGCGGGGTTCACGCCCGGTGCGCCAGCGCCCGCAGGAAGAACTTCAGGTTGGCCGGTCGCTCGGCCAACCGCCGCACGAAGTACCCGTACCACTGGGTGCCGAACGGCACGTACACCCGCACGCGGTCGCCGGAGCCGGCGAGCCGGCGCTGCTCCCCCTCGCGGATGCCATAAAGCATCTGATATTCGAAATCGTCGACGCCGCGCCCCGATTCGCGGGCCATACCGGGAACCGCCTCGATCACCGCCGGATCGTGCGAGGCCACCATCGGATACCCGTTGCCCGCCATCAACACTGCAAGGCATCGCAGGTACGAGTCGGTGACCTCGGTGTCGTCCCGGTAGGCCACGGACGCGGGTTCGTCGTAGGCGCCCTTGCACAACCGGATCCGCGCGCCGGACGCGGCGAATTCCTCGCAATCCCCGCGCGTGCGGCGCAGGTAGGCCTGGAGAACCGTTCCAAGCCATGGGAAGTCGGCCCGCAGGTCACGCACGATCGACAGCGTCGAATCGGTGGTGGTGTGGTCCTCGGCGTCCACCGTCACCCACACGCCGGCCCGACGCGCCGCGTCGCAGATCGCAAAGGCGTTCTCGCGGGCGATCTTCTCGCCGTCGCGGTCCAGCGCCCGCCCCAGCGCGGACAGCTTCAGCGACACTTCCAGCGGCCGAACCCCGTCGCCCTCGTCACGGAACTGGGCCAGCCTGCCGATCAGATCGACGTATACCCGCACGGCCGCGTCGGCGTCATCGGAGTCGGTGACGTCCTCGCCCAGGTAGTCAATGCTGACGAGGCGGCCCGAATCACGAAGCGCAGCAACGCTGCCCAGCGCGCAATCGATCGTCTCGCCAGGTACGAACCGCCCGACCACCGTGCGCGTGACCGGCATCCGCTCGGCCGTGCGGCGCAATCCCTCCCACCGGCCGGCCGCCAGGATCGCCGGGCGCACGGTGTGGGCGAACAATCCGGCCATCAGCCGGCCGCCATGTGCGGGTAGGTGTGGTCGGTGGCCGGAACGAACGTCTCCTTGATCGTGCGGGCCGACGTCCAGCGCAGCAGATTCAGCGCCGAACCGGCCTTGTCGTTGGTGCCGGAACCGCGCGAGCCGCCGAACGGCTGCCGACCGACCACCGCGCCGGTCGGCTTGTCGTTGACGTAGAAATTCCCTGCGGCGAACCGCAGCCGGTCCTGGGCGGTCAGCACGGCCGCTCGGTCGTCGGCGACGACGGCGCCGGTCAGGGCGTAGCGTGACCCGGTGTCGATGACATCCAGGACTTGTTCGTACTGGTCGTCGGGGTAGACGTGCGCCGACAGGACCGGGCCGAAATATTCCGTCGCCAAGGACTCGTCGGTCGGATCGTCGGACAGCAGCACGGTGGGCCGCACGAAATAGCCGACGCTGTCGTCGTATTCGCCGCCGACCGCGATCGTGACGCCGGGCGCGCCCTTCGCCCGCTCGATGGCGTCGACGTTCTTGAGGAAGGCCCGCCTGTCGATCAGCGCGCCGCCGAAGTTGGTGAGGTCGGTGATGTCGCCGTAGCGCAGCGCGGCGGTCTCGCCCAGGAAGGTGTCGCCCATGCGCTGCCACACCGAGTGCGCGATGAACACCCGTGACGCGGCGGAGCACTTCTGGCCCTGGTAGTCGAAGGCCCCGCGAATCAGCGCCGTGCACAACACCTCCGGCCGCGCCGAGGCGTGCGCGACGACGAAGTCCTTGCCGCCGGTCTCGCCGACCAGGCGCGGGTAGCTGAGGTAGCGGCCGATATTGGCGCCCACCCGCTGCCACAGGTGCTGGAAGGTGGCGGTCGACCCGGTGAAGTGGATGCCGGCCAGCCGGGGATCATCCAGGGCCACATCGGAAACCGCGTAGCCGTCGCCGGTGAGCAGGTTGATCACGCCGGGCGGCAGGCCCGCCGCCTCGAGCAGTTGCATCGTCAGATATGCCGACAGGGTTTGGGTGATCGACGGCTTCCACACCACGGTGTTGCCCATCAGCGCGGGCGCGGTCGGCAGGTTGCCGGCGATCGAGGTGAAGTTGAACGGCGTGATCGCGTAGACGAAGCCGTCCAGCGGGCGGTAGTCGCTGCGGTTCCACTCGCCGGGTCCACTGATCGGCTGCTGCGCCAGGATCTGACGGGCGAACGCCACGTTGAACCGCCAGAAGTCGACCTGCTCGCACGGCGAGTCGATCTCGGCCTGATACGCGGACTTTGATTGCCCGAGCATCGTTGCGGCCGCGATCTTTTCGCGCCACGGCCCGGCCAGCAGGTCGGCGGCCCGCAGGAACACCGCGGCGCGCTCGTCGAAAGGCATTGCCGCCCAGTCTTTCTTCGCGGCCATCGCCGCGTCGATCGCCGCCGTCGCGTCGGCGTGCGTGGCGTTGGTAAGGGTGCCCAGCTTCGCGGCATGCCGGTGCGGCTGGACGACGTCGACCCGATCACCCGCACCCATCCGGTGCTCGCCGCCGATGACGTGCGGGAGGTCGACCGCGTGGTCGGCCAGGGCGCTCAACTCGGCGAGCAGGCGAGCGCGTTCGGGGGATTGCGGCGCATAGTCGTGGACCGGCTCGTTAGCCGGGACCGGTACCTGGGTGATCGCGTCCATGCTGCCGATGATCCCCGGCGCGGACCCTGATCTTGTTGGCCGATTGGACAAGGTTGGGGGTTCTGGCTAGTAGAATCGGACAACATGCGAGTGGCGGGTATCGGTCTGGGTCAGATGTTGCTCGCGCTGGACGCAACGCTGGTCAGCCTGGTCGACGCCCCGCGCGGCCTGGACCTTCCGGTGGCGTCGGCGGCGCTGATCGATTCCGACGACGTGCGGCTGGGCCTTGCCGCGCCGGCGGGTTTGGCCGACGTCTTCTTCCTGCTGGGCGTGACCGAGGACGAAGCGCTGCGATGGCTCGACGGACGGACGTGCGCACCGGCGGCGATCTTCGTCAAGGGGCCGTCGGATGCCCTGGTGGCGGCGGCGGTCGCGGCCGGGTCGGCGGTGGTGGCGGTGGAGCCGAGGGCCCGTTGGGAGCGGCTCTATCAGTTGGTCAATCACGTGCTGGAACATCACCGGGACCGCGGCGACCCGGTCGATGACTCGGGCACCGACCTGTTCGGCCTGGCGCAGTCGCTGGCCGACCGCATCCACGGCATGGTCAGCATCGAAAACGCCCAGTCGCACGTGCTCGCCTATTCGGCTTCCAACGACGAGGCCGACGAGTTGCGCCGCCTTTCCATCCTGGGGCGCGCCGGGCCGCCCGAGCATCTGGAGTGGATCGGCCAGTGGGGCATCTTCGACGCGCTGCGCTCCAGCGGCGAGGTGGTGCGTGTCGCCGAGCGCCCGGAATTGGGTCTGCGCCCGCGGCTGGCCATCGGCATCCGCCAGCCCCCGGCCGGTGCGCGCCGACCGCCGGTGTTCGCCGGCGCCATTTGGGTGCAGCAAGGCTCGCAGACCCTGGCCGACGACGCCGAGGACATGCTGCGGGGCGCGGCCGTCCTGGCCGCGCGAATCATGGTGCGGCTGGCCGCCCGGCCGTCCACGCATGCGCGGCGCATGCAGCAACTTCTCGGGCTCACGGACGAACCCGCTGACGCGGCTGCCGTCGCCCACGAACTCGGCCTGCCCGCCGACGGCGCCGCCGCGCTGATCGGTTGGGACACCATCGGGACTGCGCATCCGCGCCTCGCCGACGTCCTGGCGTTGAGCGCCAGCGCTTTTCGCCGCGACGCCCAGGTCGCGTCGCATGCATCCCGGATCTACGTGCTGCTGCCACAGACGCAGACGCGGTCGGTCAGCTCATGGGCGCGCGGCACGATCGGCTCCCTGCGCGCCGAACTCGGCGTCGAGCTGCGGGCCGCCATCGCCGCGCCGGTCGCCGGTCTGGCGGAAGTCGCGGCGGCGCGCTCGGAGGTCGACCGCGTCCTTGACAGCGCTGAGCGACACCCGGTTTTAGGCCAGGTGACCACGCTGGCCGAAGCCCGCACCACCGTCCTGCTCGACGAGATCGTCACCCTGGTCGGCGCGGACCAGCGGCTGGTCGATCCGCGGATACGCGACCTGCGCGCCCAAGATCCGGTGCTGGTCGAGACGCTGCGGGCCTACCTGGACAGCTTCGGCGACATCGGCGCCGCCGCCCGGGTGCTGCAGGTGCATCCCAACACCGTTCGGTACCGGGTGCGACGGATCGAGAAGCTGTTGTCGACGTCGCTGTCGGATCCCGAGGTGCGGCTGCTGTTTTCGCTGGGATTGCGGGTGACCGAGCGCTCGGCTTGACCAAGGGGCCTGTTGTCATCGAATCGGGCGGCCACCACCGACTTCCGCTGCAGCGCTCTGGATCGCCGCGACCCGATCGCGATCGATACCCCAGGGCTCGTCAACGCCGACGCGTTGGTCGAGATCCCATAGGACACAGTGCTCGCCCGGTGTTGCGACGAGCGACCATGCGAGAACCGTTCTGCGCAAATGCTCATCGGCTGAATCGAACGCGCCACGAACGTCGTCCGGTGCGCCGCCCTCCGGGTAGTGATGCAGAAACTCCCCATACGCCTGCCTGCAGAACTTCGCATACTGGACCGTGCACAGGATCAGGCCGTGCCACGCCTCATCGACTGCACGCGAAGGCATCCCGATCACCCGATGGTCCCGCAGCGCGGGCGCGCAGCAGCGCAGCCATTGCCGCAACCCGCTGTCGACAAGCGGTCTCGGCTGCCACGGAGAGGTTTTGAACACCGCCGCGGGAAGCTCCAGCCGCGCGACCGCGGAGTTCGCCCGATCGAACCGACCGCCGCGCCAACGCATTTTCGGTATGTCAATGCCCCCCGCCACCACAGCCGCCTCCGCCGCAGCCGGATCCTCCGCCGCAACCGCCGTGACCGCCGCCGCAGCCGCTGTGCCCGCTGCTGCACCCGGAACCGCCGCCCCCGTCGCCGCCCCCGCCCGTCGCCCAATAGCGATGACGGCGTCTGTTGCGGGTTTGCAGATGTCGAACCACATAGGCGACAGCCATCACCACGGGTATGACGAAAAACGCAATGCCCATCCAGTCCGGCGCGGGGCCGTCCAGTCGAACGAAGTGGCCCAGAAAACGCAGCCCGGCTCCGCCGCCGGCGAGGAGGACGAATAAGAGTAAATACCAAACCCAAAAGCTACTGAATACAGAGCTGACGACGTCAGAAATCCTGCGGCCCGAGCCCTGGGGACCCGCGGCATGCGTCGTGGGAACCCGGCCGATGGGCAGCTGCGGAGCCGCGCCCGTTCTGAGTTGTTGCTCAACGAGATCGAGAAACGCATCGACCTCGTCTTCGTTGTACCCGCGTCTTCCGATCGGTGGCCTCGCGAATGACACGTCGTGCACGTGCTCTGACATCAGAGCGTGTCCCGTGGGGTCTACCAGCGCCGACTCGATGAGGTCCAGAAACGCGTCGACCTCGTCTTGGTTGTAGCCGGACTTTCCGATGGGTGGCTTGGAGAAAGCCACGCTGCGAACCTGTTCTGCACTAAGGCAATCGCCCGTCGGTGACGCAAATCTGTTGACCTTCCATTTTTGTCGCCCGGCCGCGCCGTGGGTGGCGGTCAGGCGCTTTTGCTCGGCCAGCTGGCTTTCCAGCTCGGCGATGCGTTTCTCGGGGTCGTCCTGGTTGATCTCCATGGCGTTTCCTGTCGCTGCGGTCAGGCGAGAGATTACTGCGGGGCATTTGCGAAATTCTTGCGTCACTCTCGCGTCAACCCGGTTGGTACAAGCGCCGGCCAGACGCCAATTCCCCGATCCGAGCGGAGCAAGTACACGTCACTTAGGGGGCCTGCCCTTGGGTAATTGCCATCTCCGTGCCAGGTCACCGCGCCGAAAAGCAAGAAGCGGGCGCGGCGACGCCGACACCCAGTGCCGAGGTGGTGTTCATGTGGCGCTCCACTTGTCTGACCTCGGTGACAATCATGACGGGCTCCGGCCGACGGCAGAAGGGCGAAAGCGCCAATCACATGCTTGAACATCACGGGGCCGCGACGACCCGGTTGATGCCTCGGGCAGCGGCTTGTCCGGCCTGGCGCGGTCTGCGGCCGCGGTCCACAGATAACAGAACGTATTGGCGCTGAGCCCCAGCGCTTTCCGCCGCGACGCGGCACTTATCCACAGTTGGGACTTGGTCCACAGACTCCGTTGTCGTGGCGTGCCTGCGTCGGGGGCCGCATTAGAATCGAAAGCATGTTCGAACTGCCGGATGCCGAGGCGCTGCGCGCGGCCGACGACGCGGCGGTGGTGGCCGCGATCACGGAGGGCGCCCGCGCCGAGGCCGCCGCCGCCGCGCGGCGGCTGGCGGCCATCGCCGAGTTGGTGCGTCGCCGCGCCGACGGGCCGGTCGACCGCGCGTACTGGTCGTGCGACAACTGGGACGCGATGGCCGCCGAAGTCGCTGCGGCACAGGGCGTCAGCCACGCCATGGCCTCGGGGCAGATGTATCTCGCGGTGGCCCTGCGCGACCGCCTGCCCAAGGTGGCGGCCTTGTTCGCCGAGGGCACGATCAGCGCGCGGCTGGTCTCGGGGATCGTGTGGCACACGGACCTGATCAAGGACTCCGAGGCGCTGCGGTTGGTCGACGAGACGCTGGCCCGGGACGCCAGGCACTTCGGGCCGCTGTCATTGGGCAAGACCGCCCAGGCCATCGACGCGGTCGTCGACCGCCACGACCCCGCGGCCCTGCGCCGCAGCCGCGCCGGCGCGCGCGGGCGCCACGTGACGATCAGCCCCGACGAGCACGACTCGGGCACCGCGGCCCTATGGGGTTCGTTGTACGCGACGGACGCCGCCGCCCTCGATCGCCGATTGACCGAGATGGCCCAGCAGCTATGCGACGGCGACCCGCGAACGCTCGATCAGCGCCGCGCCGACGCGCTGGGGGCCTTGGCCGCCGGCGGCGAACACCTCGCGTGTGGCTGCGGCAAGGCCGAGTGCCGGGCCGGCAGCGACTCTCGAGCCGCCGCCGTGGTGGTCCACGTCGTCACCGACGCAGCTGCCCTCGATGCCCAGCCCGACCCGCACAACTCGGGCGAACGCAAGTCGCGGCCCATCACACCGGACATGACCCTGGACGAGGCGCTGGCCCCCGACCCCGAACCCGACATCCCGGCGGTGCGGTTGCCCGCGGCCCACCTCACCGGCGGCGGCACCATTCCCGCCTCGATGGTGGCCGAGCTGATCCGCAACGGCGCCAAAGTCCAACCACTGCACCACCCCGCCGATTCGCCACCCGAGCCGGGTTATCGCCCCTCGGCCCGGCTCGAGCGATTCATCCGCTGCCGCGACATGACGTGCCGATTTCCCGGCTGTGATCGACCCGCCGAGTTCGCCGACATCGACCACACCATCCCGTACCCGATCGGCCCGACCCACGCCTCGAACCTCAAATGTCTATGCCGAAAACACCACCTGCTAAAGACTTTCTGGCCGGCATGGCGCGACGAGCAACTGCCGGATGGCACCATCGTGTGGACCTCACCGAGCGGGCACAAGTACATCACCCGTCCGGGCAGTCGGCTGCTGTTTCCGGCGCTGTGCCTACCCACCGGCGAACTGCTCAGTGTTCCAAAGGATTACGGCGCACCTTCCGGCGATCGCGGCCTGATGATGCCCACGAGGCGACTAACCCGGCAACAAGACCGCGCCCATCGCATCGACGCTGAACGCGCGCTCAACGCCGACCGCGTCGCCGAACGCAATCAACCGCCGCCGTTTTGAGACAGTGACGCCACTTCGCCGTCGCGATTTCCTGCCGCAACAGCTTCCGGTGCCTCGAAGCCCGCGCGCTACGAGCCGCTGGTCACGGTGTGCCTGAACACATGAAAGGAAACCCCTCCGGTGGCGGCGGATCAGTTCCCTCCCAGACGCCGGGCGAAACGTTCCCGTCCCCCAGACAACGCCGTACCGCTTGCGAGATGCTCGCGTTTGCTCGACCCGACCCGGGCTGCAAAGCCGTGAAGCCAACTCGGGCCGGATGGCCATCAGCAACGCCGTTGTCGGTGTTTTGAAAGCCCACAAAGTCGCGGCATACGTTTATACATCGTCTGAAAACAAGGCCGGATCTGGCACGCCGGAATGATTTGCGCCGAAGGCACTGCCTACGAGTACGACAAGTGCGGAAAAAACCCTTCAACAGGCATGATTTTGCGAAGGCCTGTCCGATTAACGCGGTACAAACATTTTGCTCCGAAGATGATAATTTTACTCGAACCATGCGCGGACTCAGTAGCCTCTGCGAAAACACCTGGTCATGGAGGTTTGGCGTCGTGCAAACGGAGAGCGCGTCGGAGTGGCCGATAGTAGCCCGCGACGACGAGCTGCGCCGAGCCTTGGCGGCGCTCGCGGATGACGCGGATTTTTGTGGCGTCGCGTTGGTTGGCGACAGCGGGGTGGGTAAATCGACGCTGGCTCGTTCGCTTGCCGACACACTCGAGTCGGGCGGGGCGACGGTGCGGTATGTGCTGGGCACCCAAACCGGCTCCACGGTGCCGTTGGGCGCGTTCTATCGATCGTTGACCGTGGAGGCGCCGCAGGAACCGGCCGCCATGCTCGCGGCCGCGATAGGAACCCTGGAGCGAGAGGAGAACCTCGTCGTCGTCGTCGACGACGCGCAGCTGCTCGATCCGTTGTCGTCGACGCTGGTGCAACAACTCGCGGCCGGCGGCGGTGCGCGATTGATCGTGACGATCCGGTCCGGCGAGCCGGTACCCGACGCAGTAACCACGCTTTTGAAGGAGCGGTTGTTGCTGGGTCTCCATATCGATGCGTTCACGCCGCAGCAGACCGAGGCGCTGGCCCGCGCGGTA
>Ga0335069_10012534_pt1 | contig 11919 bp, 7 predicted proteins | sample Lox_Sample_11_FD_206714 | JGI IMG/M metagenome (GOLD analysis project Ga0335069, IMG submission 206714) | Soil microbial communities from Loxahatchee National Wildlife Refuge, Florida, United States - Lox_Sample_1.1 | ecosystem: Environmental > Terrestrial > Soil > Wetlands | place: USA: Florida...
GTGCCCGCGGCCGCGGCGGCGCGCAGGCGCTCGATCGTCGACGCGCTCGTGACGCCACCCGCCATCCCCGCCCACCGCGCGAGATCGACGATCGGGATGATCCCGCCGTGCTTGAGGTCGAGCCGTCCGCGGTGCTCGCCGGAGTGCTCGACGACGAGCCCGCGCAGGAATCCGGTGGGCGGCCGGTGCGAGAGCGCAAAGCGCGCCAGCAGTCGCAGCAGCGCCGGGTGCTCGGACGCGAGCCGGAACGTGTCCGCAACCGGCGTGCCCGTGTGCACGCCCCACACCGGTCGGCTGTCGACGAGCACCGAGGAGAGGATCAACGCCTTCTCCTGAGTCGGATCGGAGATCCAGCTGCGTGCGGCATGCTGCCAGGACTCGAGCGAGCGCACGAACACGACGTTCGCCGCGGTCGCTCCGTGCTCGTCCCGGGGAAACCCGCAGCGCTCGAGGTCGGCGACGACCCTCAGCGCGATCTCGTGAAGGTACGGACGGATCTGCTGCTCGGGCAGCTCGCCAAACCACACGATCGCGCTGTCGACGTCGGCGCTGGGCGCCGCCTCGCGCCGCGCCTGGCTACCGAGCGCGAGCCACGCGAACGGGGCGGCGGGCGGCCCGGCCTCGGCGACTGCAAGCTCGACCAACCGGCGGGTGATCGCATCGACGACGACGGCGTAGACCGCCATGATGTTCGCGGCCGCGACCCGTGCCTCGTGCATCGCGACGACGGTCGGGGGGAGTTCCGCCGCGACCGCGACGAGGTCCTCGACGCTGTGCGCCTGCGCAACCCGCTGGCGCAGGAAGAACGAGGAGCGCGTCTGCACGGCGACAAGATCGAGATCCTCGACGACACCGAGGACCTCACCCGTCGCCGAGACGACCGGGAAGTGGCGAAAGCCGCGATCGAGCATGTCGAGCAGCACCTCGCCCCCGAGGCGATCGGGTGGGCATGTGTACGCCGGCGCCGACATCGCCTCCGACACCGGCGCGTCGCTCGCCAGCCCGGCCGCGAGCACGCGGGTGCGCAGGTCGCGATCGGTGAGGATCCCGTGAGTCCCGTCGCCGAGATCGACGACAACCGACGTCGCGGTCGCCGCCGTCATCAGCTGCGCGGCTCGCTGGATCGGCGTGTCGGGCGTGCAGATGACGAGCGCGTCGCGGATCAACGATCCGACGGGCTGGTCGGCCGGGTCGCGGACCGGCTCGCGCGGCGCGCCCGAGGCCTCACCCGAGGTCTCGAGCAGCGAGCGCGCGACAAATCGCAGCCCCGCCGGCGCCCCCAGCAGCTCCTGGGCCACCCCGGCGGGGATCCGGTAGCAGAGCGTGTCCTCCGCGGCACGCGCCTCGAATCCGGTCGGCAGCCCCGAGAGCATCGACGCGTGTCCGAACAGCTCGCCCTCCCCGAGCAGGTCGAGGACCTGCCCGTGATGGACGATCTCGACCGCGCCGCTACGGACCACGCGCAGGTGGGCGACCGGCTCGGCGCCCTGCGAGAAGATCGTCGTCCCGGCACGGAAGAACTCGACCTCGGCGGCCTCGGCGACGCGCCCGACCGTGTCCGGGTCGAGCGCGTCGAACGGGGGATGCGCCCGCAGGAAGCGGCTGACCTCGAGCGGCGCCGCGGGCGTGTCGGTCAAGCTGGAGCCGGCGCTCCGATCATGGCGCCATCTCGCCCATCGCCGGCATGTGCGGCAACTCCGGAATGTCCGCGCGGTGCTCCTCGAGCACCTCGTTGGACTTCTTGACCTGGACCAGGAAGTAGTACAGCGTGCCGATGATGACGACGGCTCCGATGAACAAGACCGGCGACCACTGGAAGTACCAGTGCGGCTTCCCGACGGCGTTATAGACCGCATTGCGCGGCCACGCGATGTTGATGGCGACCAACACGCCGTAGATCACGGCTGCGATGTTCACCGGCAACCCCCAGCGCCCGAGCGAGAAGTACGGCCCGCGATCGGGCTTGGGCCATTCGCCGCGCAGACGCCGAATCAGCATCGGTGCGGTCACGCCGAGGTAGGCGATGTAGAACATGATGATCGCGATCCCAGTGATCACGAGGAACGCGCTCTGATTGCCGACGTTGATCGCGAGCAGCGCGACCGCGAGGATGCCGGTGATGAGCGCGGGAACGATCGGCACCTTGCGATGACCCGACACGCGGGCGACCGCTGACCCGAACGGCAGGCGGTTGTCGCGCGCCATCGAGAAGAGCATCCGGATCGTCGCCGTCTGAACGGCGAGGCAGCACACAAAGATCGCGAGCGCACAGTCAGCCAGGAAGATGTTCCCCGTGGTGTTTCCGAACGCCTGCTTCATGACGTACGGAAGGCCAAGGAGTCCGACGTTCTTGTCGAGGATGTGCTTGTTCGCCATCGACGCGAACAGGATCACGAGCCCGCCGATGATGGCCGCTGCGCCGATCGCGCGAATGATCGCCGGCGGCGCGTGCTTGCGCGGGTTGTTGGTCTCCTCGGCGAGCGTCCCGGCGGTGTCGAACCCGTACATCACGTACGCGCTCAGCAGCCCGCCCACGAGCAGTGCACCGAAGTAGCCCCACGGATGGCCGTGGCCGAAGCCGTACGAGTGGAAGATGATCTGGGGCCCGTGGTGCGCGTTGAACAGCAGCAGGATGACCAGGACGGTCGATCCGATCAGCTCTGCCATAACGCCGACGTTGTTGATCCGAGCCATCAGCTTCACGCCGAGCATGTTGATCGTCGTGGTGAGGACGATCAGGATCGTCCCCAGCAGCAGCGCGTTCTGGGCACCGCCCTTGGTGAATGTCAAGCCCGCGTCGGCAGAGCTGCCGGCGATCTGGAAGCTGGACGTGATCTGCGGCAGCACGACCTGCCAGTCGACAGCCACGGCGGCGATCGTGGTGATCGCGCCGACGATGTAGATCCAGCCGGTCATCCAGGACGTGTAACCGGTTGAGATCTGCTTTGACCACTGATAGACCGAACCCGCGATCGGGTACTGGGCCGCCATCTCCATGAAGCACAGCGCCACGAGGATCTGGCCGCCAACGACCACCGGCCAGGTCCACCACACCCCGGGCCCGGCGTTGAGGTAGCCGGTGGCGAAGAGCGCCGTGACGCCGGTGAGGATCGAGATGTAGCTGAATCCGGCCGCGAACGAGGAGAAACTCCCCAACGACCTGTCCAGTTCCTGCTTGTAGCCAAAGCCCGCAAGCTCGTGGCTGTCATCTGTGGGCTGAGCGCCTGGCTTGGCCTCAGTGGTCGCCATCAATCAACCTCCCAGTCCGCGACGCGGCTCATCGAAACACCCTCTCTTGCCTCAGGCCGCCGAGCACCATCCTTAGTGCGACGCTCTCGCGTGCCGCCCCTCATTGAGCTCGTTGACCAAGGCCTGATCGGGCTGTTATATATCAGTTGTCTAACTGTGTCAACGCGACCGCGGCCGGGCCTTAACACACGACCGCCCCACGGAGGACAGCCGATGATCACGGGCACTGCACAGGAGATGTTCGTCGGCGGAAACTGGTGTCCTGCCGCGACCGGAGAGACGTTCGACGCGACGAGCCCGGCGAGCGGAGAGCTGATCGGGACCGTCCCGCAGGGTGACCGCGACGACGCTCGCGCAGCCGTGGCGGCAGCGCGCACGGCGGCCGATGGCTGGGCGCGGCTGACCGCCTTCGAGCGCGCGGCCAAGATGCACGCGATCGGGGACATCATCGAGTCGCGCCGCGACGAGCTCGCGCGCACGCTGACGCTCGATCAGGGCAAGCCGCTGCGCGCGGAGGCCTACGACGAGGTCGCCGAGCTGGTCGAGTATTGGCGGATGGCCGCCGAAGACGCAAAGCGCCTCGGCGGCGAGCTGCCCAATTCGTTCTCGGCGGGCAAGCGCGTGATGCTCGTCCGACGAGCACGCGGCGTCGTCGGCGTCATCAGCCCGTGGAACTGGCCCTACACGATGCCGGCCGAGCTGATCGCGCCGGCGCTCGCGTGCGGCAACGCGATCGTGTGGACGCCGGCGCCGTCGACCGCTGTCTGCGCGATCGCCCTCGCGCAGTGCATCGCCGATGCGGACCTGCCATCGGGGGTCTTCAACCTCGTGACGGGTCCGGGGCCCGTCGTCGGCGATGAGATCGCGCGCAATCCGGGCGTCGACGGCGTCGCGTTCATCGGCTCGACCGTCACCGGCCGCCTCGTCGCCGCAGCCGCTGCCGGCAAGGCGACGCTGCTCGAGATGGGCGGCAACGGGCCGCTGGTCGTGATGGACGACGCCGACGTGTCCGCGGCCGTCGAGGCCACGCTGACGGCGTGTTACCTGTGCGCCGGACAGTCGTGCACCGCCGGCGAGCGGATCCTCGTGCACCGGGCTGTGCGGGACGAGTTCGTCGAGGCGCTCGCGCGCACCGTGACCGAGCGGATCGTCCTGGGCGATCCGTTCGACGACGCGACGACGATGGGGCCGCTCAACAACGAGCCGGTCGCCGCGAAGATGGACGATCACGTCGCCGACGCGGTGGCCCGCGGGGCCAGCGTCGTGCGGGGCGGGTCGCGCGCGGACGGGTTCCCCACGTCGCTGTACTGGCAGCCGACGGTCCTTCTTGACGTCCCGCCGGACGCGCACGTCGCGGTCGACGAGACGTTCGGCCCGATCGCCCCGATCGTCGCGATCGACTCGCTCGAGGACGCGATCTCGCTCACGAACGCGTCACCGTACGGGCTGCTCGCGGCGATCTTCACCGCCGATCTCGGGGCGGGGCTCGAGTTCGCCGACCGCGTTCACACAGGCTGGGTCAACATCAACGAGTCGAGCAACTACTGGGAGGCACACCTGCCGTTCGGCGGTCGCGCGGGCAGCGACAGCGGCCTCGGCCGGGTCGGCGGCGCGCACGTCATGGAGTCCTTTACCGAGCTTCAGACGGTCGTGCTGACGCCGTCCCGGCGCCGCGAGCGTTAGCTCGCGGCCGCGGGCGCGGGCGCGGCGGAAGCGGCCTTATGGTGTCGGTAGAACTGCGCGTCGCTCGGCGCCAGCGGCGTATTGCCCTTGATCAGGTCCGCAGCCTTCTCGGACAGCATCACCACCGGCGCGTAGATGTTGCCGTTGGTGACGTAGGGCATTGCCGAGGCGTCGACGACGCGGAGCCCGTCGATCCCGTGGACCCGCATGGTGGCGGGGTCGACGACCGACTGCTCGCGTGTCCCCATCGCACATGTGCACGAGGGATGAAGGGCCGTCTCGGCGTCGCGGCCGACCCAGTCGAGAACCTGCTCGTCGGATGCGACCTCGGTCCCGGGCGAGAGCTCCCCGTCGTTGTACGGGTCGAACGCATGCTGGGTGAGGATCTTGCGCGCGCACGCGATCGCCTCGACCCACTCGCGCCGGTCCTGTTCCGTCGAGAGGTAGTTGAAGCGCAGCGCCGGGTGCACGCGCGGGTCGGTCGAGGTGATCTTGACCGTGCCGCGAGCATCCGAGTACATCGGCCCGACGTGGACCTGATAGCCGTGGCCCTGCGGCGCCGAGCCGTCGTAGCGGATCGCGACCGGCAGGAAGTGGAACATCAGGTTCGGGTAGGCCACATCCTCGTTTGAGCGAATGAAGCCGCCGGCCTCGAAGTGGTTGGTGGCGCCCGGGCCGCTGCGGAACAGCAGCCACTGCGCTCCGACCGACGGGCGGTTGCGCCACTTCAGCGCCGGCGCGACCGACACCGGCAGCTTGCACTTGTACTGGACGTACACCTCGAGGTGATCCTGGAGGTTCTCGCCGACGCCGGGGAGGTTGTGGATCGGCTTGATGCCGACCCGCGTCAGATCGTCGGCGTTGCCGATGCCCGAGAGCTGAAGCAATTGCGGGGAGTTGATCGCGCCACCGCAGAGGATCACCTCGCGCGCGTCGACGGTCGTCGTCTTGCGGTTCTGCACGACCTCGACGCCCGTCGCCTTCGTCCCGTCGAACAGCACGCGGTTGACGAACGCGCGGGTGCGGACCTCGAGGTTGGGCCGCTTCATCACCGGATGCAGATAGGCGCGCGCGGCGCTCAGCCGGTGGCCCTGGAAGATGTTGCGGTCAAACGCCGCGAACCCCTCCTGCTGGTAGCCGTTGACGTCATCGGTCAGCGGATAGCCGGCCTGCTGCACGGCCTTGAAGAACGCCTGGAACAGCGGGCTCACCGCGGGACCGCGCTCGAGCTTCAACGGACCGTCGCCGCCTCGCCACTCGTCCGCGCCGGCAAGGCACGTCTCCATCTTCTTGAAGTACGGCAGACAGTGCGCGTAGTCCCAGTTTTCCATGCCCTGATCGGCCCCCCATCGCTCGTAATCGAGCGGGTTGCCGCGCTGGAAGATCATCCCGTTGATGCTGCTCGAACCGCCGAGCACCTTGCCGCGCGCGTGGTAAATGCGCCGGCCGTGCATGTGCGGCTCGGGCTCGGACTCGTACTTCCAGTCATACAGCCGGTTCCCGATCGGGAACGACAGGGCCGCGGGCATGTGGATATACACGTCCCACGGATAGTCCGAGCGCCCCGCCTCGAGCACGAGCACGCGGGTTGAAGGATCTTCGGTCAGCCGGTTTGCGAGCACGCACCCGGCCGAGCCGCCGCCGACGATCACGTAGTCAAAACTCATGATCCGAGCACCACCGTTCTGTTGCCATGGGGACGAGTCTGGCGTACGTCAGATATATCACAACGTCTGGTGGCAGGCGAGGCATTCGGTCGCTGCCGCGCGGGGCGGGATGGGTACGCCCCGCCGGGTCGGGCGGGAACCGCAGCTGCGACAACGGTCGCATGTCGTGCGTGACGGCCGCCTGAGTTCGGCGGCGATCTGGGTCACACTCGGACACCCGTCGGCGGGGGCTCGGCGCTGCTGCGGGCCGTACGCGCGACACAATCTGCCACAGTCCTGCCGGCTCGGCGGACCGTGCGCGATCGCTCACCGCCAGCGGACACAGACGCCCACACTCTCACCATCGCGGCGAGGTGTGGACGATCCTGTCCGCCATCCGGATCGCCGGTGCGGTTCCCTCATGCTTCTCCACGGCCGCGACGCGAACAGCGCGCCCCGCAGCCCGACCCCACGGCAGAACGTGAAAACGCGCGGGGCCGATCCCCCGCTACAGGACCGCCCGGATCTCGCGCTCGAACGTCGCGATGTGCTCGGCGAGCACGTCGCGGGCCGCGGCGGCGTTGCCGTCTGCGATCGCGTGGAGCACGTCGTCGTGCTCGTGGACGTGGGCGAACAGGTGCGGCAGGCGGTCGAGCACCAGGTACCAGATCCGCAGCGACAGGTTGAGGTAGCGGCTCAGCGTCGCCTCCATGTACGGGTTGCCCGCGCAGCGGTAGATGAACCGATGCACCCGCGCGTCGAGCGCCATCAGCGCGTCGACGTCGTCGCTGCCCTCACTGTTGTCGAGCTCCTCGAGCAGGCGCGCCAGCTCGGCGCGCTGCGCGTCGGTGATCCGCTCGGCCGCCCGGTAGGCGGCGTGGCCCTCGAGCTGCACGCGCACGTCGGAGATGTGTGCGAGGTCGGTGATGTTGATCTCCGATGCGAACGTGCCGCGGCGGGGGAACACGGTCACCAGGTTTTCGAGCGCCAGACGCTTGATCGCCTCGCGCACGGGCGTGCGGCCCATCTCGAGCTCCTCGCCGAGCTGGTCCTCGTCGATCGGCGCGCCGGGCGGGATCCGCAGCGTGACGATCCTGTCTCGCAGCTCGCTGTAGGCGCGGTCGGCGAGCAGCTCTCGCGGCGGCGCCTCGCCGCGGCCACCCCCGTCACGGCCACCGCCCCCGTCGCGACCACGGCGTCCACCGCCACCGTTCGCGCGCTCCCCGGCCGCGACCGCCGGCCGCCGCCGTGAGCTCCCCTGCACTCGATCCGATCCCTGTGCGGTCATCCTCCCCAGCCGGTTTGACGCGCTGCGTACACGGCTGATATATGAGTCATCGATTAGCCATCTTAACAGCGGCGCACGCCCCCGCCAAGCGCCCACCGGGGCGCCTCACTCGTGACACACACCGCCCCACCAAGCGACGTCGAAACGGTGGCCGCTCGGCTCGCTGCCGGCGACGCCGAACGGGCGCGCACGATCGTGCGCGAGCTCGCGCGGCACACCCCGCTGCTGAGCTCGCGCAGCCTCTCCGAACAGTGCGGCGGCAGGGTCGTCCTGAAGGCCGAGAACCTGCAGCGGACCGGCTCGTTCAAGCTCCGCGGCGCGGTCCACAAGATCTCGCGGCTGACCGATCCGCAGGGCGTCGTCGCCGGCAGCGCCGGCAACCACGCGCAGTCGCTCGCATACGCCGCCCGCGCGAAGCAGATCCCGTGCGAGGTGTTCATGCCGCGCGACGCGTCCGTCGCGAAGGTCGCGGCGGTCGAGGCGTTCGGGGGCAACGTCACGCTCGGCGGAGATTCGGTCGACGAGTGCGTCGCCGCGGCGCGCGAGCGCGCGGCCGCGACCGGCACGACGTTCGTGCACCCGTTCGACGATCCCGACGTGATCCTCGGCCAATCCACGCTCGGCCTGGAACTGCTCGAGGACGTGCCGGATCTCGCCCAGGTCGTCGTCCCGGTCGGCGGCGGCGGCCTCATCTCGGGCGTCGCGGGCGCGATCAAGACCGCCAAGCCACACGTCCGCGTGATCGGCGTCCAGGTCGACGCGTGCGCGGCGTTCCCCGCCTCGCTCTCCGCTCACGCTCCGACCACCTACAACGCGCGTCCGACGATCGCGGACGGGATCGCGATCAAGCGCCCGGGCGAGCTCACGCTGCCGCTCGTCGAGCGCTGGGTCGACGAGATCGTCGTCGTCAGCGAGGACGACACCGCCGACGCGATGGTGTGGCTGCTCGAGCGGGCCAAGCTCGTCGTCGAGGGTGGCGGCGCCGTCGGTGTCGCGGCGCTGCTCGCGGGAGACCTGCGACCGGCGCCCGACGGTCAGACGGTGATCGTCCTCTCGGGCGGCAACGTCGACCCAGGACTGCTCGCCGCGATCGCCCACCGCCACGAGACGACCGCCGGCCGGCGGCTGCGGCTGTTCACGCGGATTCCCGATCGCCCCGGCGGCCTCGCGACGCTGCTGGCCCGGGTCGCCGACGCCGGCGGCAACCTCGTCCACGCCGACCACGTCCGCGAGGCGGTCCCGCTGCACGTGCGCGAGACCGGTGTCGAGCTCGCACTCGAGACGCGTGGCTCCCAGCACAGCGACGCGATCATCACCGCGCTCGAGGGCGCCGGCTACGAGGTGCGTCGCCTTGACGAGCCGGCCTAGTTGCAGCACTAGTCGCCGAGCTCAGCCCGCCGGCGCACGACGAAATCCTCGAGCTCAGCCCGCACCGCTTCGTCGAGCGGCGGCTGCTCGTAGCTCTCGAGCGTCGATCGCCACAGCTCCCCCGCACGTGCGGCCGTGTCGCGCGAGCCGCGCTTGGTCCAGCGGTCGAAGTTCTCGGTCGAGGACAGCAGCGGCCGGTAGAAGCATTCCCGGAAGCGCTCCAGCGTGTGCGCCGCTCCGAGGAAATGCCCACCGGCGCCGACCTCGACGTGCGCGTCGAACGCCAGCGAGGCCTCGTCGATCTCCACGGGCGTGAACTCGTGGCGCAGCTCGCGCAGCAGCTCGATGTCGACGATGAACTTCTCGTAGCAGGAGACGAGCCCGCCCTCGAGCCAGCCGGCCGAGTGCATCACGAAGTTGGCACCCGCGAGGAACGTCGGCAGGAACGTCATCAGCGACTCGTACGCGGCCTGCGCGTCGACCGTCTGCGACGCATTCAGGGCGCCGCCGCCGCGCCATGGCAGTCCAAACGAACGCGCGATCTGTCCTGTGCACAGTACCCCGATCCCGGACTCGGGCGTGCCGAACGACGGCGAGCCCGACTGCATGTCGGTGTTGGACAGGAACGAGCCGAACACGACCGGGCAGCCGGGCCGGATCAGCTGCGCCAACGCGATTCCGGCCAGCGCCTCGGCCATCTGCTGCACGAGCGTTGCCGGCAGTGACACGGGCGACATCGCGCCCATCAGCAGGAACGGCGTGATCACGACGGCCTGACCCGCCCGCACGTACTCGAACATCGCCGAGAGCATCCGGTCGTCGTAGCGCAGCGGCGAGTTCACGTTGATCAGCGAGATCGACACCGGCGCGCGCTCGATCGCGTCCCGGCCGCCGAACAGGATCTCCCCCATCGCGATCGTGTCGGCCGCGTTCGGCCCCGAGGTCACCGATCCCATGTACGGCTTGTCCGACAGTGTCTGCAGCGCGAAGACCATGTCGAGATGACGCGAGTCGAGCGGCCGGTCCTCGGGCTCGCAGATCGTCCCCCCGGGCGAATCCAATTCCGCAAACGCCTGCGACAGGCGCACCAGGTTCTCGAAGTCGGCCATCTTCGCGTCGCGGCGGACGTCGCCCTCGCGGATGAACGGGCACCCATAGACGGGCGCGAACGCCATGTGATCGCCCCCGATCGTCACCGAATGCGCGGGGTTGCGCGCCTGCAGCTCAAACGAGCGCGGCGCCTTGGCAACCTGCTCGAGAACCCACTCAGGATCGAACCGCACCCGGTTCTCGTCCTCGACGATCTGCCCGGCGCCGCGCAGCAGCTCGACCGCCTCGGGCAAGAGGAACTCGATCCCGAGCTCGGACACGATCCGGCGCCATCCCCGGTCGAGCACCGCCATCGCCTCCTCGCTGAGGATCTCGTAGCGGGGCATTGCATTGACGAACAAGGGGCCTCCTCCGGGTTTCGAAAGTGTCTTGACCTCAGCGCCGACGGCCGTATCATACCCATCCGTGGAACAAGAGTTCCAAACGCGGAGAGACGTTCCATCGCACGGCACAGCCGCGGTCGACCGTGGCGCCGACCTGCTGCTCCGCGTGCTCGAATCCGAACATCCGATTGCGCTCACCGATCTCGCCGAGGCGACGGGCATTCCGAAGAGCACCGCTTCGCGGCTCATCACGGCGCTCGAGCGCCGGGGCCTGATCGCCCAGGACGGCCAGCGCGGCCGGCTCACCCCCGGCCCCGCGATCCTGCGGGTCGCCGAGCGCGGAATGCTCGAGCGCAACATCGTCGAGCTCGCGGGAGCGAGCCTTGATCGCCTGTCGGACGCAAGCGGCGAGACGATCAACCTCGCGGTGCCCGGACACCAGGGGGTCGAGCATCTCGCGCAGGTCGACAGCGTCCACTTCCTCGGCACGGGCCAGTGGCTCGGGCGGACCGTCGATTATCACTGCACCGCGGTCGGCAAGGTGTTCCTCGCATTCGGACGCGGGCCCGCCTCGACCACCCCGCTCACCGCCTACGCACCGAGCACGATCACCGACCCACAGCGCCTGAGGGCAGACCTCGAGCGGGTGCGCCAGACCGACCTCGCCACTGCGATCGACGAGCTCGAGCCCGGCCTCGCCGCGATCGCCGCCCCGGTCCGCGGAGCTCGCGGCGACGTGATCGCCGCACTCAGCATCACCGGCCCGACGCTGCGCCTGACCCCTGCCCGGATCCGCGAACTGCAACCCATCCTCATCAGTGAGGCGCGGTCTCTCAGCCATCGCCTCGGCCATGTCGAACCTCAAGGAGAACACGCCGCATGACGCACGAGGAGATCCTGCAACTGCTCTACGACGAGACGCTCGTCGGCAACGGACCGGCCGTGAGCGACGGCGTCAACGAGGGCCTCGACAGCGGTCTCGAGCCCGAGCGCATGCTCTACGACGCGCTGATCCCGTCACTCGAGGAGGTCGGCGCCCGCTTCGAGCGCGGCGACTACTTCGTGCCGGAGATGCTGATCGCGGCGCGCGCGATGCAGGGCGCGCTCGACATCCTGCGCCCCCTCCTCGCGGAGACCGACACCGTCCAGGTCGGCACGTTCCTGATGGGCACGGTCAAGGGCGACGTGCACGACATCGGCAAGAACCTCTGCAACATCATGCTCGAGGGCGCCGGGTTCACCGTGATCGATC
>Ga0335069_10012535_pt1 | contig 11919 bp, 9 predicted proteins | sample Lox_Sample_11_FD_206714 | JGI IMG/M metagenome (GOLD analysis project Ga0335069, IMG submission 206714) | Soil microbial communities from Loxahatchee National Wildlife Refuge, Florida, United States - Lox_Sample_1.1 | ecosystem: Environmental > Terrestrial > Soil > Wetlands | place: USA: Florida...
GCCGGGAAGCTGGTCTATGAGCATTGCGCGCCGCCTTTCGATTCTGCTAGGGTAATCGCGCTACACCTAACGGCCCTCCAGGTGCCGTTGTAGTGCGCCCCAGCCGTCCACCTTCCTCCGGACGGTTGGGGCTTTTTTCGTCCGCAGTCGCGAGCCCGTGTGCGTCGAAAAGAAAGGCCGGCGCACCTTGCGGCGGCCGGCCCGTGCAGTCGTGCGCGCAGAGAGGTTACTTCGGCTGCTTCTGCGTCTTTATCTTGACGTCGATGAGCTGGGCCTCCGACTGTCCGCTCTTGTTGTCCAGAGTCACGACCATCAGCCCCAGCGCCGGCGACAACGCCCATTCGGCAGAGTTGACCGAGATCACGTTGCTCGTGTCCGTTCCGCCGGGCGGAACGGCACCCGCAAAGCCACCGGTGCTGATCGCGTTGTTCCAGACATTGAAGATCGCGGAACCCGGGACGGTGTCCGAGCCGCCGTTGACGAGATCGAAGCTCTGCACCTGATAGGTGATGCGTGGATTGCTCGTCTTGTTGAGGCACGGTTCGCCGCTACGGCAAAGCTGCGAGGAGAGCACCGGCAACTCCAGCGTCGAGCTGTCCGTCGGCGCGGTAGCAAGGAACGCAATGCTTGCGCCCCCCGAGCGCGTGCTGAAGACAAAGCTCCCCACGACGCCCGTGTTGACGCCGGTCTGGACGTTGCCCTGATCGGCACCGACGATAACGTAGTCGGGCGTTCCATCGCCGTCGACGTCGACCAGCACGTCGAATTCGTTGACGGATGCATTTGACCATCTGCTGTACGTATTGATCGCGAACACCATCAGTTGCCGGTCCGGGTCGGCTCCGCTCGGGTACGAGAAGGACTGGACACCGACCGCGCGGACATCGTTCGATCCGTTGCCTTTCTCGTTCTTGTCCTCGAGGCCCCATGCATAGAAATCGGCGTCGCCGGCGATGGCTGCGCCCTTCTTGTTGGTCACGGTCGCTGTCGTCGACGGGTTGGCGCCCTTGAGGTCGCCGATCTTCGTCGATACGTTGGAGCGCGGCCGCGGCACGAAGTAATACGGGACGCGCAACGTGACATTCGCGTTGTCGTGCGAAGTGACCGGGGTCAATTGCACGAGTCCCGCAACATCGTGGAATGAGAGGCCACCCTCGTTCGACGCACCTGCAGTAGCGGCGGGAACGCTGAGCGTTACCCTGACGTCCGCATGGCCCCGAGGCGGAATGGTCACCACCGATTTGTCGAAGGACACCGTGTGTGGCGAACCGGTCTGGATCGCCGGTGCGATGCGGAATGTGGCGACCGAGGTTCCGTTGTTGTCGAGATGGATGCTCAACGAGTCTTTGAAGTCCCCGTCCATCTCGTCGAACCCGAAGTTGAGCGAGACCTCGAACCGGGTGCCCTGGACTCCATCGCCGTGAGCGACGACTTGCGACGCGATCGCGCTAGCCGGCTGCACGAGACCGGTCCCGCCGCCGCGAGTGCTGTAATTGGTGACCCCGGACGGCAAACCCGTGTTGACGAGCGCAGCTCTGACGTCATCGGCCCTCCAGGTCGGGTGCCCCTGAACCGTGAGCACGGCGGAGCCCGCGACGTGCGGCGAAGCCATCGAAGTGCCGGATAGGATCTCGCCCAGGTTGCCCGTGCCGCTCGCAGTCGACATGATGCTGACGCCGGGCGCCGACAAATCGGGCTTGGCGCCGCTGTCGCCGCTCCGCGGTCCGGCCGACGAGAACGATGCGAAAGATTCGAAGCCCGGATTCGCGAAGTCCTGTACCGACAGCGTGGCCGTCGTGTCGGCCGGCGATGCCTGCAGCTTGGCTGAATCCGTACCCGCGGTGCCGGAACTGCCGGCTATCCCGCCGAACGGAATGGTGACGGTGTACGCCATTCCGGTGTCGGGGTTGGACGTGATGTTTCCTTCGAACGGCGGCAACCCTGCGCCATTGTTCAGCATCAGCACCGCAGCTGCGCCGGCCTGCTGTCCGAATATGGCCTTTGCGACGCGCGCGCAGGTTCCGCGCTTGACCACGGCAATCTGATTTCCGCCCGGAACGATCCCCGCATGCGTGAAGGCGCCGGGAGAGCAACCGAGAGACTCGTCGGCCGAGCCGACGAATCCCGATAGATCGGCCGTCGTAGTCGGATCGTCGGTGAGGATGACAAGCGGACGGTTGGTCAGCGGCAGTCCGAGCGTCGACCCGTTGGCGTTGATGGCCTGCAGGTCGAGCGGCGTCCCGCTCGGCGGAGTCGTTTGGACGCGAAGCCCTGCGACGATCTGGAGCGGATCGATGGCCGCAACCGAAATCGCGCCATCGGCTGTCGACGGCGATCCGACCATGTAGGGGTTCGGACCTGCGTTGCCCGCCGAAGTGACGACGACCACACCGGACTTCACCGCGTTGGAAGCCGCTTCGGCGTCCGGCGTGTCATTGGTGCCGAAATCGGAGCCGAGCGACATGTTGATGACGTCCATGTCGTTGTCGGTCGCCCATTCGATAGCGTCAACGACGACATCCGTCGAGCCGTTGCAGCCGAAGACGCGGACCGCGTAGATGTCAGCCTTCGGCGCCACGCCCGGACCGACGTTCCACGTGTTGTTCGAGATTGTCGTCGCGTTGTACGTACCGGTGTACTGGTTGCCCGCAGCGGTCACGCCGGAGCCCGCGGCTGTCCCCGCCACGTGAGAGCCGTGGCCGTTGCAATCGAGAGGATTGGGATCGGGGTGCGGGGTCGGCTGGTAAGTGTCCGAATTGGGGTCGGCATCGTAGGAATCCCCGACGAGGTCGGTGCCGCCCTTGACCCGCGGAGCATTCGGTCCGAACAGCGTCGGATCGGCCGGCGCGGTTTCGTTGGCGTGCGCCGCCGCATACGCTGCGGCCGTGCCCGGTCCGCCGAAATTCGCGTGCGTATAGTCGATCCCGGTGTCGATGATCGCGATCTTGATGTGTTCGCCGTGCAGGCCTAGGCTCTGCCAAACGCCAGGCGCGCCGATCAGCGGGACGCCGTGAGTGTTGTCGGGCCTGGCGATCGTCACGGGGCGAACTCCGATGACGCCGGGCAGTGTCGCAAGCTGCGCGAGCTTGTCGCGACCGATCCGGACCTTGATGCCGTTGTACGCAACCTGAAAGTTGGCGAGGATCGTCCCGCCGAGCGAGGCGATGCTGGCATTCAGCGCATTCTGTGAACTCCTGAGCGAGGACTTCGCCTGATCCCTCTCCGGCCTGGTGAGCTTGCGCCCGGCGTTCGCCTGCTGAATCGTCACCGGATCGCCGCTGAGCTGGATCACGACGGTGACGTCGCCGTTGCCCACACCGAGCGGCATCCAGGCCGGAGTGATGAGGCGAGAACCGTCGGCGACGGCTTCGGGGCGTGCAGCGCCGGCGGTCGTTGCCGCCATCGCAGCGACTGCCATCGCTACTGCCGCAAATGTGCGCGTGTGCTTGAATCGCATGTATTACCTCTCGAATGGGTCGATAAACGTCGTCATCCCGCCTTTTGAGCGGGATTTCCGGAGGTGAGGATCGGTTGAAAGCGCGCGGCAGCGAATCGCGGCGGCGCCGGTTCAAAGACGAACCGCGCCTCCGGCGTAATCCGCGACGGGATCCGACTGACGCAGCTCAACGTTCCCCCCCACTGCTGCGCGAAGCCGATATGGCTCCGCCAAAGCTCCCTCAGTGCCTCTGCGGCTTGTTGTTTTTTAGTTCGCGTCCCAACTGCGAGAGGAGCGCGATCTCCAAGGTTCGAACGTGACTGCGTAACAGCCGGCGCCAGTCTACCGGAATCGAATCGACTGTCAATTCGCCATCGACCGGCTGTCGCCTGGCTGTCGATTCCGCCGGACCGAAAGTCGCCTTCTCGTAGCTGTCGGCTCCGCGGCAGCCGCGGTAGGCCGGCGTACCTGTGCCATACAAGTGCTTCGTCACGGATTTCGGAGATCGCGTCGGCGCGTCACGCCCTAAACCCGGCCAAGTCCGGGCCGTGCCGTCGAAGCTCAACGCCGCGCGAGAAACGCCCCGATCAGGCTTCCGATCGCGGCGGCACCAATTGCGACGAGGTCGTCGGCTCGGTCGACGGTTCGCTCGCGGTCGGCCATCCGTTGCAGATCGAAGATCGCGTTGATCTGCGCGTCGCTGACTGCTCCACGCATCGCTTCGGGCGAGGGCGACGATGCGGCAGACGTCGACGAGAGCTCGTGCAGCGCCTTGGTTACGCCGTCGGGGTCGATCAGCGCGATCGGCGCCCCGCAATGCGTGCACGCGCTGTCGGTGGAAAGGTCGACCGGCGCGCCGCATTGCGAGCAGGCGATCTCGCGCACGGTCGAGCGCAGCTTCGCGAGCTCGGCCGGCGTCGGCGTGCGGATGAAGTTCTTCTGCCGCAGGAACTGATTGAACGTGATGAGCTGCCCACCGTCGCTCGTGCAGCGCCAATAGGTGAAGCGCGTCGTTCGCTGCAGGTCGTGGGTCAACGCGAGCGGCTGCGTGCAGCGAGGGCATGCGAAGCTGCTGGCGATCGTTCGCCGCGCGGCCCCGGCCTTGCCGATAAACTGGAACAGTTCGATCACCGACATCGGCGTCAGGCGCACGCTCTCGAGCCTGTCGAACCAGAACAGGTTGCAGGGCTCGCAGGCGTTGATCTCCATGGGCTCGAGCATGCCGTTCGCCTCGACTGACTGCGGCGGCATCAACTCGCGGCAATTCGGGCATCGAGTCTCCATTGTCTCTCGCCGATCGGATCGAATTAGAATCGGCGCATCATGGGGCCATTCGGTGGCACTGCAAAGGGGGGAGCCCGGCACGCCGGTCGGATCGCCGCCGCTGCCGCCGTGCTCGCGGCGCTGGCCATAGGCTTGCCCACCTATGCGGCTTACCGGCGCGACATCCGCGCGGCCCGGGCGCGAGTCGCGTCAGGCAGTCTCATCGCGGAAACGCGCTCCGGGCCGATCGAATACGCGATCGTCGGCGAGGGTTCACCGGTCCTCATGGTGCACGGTGCCGGCGGGGGCTACGACCAGGGGCTCGACATCGGCGCGCCGCTCGCCAGGAACGGCATGCGGATCATCGCCATGTCGCGCTTCGGCTATCTGCGTACGCCGCTGCCGCCGGAAGCCGCGGCCGCTGCGCAAGCCGACGCGCACGCGCATTTGCTCGATGCGCTGGGAATCGCTCGCGCGGCGATCATCGGCGCATCCGCGGGCGCGCTGTCTGCGATGCAGTTCGCGTTGCGCCACCGCGAGCGCTGCAGCGCGCTCGTTCTGCTCGTGCCGGTCGCCTACGTCCCGCGCCCCGGAGGTGCACCGTCGATCTCGGCGCCCCCGGGGATCCGGCACGCGCTCGAATGGGCGCTGCGGTCCGACTTTCTCTTTTGGGCCGTGCCGCGAGTGCGACGCGGCGCGGTGATCCGCGCGTTTCTGGGGACGCCTCCCGAAGTGGTCGCGCGTGCGAGCGCGGCCGAGCAGGCGCGCGTCGCGACGATGCTCGACCACATCCTGCCGATCGCGCCGCGGCGCGCGGGGCTCATGAACGACGCGAAGCTCGTCACGTCGATCGAGCGCTACGAGCTGGAGCGCATCGCCGTGCCCACGCTGGCGCTGAGCGCAGCCGACGATCTCTACGGAACGTTCGACGCGGCGAAGTACACGGCCGAGCACATTGCCGGGGCGCGGTTCATCGGCTATCCGGGCGGCGGCCACCTGTGCGTCGGGTACGAGGACGACGTCGTGACCCGGATCGCGGCTTTCCTGAGTCAGTAAGGAACGGCTGACGGCGACGCCTGATCGACCTCGCCGGTCGGGCGCGTCGCGACCGCGCCGTCGGTGCCGATCCACGCGGATCCCCGGGGCTTCCGGCGCCGCGGTGACGAGGGGTACACTGGCGCAATGTCGGCATCCGAGAAGATCGTCTCCGCGATCGACGCGCGGGCGGACGCGCTGGCGCAGCTCGCGCGGAAGATCCATGCGAACCCCGAGCTGCGCTTCGAGGAGAAGCAGGCGTCGGCGTGGCTCGCGGACGCCGTCGAACAGGCGGGTGTTGCGGTGGAGCGGGGCGTGGGCGGACTGTCGACCGCGTTCCGTGCGCGCATAGGCGCCGGTGTCGGTCCGCGCGTCGCGATCCTCGCGGAGTACGACGCGCTGCCGGAGATCGGCCACGCATGTGGGCACAACCTGATAGCGGGCGGCGCGGTGGGCGCGTTCCTCGGCCTGGCCTCGGTCGCGAATGATCTTGGCGGCGAGGTGGTCCTGCTCGGCACGCCTGGCGAGGAAGGGGGCGGCGGCAAGATCAAGCTGCTCGAGGCGGGCGCATTCGAAGGCGTCGACGCGGCGATGATGTTCCATCCGCTCGATCGCGACCTGCTTGCGCATCAGGCGCTCGCCAGCGAGTGGCTGACGTTCTCGTTCACCGGCCGGCCGTCGCACGCCGCGGCATCGCCGTGGGACGGCCATTCGGCGCTCTCGGCCGTGATCCAGACGTTCAATCTCGTCGACAGCCAGCGCGTGCACTTCCGCGACGGCTCGCGCGTGCATGGCTTCATCACCAACGGCGGGCAGGCGGTGAACATCATCCCCGAGCACGCTGCGTGTCAGTTCAGCGTACGCGCAACGCGCGTGGCATACCTGGGCGAGCTGGTCGAGCGCGTGCAGGACTGCGCAAGGGCGGCGGCGCTCGCCACGCGTACCGAGCTCGAGATCGACCGCCGCGCCGGCTACCGCGACATGAAGAACAACATGGCGCTCGCGCACGCGTTCGGCGAGGCCCTCGCGGGGCTCGGTCGCCGCGCCGCTGCCGACGATCCCGACGTCGGCGCCGGTTCCACCGACATGGGGGACGTGTCGCAAAATGTGCCGTCGATCCATCCGTACCTGGCGATTTGCGCGCGCGGCGAAACCATGTGCCACGAGCACGCCTTCGCGGCCCATGCAGCGTCGGATCAGGGCGTCACCGCGATGCTCGACGCGGCGCGAGCGATGGCGCTCACCGCGCAGCGCTTCCTAGGCGACGCGGACCTGCGCGCTGCGGTGCGCGCCGAGTTCGACGGCGGGAGCTAGCGACAGCGCTCTCCGTTGTCCCGCCGCACCGGGGGAACCCGCTCGGCGCGTGGTTGTTACCTATGTCTCGAGCACGGAACGCGCAGCGACGCGATGCACTGTTGTGCCCGGACATCATGGCGGCGAAGGAACGGATCGAGGCAGCAGGCATCTCATTGGGCGGCGGTCCGGGGCGCAGGGGATCTTTGTGCGCGACCCTGACCGCGATGTGATCGAACTGCATCAGCGCGGCTGACAGTTGGATGCGCGGGCTAGCGCTTAGCTTCGTACCATCCGCGCGAGCTCGAAACGATGGGCGGCGCTTTCGAGTCCTGACGGTGATCGATCAGTGGAGTCGCGAGAGTCTGTCAGTAGAGCCCGGTTTTACGCTCACTGGAACCAGCGTCGCCGCCGCGCTTGATACGGTGGCGCAACGGCGGCCCTTGCCGAAGGCGATCACCGTCAATCATGGCACCGAATTCACGTCCCGCGCACTCGACGACTGGGCGGTGTCCACCTCGACTTCATTCGGCCCGGCAAGCCTGTGCAGAACGGGCTATGCGAGTCGTTTAACGGACGCCTCCGCGATGAATGCTTGAACGTCACCGAGTTCGCGTCCTTGGAGCACGCGCGCGCGATACTGGCGGCGTGGCAGGACGATTACAATCATCGTCGACCGCAAGGTTCGCTGGGCCAGCTGACCCCCAGTGAATTCGCCCGACAAGGTCAGCGATCGGAGCAGCGAAGCGGCCAAACTCTGATTCAGAACTGACGCGTTACGGAGGGAACGTCACGCGCACGTCGGCCGCAGTCTCCGTCTGACCATCCAAGGGAGGAAGCATGGACAGCTCGAAGGGCAATTCCGACACCCGAGAAATCCAGCGCGTCGCACTGGCCAGCGCGATCGGCTGCGTCATCGAGTGGTACGACTTCTTCCTCTACGGCGTGGTAGCCGGGCTGGTCTTTAACAAGCTGTTCTTCCCAAACCAGGATCCGTTCATCGGCATTCTTCTCGCGTACGCGACATTCGCTGTCGGATTCGTCGCGCGTCCAGTCGGCGGCATCGTGTTCGGGCATTTCGGCGATCGCCTCGGTCGCAAGCGGATGCTGGTGATGACGCTGCTCATCATGGGCGTCGCCACCTTCTTCATCGGCCTCCTGCCGACCTATGCCAGCGCCGGAATCTGGGCACCGATCCTGCTGCTGGTGCTTCGCGTCCTTCAGGGACTGGGCATCGGCGGCGAATGGGGCGGAGCAGTGCTGATGGCGATCGAATACGCGCCGAAGGAACGACGCGGTTTCTATGGCAGTTGGCCGCAGATCGGCGTGCCCGCGGGCCTGTTTCTCGCGACGATCGTCGTGGCGGGGCTGTCGACAGTATCCGATCAGGCGTTTCTCGACTGGGGCTGGCGCGTCGCCTTCCTGCTCAGCGGGCTGCTGGTGGCGGTCGGTGTCTACATTCGCCTCAAGATTCTGGAAACGCCGATGTTCGTGCAGCTGAAAGAGTCGCAGGAGCAGGCGAAGGTACCGTTCTTCGAACTCTGGCGAACACATGCGATGAAGACGATCCTCGGCATGGGCTGCCGCTACATCGAAGGCGTCACATTTAACATATTCGGTGTCTATTCCATCGCATACCTGACCTCCGCGCTCAAGCTGCCGCGGACGACCGCGCTAATCGCCGTTTCCATGGCCTCGCTGGTGATGGTGTTCCTGATTCCCGTGTTCGGAAAGCTGTCCGACACGTTTGGCCGGCGCAAGACGTTCGCCATGGGCGTGGTCGGTATTGCGCTGCTGGCCTACCCGTCGTTCTGGCTTATGAACACACGCGAAGTCCCGCTCGTCATGCTCGCCATCATCGTGCCATTCGGCATCGTCTATCCGATGGTGTACGGTCCAATCGCGGCGATGTTCTCAGAGTCGTTTAGCACCCGCGTTCGCTATACCGGCGTGTCATTCGTCTACCAGTTCTCTGGGATCTTTGCCTCGGGCCTCACACCGCTGATCGCCGCCGCGCTGCTTCACTACGATGACGGCCAGCCGTGGCTCATTGCCGCATACATGGTAGGCGTGGCGATCATCAGCCTTATCTCGGTGGGATTACTCGGTGACCGCACGGGCAAGGCCCTGTCCGAAATCGATCAGATCAGCGCAGCGCGGATCTCTGCCGTGGCGCGGTAGATTCTCGGGCGGGGGGATTTCGGCACTCTGAATATCCTCGCGCTGGTCGCGGCCGCCGAACTCGACGGTCGCAGACCGGGCCATCAGCGGTCGTACGTGCGAGGCGCACCAAGCTGACATTCGGGGCCGTGCCGGGCGAGCATGCTTCCGCCCGGTGCGAACACCGACGTAGCTGACAGGCTGGCAAAGGGCGAGCAAAGCAGCAGCTCCGCTCCTCCAGCGGGAGTTGGCCGTGGCAAGTCATTAGCGCGACTCCACCCCCTCAGGTCGTCTCCAGTTGCGGACCGAGCCGCCGGATCAAGAGTGCGTGCGCCCATTCCATGAAGGCTTGGACACGCGCCGCACGCTTGCGCGTCGTGGGGGTCACCAGGTGCAGCGGCAGCGACGGGGATTGCCAGCCCGGCAGCACGCGCACGAGCGCTCCGCTGGCGAGGTGGTGGCTGGCCACGAACTCGGCCAGCACGATGATGCCAAGGCCCTCTAGTCCGGCGCTCAGGGCGGCGGCGCTGTCGGTGGTGACGAATCGTGCGGGCACATCGAATTCGACCCGATGGGCCTCGCGGGTCAAAGTGACCGGCCGCATCCTGCCGGTGGACGCCAGCACGTAGCCGATCTGGTGATGCCTGACGAGCTGGTCCGGTGTCTCGGGCAAGCCGTGCCGGTCGATGTAATGCGGTGCCGCGCAAAGCACGAAGCGCAACTTGCCGACGCGCCGGGCCGACAGCCGCGAATCGGGCAGCTGTCCGCCACGCAGCGCACAGTCCACGCCAGCCTGGACGAGATCGACGTTACGGTCGGTACAGCCAAGCTCCAGCGTGATCCTCGGGTAGCGCTCCAGGAAGCCGCGAATTTCCGGCGCGAACACCAGGCGGCCCATGGCCACCGGCACGTCCACACGCAGGTGCCCCGCCGGCGCACTGGCGCCCTTGCGCATCTGGGACTCCATCTCGTCCACCTGCTGCAAGATCGTGCAGGCATGCCGGTAGTAGGCGAGCCCTTCTTCCGTGGGTGCGACCGAGCGGGTGGTGCGGGTCAGGAGCCGGGCGCCAAGCTTGTCCTCGAGTTGCTGGATCTGCTGGCTGACCGTGGCCTTGTGCAGGTTGAGCCGCAGGGCGGCCTTGGTGTAGCTGCCGCTCTCCACTACCTGCACGAAAGAGCGCATCGCATCGAACCGGTCCACGGCATGGCCCTCCCATCGGTTCGGCAGGATTGTCCGTAAATGCCCAACAGTGTATCGCCACCTTCGGGCTATGCGAGCCGCCGTGGGGTTCCTAAAGTGATGTTCACCGACAACCCACCGGAGCCTCACGATGTTGAACCTGCGCCCGCTCGATCCCGCCTTCGCCATCGAACAGCAGCTGCACCACGTGGCCACGCCCGTCGTGCTGGTCAATCTGTTCACCGTGGCCGAGGCCGACATTCCCGCATTGATGGCCGCTTGGGAGAAGGACGCCAACTGGATGAAGGGGCAGGCCGGCTTCCTCTCCACGCAGTTGCACCGCGCGATCGGCGGCAGTTACATGTTCATGAACTACGCGGTCTGGGAATCAGTGGACCATTTTCGCGCAGCCTTCACCCACCCGGATTTCGTGAGTGCGCTGGCGGCCTACCCATCGAGCGCCGTCGCGCAGCCGCACCTGTTCACTAAGGTCGCGGTGCCCAATCTCTGCGCCGCCTGATCCCGTCACCTTTGAAAGGACCATCATGCCCAAGCGCGCCCATCTCATCGCGGGCATCCTCGCTCCGCTGTGCCTCGTCACGTTCTTCCTGTCCACTGTCCTGACGGAACTGTTCGGCTCGCATGCCGCGGTCGCGCAACTGAAGGCGCTGATCGTCGCACCGGGCCTATGGATAATGATCCCGGCCATAGCGGCCGCCGGCGGCAGCGGCATGTTCCTCGCCAAATCCCGCAAGGGCTGGCTTGTCGACGCGAAGAAGAGACGCATGCCCTTCATCGCCGGCAACGGGCTGCTGGTGCTGGTGCCATGCGCCGTCGTGCTTAACCGCTGGGCAGCTGCAGGGATTTCGACACGACCTTCTACGTCGTGCAGGCCATCGAGCTGATCGCCGGCGCCACCAACTTCGCGCTGATGGGGCTGAATATGCGGGACGGGTTGCGCATGGCCGGCAGGCTGCGTACAAGCCTGCCGGTGGTTACGAGAAATTCCTGACCGGAACTCCTAGGCGTCAACGACCAGGCTCGAGCGTCCGCTTCAGGTCCTCTGCGGTGTCGGCTCAGGGTCGTCTAGGGACGAATGGCCTTTGGTCCTGAAAGGCGGCTCGACGATTCAGAGCGCCCGTTGAAGCGCGGCCGACCGCAGTAGGACACGCAGCGGCCGCTCGGTCGAATTGCGCTCATGGTGCTGACGGACGTTACGTTCATTACCCATCGCAAACGGATCGTGGAGTTGGCGGCCATGAGTCGGATTCCGGCTGTCTATGGCGAACGAGAGTTCGCGGATGCTGGAGGCTTGATGTTTTACGGCGCCAGTCTAGCCGACATGTATAGACGCGCCGCGGTCTATGTTGACAAGATCCTCAAGGGCGCCAAGCCAGCCGATCTTCCCGTCGAGCAGGCGACTAAGTTCGAGCTAGTGATCAACCTGAAGGCCGCGAAGGCGCTTGGCCTCAGGATGCCGCAGTCGTTGCTGCTGCGCGCGGGCGAAGTGATCCAGTGATCTCAGCGCGACAGATAACTCGCCGTATTCGCT
>Ga0335069_10012536_pt1 | contig 11918 bp, 26 predicted proteins | sample Lox_Sample_11_FD_206714 | JGI IMG/M metagenome (GOLD analysis project Ga0335069, IMG submission 206714) | Soil microbial communities from Loxahatchee National Wildlife Refuge, Florida, United States - Lox_Sample_1.1 | ecosystem: Environmental > Terrestrial > Soil > Wetlands | place: USA...
TGTATAATAATTTAAATTACATTTTTCAATTCTAAAATTATTATCTTTATAAGATACTATTTCATTTTTATGTTTTATAATATAATTTTTACATTCATTTTCTGTTATATTAAATACTTGAGCATAAATAAAAAATCCTATAAAACTCAATATGCCTATTATATATAAAACATATAAATATACTAAATATAAATGTAATATTTTTTTAAAATTTTCTTTTATTTTCATTGTTATTTTTTATTTAGAATTATATTATTATTAATTTTTTTATCATAAAATCCTTTAATTTTAATAATTTTATCATCATTTTTTAAATACATTTTATTACTCCAATCTTCTAATTTTGATTCATTTTCAAACGGGCCATAGATTATTATAGCTTCATCTTTCCAATATACTTTTGCATATAATTTATTATATTTAAAAGAATTAATAATTAACCATATAAAAAATAGAATTATTATTCCTGTTAAAATGTATTCTGCCATAAATATTATATTTAATTTGTTATTTTAAATAAAAAAATCCTAGATAACTACTTCCTATAACCAATATTGTTGAAATTATAGTAAATTAAAAATTTTAATATCATATTAGAATTTTCATTTTTGATATTTATTTTACTTTCTGTATTCATAAATTTTTATTTTAAATATTCAATATAATATACGAAAAAATATATTATTTGTTTCAATATTTTCTTGCAAATATAATAAATTTTATTTATATTTAAACATTAATTTAATAATAAATTTTGAAATTAGTTGAACAACATATTATAAAAAAATCTAATTCTAATTGGAAAACAATCGATAATCTTTGCTTTCTATCAAAAAATTTATATAATTATTCAATTTATCATATTAAAAAACATTATACTGAAACTGGTAAATTTATTCGTTATAATGATCTTCAAAAAGAATTTTATAATATTCAACAAAAAGATTTCTTAGCTTTACCAACTGATACCAGTAAACAAATATTAATGTTAATTGATAAATCCTATACAAGTTTTTTTAAATTAATATCTAAATGGAAAAATAATAAAAAATCATTAAATGGTTATCCTAAACCACCAAAATATAAAGATAAGATTAAAGGAAGAAATATTATAATTTTTACTTGTCCTAATCAAATACGTATTAAAAATAATTATATACATTTTCCAAAAAAAGTAAATCTTAAGCCAATTAAAACAAAAATAAATATTAATGAAAATAAAATTAAGCAAGTAAGAATAATACCAAAATCATCATGTTATACTATAGAAATCGTTTATGAACAAATTATAAATAATAAAATACAATTAGAAAAAAATAATAATTATTTAAGTATTGATCTTGGTTTAAATAATTTAATGGCTTGTTATAATAATATTAATAACGATATGTTTATTATTAATGGTAAACCATTAAAAAGTATAAATCAATATTACAATTCAAAGAAAGGAGAAATACAATCACAATTAAAAAAGAATCATAATAAAAATAATAGTAAAAGATTAGATATATTAACATTAAAGCGCAATAATAAAATTAAAGATTATCTCCATAAAAGCAGTAGGTTTATAATCAATTATTGTATAAAAAATAATATATCAAATATTGTTATAGGATATAATAAAGAATGGAAACAAAATATTAATATTGGAAAATATAATAATCAAAACTTTGTAAATATACCATATTATAATTTAATTAATATGATAAAATATAAAGGAGAGATGCATAATATTAATATTATATTAAATGAAGAAAGTTATACTTCAAAATGTTCTGCTTTAGATATGGAAGAAATATGTAAGCACGATATTTATTTAGGAAACAGGATTAAAAGAGGATTATATCAAAGTAATAAAAAAATACTTATTAATGCTGATATAAATGGAAGTATAAATATTTTAAGGAAAGTATCTGGTGATAAGGTTGTAAATTATTTTTATTTACAATATACTCAAACTAGTAGAGACCAAGTAGTCTGGCCATTAAAGATTAAATCTTTATATATTAAATAGTAGTAATATTATTATTTAAAGATTATCTAAAATTTTATTGATATTATTAATATGGTATAAATATATTTTATCTTCTTTAATATATATCATATGATTAATTTTATTTATTGCAGCTATAACACTTTCATGTCTTTCATAATTTAATAAATCAGCAATAACAGGATATGATAATTTAAAATAAAGTTTAATATAATAACATAATATTCTTCTTTCTAAATAATGATTTTTTTTAGATAATTTTTCTGATGATTTAATTTCATCAAAAGATATTTTAAAATAATTAGTTATTAAGTTTATTAAATCATATAGTCCTATATTATTTTTTGAAATAATTTTACTACTATGATTATCTAAATCTATTTCAACTAAAATTTTATTCATTTAATATTAATTATTTATATTAAGGTGCAATTCCTTCATCATAATCATATTCATAACCTACATAATCTTCGTCCTCAATAAATTCACCCTTTATTTCTTTTACCCAATTTAAATATTCATTTGAAGGTTCATCTAATATAATTCTATATTCAAACTGACCATTTTTCCATTTTGCTAATTTAATAATTATTTTAGTACCTTTTAAAATTCTTGCAATTTGATCTAAAACCCAAGCTTTATGATGACTTCCATCTATTTGACCATAAGCTTCAATAAAATACATAGCCCAATCAGATTTTGTATAATCTTTAAATTCTGTATCTTTAATATCAACTATTGTTTCTCCTAAATAACCTTCCATAATATTATTAATTTAAAAATTTATTATATTTTTCCTCTAATATTTTTATTTTTTTAATTAATTCTGAAATTTTCATTAAATAAAATATATCTTTCATATCATTGTATGAAACATTTTGATTAAATGATTTTTTATATTTATAAAATTCATCAATAAATTTAAACATTTCTTTTTGTAAATCTTCAGTATTTGAAAGTAAATTATCAATATTATTCATAATATTTTAATTTTGTGGTTTAGCACTAGTAATAAGAGATAATGTAATTCTTAATTTTTGATTTTTAATATTTTCTTGATTAATTTCAAATTTTAATTTATCTTCTTCCATATAAAAATTAATACATGAACCATTTTTTAATGCTCCATTCATTTCTGTTACATACAAAATATTTATATTATTAAATTTATTTTGTACTTCAGGAATTAATTTATATTTATTACTTGAAAAATACACTATTTGTGATTCTTTTAATTCATCTAAAGTTTTAACATATAAAACTTTTATTGGCTTAGTTGCAACAAATTTACCTTCCATATATTTTTTAATTTCAGTAAATGCGAAATTATTTCCAATAACAGATATAACAAATTCAGTTTTATTTTTATCTGAATTATTCCAATCAACATTTCTGGTAATATTGTATAAATAAATTGCTTGAGCAGCCTCAACTGTTTTTTCTTCAATTTGTGAAAAATTATTATTCACAAATATTATTATAAAAGTTAAAATAGTAAAAATAAATTTTGTTTTCATAATATGAATAATTTTAAATTATTTACTTAAATTATTTAAATTAAATGTTAATCCATGTAATTCAAATTTTTCATTATCAATTTCTTTAATATAAAAACCATAAATATGATTTAAAATATCTATAAATGGATATGGACTTTTTTTATAACACCATTTTTTTAATTGTAATCTTGTTTTTAAATTAAACTCAAAATAATATTTTGTTTTCATAATTATTTTTCTTTTAAAATTTTAATAATTTCATTTATTTCCAAATCTTTATTAATTTCATTACATTGACTCCATTTATTAAATTCTCCAAATTTATCCCATAAAATATTATTACAACCATTAGAATATCCTCTAAAAGAATTTTTGTGGGATGAAAATCCTATTTTTTTATTATATCCATAAGCAATAGCATATTCTCCTTCTTCATTTGTAATTTCTATATTTTTATTTAAATATTCTCCAGCAGTAGAAATTAATGAAGATATATAATTTGGATTTATATTAAAAACTTGTACAATAAATCCATTTTCTCTTAATTTATTAGTTAATTTTTTAGAAAATGAATGTGTTTCAAAATTATTAAAAAATGAAGGTTCACTTATTTCATATTTAATATCTAATTTATTTTCTTTTTTTATTTTAAATAAAAAAGAATTATCTATATTTTTTCCTTTATAATACCAAGATTTAGCAAATTTAACTATAGTACCAACAGGTATATTTTTACAATTTAATGTTTTACGAATACAAGTTTTTAAACTTACATCTTTAAATCTTGTCCAATGTATTTTTGTTTCTTTAAAAAAATTAAATTTTCCATCAATAAATCTTTTATCTGTATAATAACAAGGTTGTGCATTATAAAGTTTTTGTTCTTCAATTTCAGGATTATAGACAAAATCATGAGAAGTACAATATGCTACATCTCCTTCTAATTCTATAGAATTAAATTTATTAATCCTCCAATTTCTTGGTGCTTGATGCCCTAATTTAATATTTTTATTCATATTATAAAATTTATATATTATACGTAAAATAATTAATATTGTTATAAAATATTAATCATTTTAGTTTCTTTGCTTATCCATTCGTTAGCTTGTTTTAATCTTATTTTATGCTTTTCAATTCTATTTATTGCTTCAGAAGATGTAAAACATTTAACTTTATTTGAATAAGAAGTTAAATATCCTCTATTTTCATCCATATACATCCAAAAAATTAATTTATATTGTGGTAAATAAAGTGAAGGAGCTGTTGGAAATTTAATTTCTTTAATACGATATTTAATATTTTTTATATTATATATTATTGCAATTAAACTAATAATAAATCCAAATATTGTTATTAAAATAATTAAAATGTTAAGTGTTTTCATAATATTATTATTTTTTAAATTAATTTATTGTTATAATAATTTTCAATAATTTTATCATATAGTTTTATATCATCATTAGTAATTTTTTCAATTTCTTTATCTTTTAAAATAAAATCTTTAAGTATTGGTATAAAAGCACCAGATTCAATACCATCTGATTTTAATTTTTTTCGTCATAAAGATGATGCTAATGACATTAAATGTCCATATCCTATTTCATCACCTAATTTTTTTACTTTTTCAATTTCAGTTTTTAAATTTCTCATTATTTTTTTATTTTAAATAAAAAAGAATTATCTATATTTTAAAATAAAATCAAAATCTGGTAATTGTACATTGTTATCTAACAAATATAGATAATAAGCTTTAGAAATTACAACATCTTGAAACCAAGATAAATTTTCAATTCTTTTTGGTGTATTACATGCTCCAAAATAACCACATCCTAATAATATTAAATTTTTACTTACGCCATATAATGTTTTTCTATTTTCATTTAATATGTCATTAATTTCCATGTATGTAAATTGATTTCTAATTCTATTAACAAAACTTCCAAATATTTTTCCAATAATTTCTTCTTTATTATTTTTTAATATTATTAAAGGATTATTAAAATATATATCATAGCCAATATTTGGATTATAACTTTCATTTACTAAATTAAAATATTTATAATTGTATATCATTAAATTTCCAAGTTGATTATTATATTCTTTTAAAAAAGAGCATAATCCCAAAATTTCTTTTTTTCTTTTTCAGTTTTACCTTTAACAATATTACCTGTTCCATTAAGCCAATTATTTAAATCTTCTTCATTAAACCAACCAAAATTAAATGACATTTGATTTGAAGGATTTACCCAACAAAGATTATTATCTTTAAATTTTAAATCATTATAACTACCACAAATAGAATGTTCATTAATTTTTTCAAAAATTGTTTTTTCTTTTATTTTTTTATTAAGTAAATTCATAATATAATTATTAATATTGTTTATATATTATACGTAAAAATTTCTTTAATGTTATGTATTTTTTAATTTGAAATAATTATCTTTATTTTATAATATAATTTTTTTTAATTAAATAGTTTTCTACCCCTTTAATTTGAAATGATTTTCCACCTTAATCTGTTGAAGTTCAATCGGTACTTCGGGTGTAATTCCCTTCAATTTGAAATGATTTTCCATCTTTAGTTATTAAAGTTAAATCAAATCGATTGGTGTAATTCCCTTCAATTTGAAATGTTCTTCCACCCTTAATCCCAAATTTTTATAATATCTTACAGGTGTAATTCCCTTCAATTTGAAATGGCTTTCCACCAAATATTTAATCATCCTTTTGATCCATTCAGGTGTAATTCCCTTCAATTTGAAATGGTTTTCCACCATAAAATATAAAGAAATTGACGAAAATTTAGGTGTAATTCCCTTCAATTTGAAATGGTTTTCCACCATATCTTTTGTTATATCTCTGACTATAATATAATTAAAATTAAAATTTTCATAAAAAATATTCCAATATAATTCATAATTACACCAAAAATATCCATTTTTTGTATTGTATTGAAAAATACAATTATTATTTTCATTAAAATAAAATATCCAATCAGGATATTTTTTTTCATCAATTTTAACAACTAAGTTTTTTGTTAAAGTATGAAACAAATCCTTAATAGGATATGTTAAATATAATTCTTTTAAATATATTTTATTCATTATTTTTAAATAAATTAAAAAATAAACCAATAAAACAAATATAAATTATAATATCACCTTTTGTTAATTTAAATATTGATTGTTTAAACCAATTATTATTTTCTACATTTAATAAATTTAAAGATTTTATTATAAAATATATAATAGATAATGCTATTAAACCTAATAAAATTTGAAATTTATATTTTTTAAATAATATTTTTATTTTTTTCATTATAATACTTTAATTGATTTAACAAATTCAATATGTTCTTTGCTCATTGGAACACCTGTAAAATTAATAGCTAAAAATTGTTGTAAAACATCTTCATCAGCTATATCTTCGCTTAATTCAACATAAAATAAATTACTATAACCCATAAATTGATTTTGTGCTTGTTTAGATAAATCATCAAAATAATTTCCACGTATGTCAGGAAATTCATTCTTAATAAAGCCTAATATAGCATGAAATCTTTGTTTACCATCAACCATATCTTTAAATGCAGTATGTTCTAATTTACCTTCTTTAATTCTACTTTCAACCCATTTAAATGGACGATTTCTAAAAACAAATTTACCAATTTCAATTCTATTATATATAGATTCAATTAAATATTGCTTTTGTTCTAATATCCAAACTAAACCTCTTTGATATTCAACTTCATTTCCATTTTCATCAATAACCATAGGATCAAAACATACTTCATCAATATCAATATTAAAATATCTTTCCATTTTTTTTGACTTACTTCTACCATCCCATCCACAACGAAATAATAATTGATCAATATCTATAGCATATTTATTATGATATATTTCTTTTGTAAACGGATTTTTACCAATATAAAATGGATTTTTTCTTATTTCTGAAATATTTTTTTCAAATATTCTATCATAAGATTTACTTTTATCATATATTTTAACAATATCGCCATTAATAGCTTTAATAATACCCCATTCTTCAGTTATTTTATCTTTATAATCAATACGTTTATAAATTATGGGATCATTTATTTTTAATGGTTCAACTATCCATTTATCGATTTCTTCTTGTTTTGAATATTTATTCATAATAATATTTTTATTATATATTTATAGATTATATGAGAAATAATATTTTGTTACAAAAATATAATTATTTATATTTTAATTCATCTTTTTTTGTCATATAACAAGAATAATCATCAGCACCACTATCATTTAAAATTTGTTCTTGTAAATATGGAACTACTTTATTTCCTGTTGTTAATGTTTTTTCAAAATCATAATTATTAATATAATTGTCAGCATTTTTTGTATATGCAACTAAATAATTTTGTTTACCATAAAAAACCAGTCCAAGTTTAATAGCTTTTTCCATTGCTTCAATAACATTATTAAATGCTTCTATTTGTTTTTTATTTGGATTATGTTTCATAAAAAATATAATTAATTAATAAAAATATTAATATTTGAATTAGGTAATTTTATAGAAGTATTTTTAATATTTTTATAATAATGTAACATAGTTATAGCATTAGTAAAATGCATGTCAGCTTTTTTATAATGATTTTCAAAACCATTAAAATTTTCTCTTATTTTTTCCGATAAAGATTTATTTTTTTCCATAATATATTTTATTTAATTATTAATGTTTTATATATACATCAACATAATCTTGATATTCTGCAAAATCACAATATGTTCCTCTTACACAATATAAATGATTTTTTGGAAAAGGAAAAGAAATAAAATTTATTTTTTTGTTAGTATATTCTCTGACTTCTTTTGTTGCTTCATTTATTAGATTGTTATTATTAGTTTTATATTTATCGATAAATTCTTTTCCAATTTTATCTAACTTTTCAATCTTTTCTAATTTTTCCAAAGCAGCATCACGCATGAAATCTAATGTTTCATTTGGAATACTCATTTCTTTTTCACGAAGAAATGTCCAAGCTTTCATTATTAATTCTTTATTTACCAATCCGTTTGCCATAATATTATTTTTTTTATAAAATAATACGAAAATAAATAAAAAAAGTTACAAAAACAATGTCTTTTTGTAAAATTTAAACTATTTATATTTGATATGAAAAAGATATATAAATCATATAAATTTAGAATTTATCCTACTAAAATTCAAATTGAATTATTAAATAAACATTTTGGTGCTTGCCGATTTATATATAATTATTATCTTAATCAAAGAAAAGAATCATATCTAAATAATAAAAAATATATTAATTATTATGATAATCAAAAAGATTTAACACAAATAAAAAAATTAAATGAATATAATTGGTTAAATAAAATTAATAGTCAAAGTTTACAATATTCATTGAGAAATTTAGATATATCTTATAATAAATTTTTTAGAAAACAAAGTAAATTTCCAAGATTTAAATCAAAAAAAGATAATCATAATAGTTTTACTATTCCACAAAACATTATAATAGAAAATAATAGATTATATATACCTAAATTTAAAGAAGGTATAAAAATTAAACAATATCAAGTCATTAATAATGATAATATATTATTTGCGACAATAAGTAAATCTCCAACAAATAAATATTATGTTAGTATAACTTGTGAAATAGATTATGAACCATATAATAAAACAAATAGTAATATTGGGGTTGATACCGGTATTAAAGATTTAGCAATATTAAGTAATGGTAAAATATATAAAAATATAAAAACATTAAAAATAAATTTAAAGAAGTTAAAATATAATCAGAGACAATTATCAAAAAAAATTAAAGGAAGTAATAATAGAAATAAACAAAAATATAAATTAAATAAGATATATGAAAAAATAACGAATATAAGAAAAGATCATTTGCATAAAGTAACAACAGATATTATCAAAAACCACGATATTATTTGTATTGAGGATTTAGCTGTAAAAAATATTATGAAGAATCATTGTTTAGCTCAATCAATGAATGATGTATCATTAGGTACATTTTATTCAATGTTAAAATATAAGGCTGATTGGAATGATAAAACAGTTGTTAAGATTGACAGATTTTTTCCAAGTAGTAAAACCTGTAATGTTTGTAATTATATTAACCAAGACTTAACTCTAAAAGATAGAGAATGGAAATGTCCTATTTGTAATACTATTCATGATAGGGATATTAATGCAGCTAAAAACATATTGAAACAAGGAATAAATACATTAAACATATTATCTGGTTCGGGGATTGAGTCGGATATAAAACAAAAACAGGTGGAGGCGTTACCATTAGGTAAGTCTGTGAAATCTGAAATCAATCAATTTGATAATTCAATTCAATATATAATTTTAAATCACTAATCATAAATTTGAGATTTAAATATTTTTCTTTTGCTTCATTAGATAAATTATTATATGCTTCTTGGCATAAAAATAACTTACAGCCTAATGATCTTATCGAACATCCTACAGCCGTATTAAGTTTACATGTCGGACAACAGCCATTAATTGTGTTATCTTTTCTATTTTTTAAGCATATATTCTTTTCAAATTGGCAAGGATTATATATTTTATGCCAATTATCTAATTCATTATACATTAAATAATATAGTTCTCTTTTTAATGTATTAATATACGATTCATATCTATTAATTTCATTAATAAATGTTTACAGACATCACCTATTTCAAATTTTTTATTTACTGAAATTGAAACTATTTTATGTAATTTTTTCATAATTTTATTTTTCTATATAATATACGAATGAAATTTTTTATTGTTACAATTTAATTTATAATCTAAAATGATTTTCAATTAAAGAATGAAAAACAAAACTTCGTTCTTCAATTGTAATTTCTTTTAAATTAAAATAATTTTCTACTATATCTTTTGTTATTTCTTTAATTTGGTTATAATTAAAGTTAAATTTTTTCATAAAAATTGTCCAATAATTACTATGAGAACACAAAAAATATTTATTTTTTTTATTATATTCAAAAATACAAATATTATTTTTATTAAAATAAAATATCCAATTTGGATATTCTTTTTTATTAATTTTAATAATTAAATCTTTTGTAAGTTGATAAAATAAATCCTCAACAGGATATGTTAAATATAATTCTTTTAATGATATTTTATTCATTTTTTTAATAATTTTTCAAGTATTTTTAAACAAGCTTTACAAGTAACTTTTGGCTGATATTCATTATTATCTCCATCTATATATTTACTTATAATTCTACCACTCCAATTTTTACCATTATTACCACTTTTAGAAGTACATAAAAAATCATATTGATTTCTATGAAATTTACCAATATTTAAATCTTCTAATAAATAGATATGTTCAACAGTATTCGATCTATAACCATCACCCCATGAATTAGCAGATAAACCAGATAATACATCTTTTCTACCCACATCCCATTTAACAGGTAATTTTATTGATTGATTAAAATTTTCAGCTTCTTTTCTTCTATTATTTAATTTTAATTTTCTTTGTTTTTCCTTTTCTTCAATTATTTGTCGTTGTTTTAACAAATAATCATCATATTCTGATTTTAAAGTACAATAAAAATTATTATTAATAAAAACAATAACTTTTGAATTTATTGGAAGTTTTTCATTTTTATATGTAAATTTTAAAACACAGCCCTCAATAATTATTTCTTCATTAAAATCAACAATAGATTCAAATTTATGCCCTTTAACACTATTATACCAATGAGGATTAATAAAACCATTTTTTGTTGTCAATGAATATTGTTTCATAATAATATTTTTTATTATTTTTATAATATACGAAAATAATAAAAAAATGTTACATTATCATTGTAATTCATCTAATGTTATTTTTCCTTGATTTAATAGTTTAAGTAAATTTTTTCCTTCTTTTAAGCCTTCTTTTTTTGCATTTATTAAGGCTATTTTTATTTCATTTTTTAATTCAATTAATTTTTTTGCTAGTTCTTCATTTTCAATCCAACGATTATGAAGATAACCTGTTGCTTTATCTATCCTACAATCTAATACTTCATATGCAGAATATCCATCATTTTTTTCTTCAGTTATTAACATGGAAATATCATGGATTAAATCAGCTAAATTTTGATTTCCCTCAATTTTATTTAAATGATTTTTATTATTAAACCAAAGTACTCTCATAAAAATAATTATTTATTTATCATTATTTTTTCTAATTCATTGAAATAACTATTCCATTTATATAAAGCATCAATAGTATCTAAACTAATTAATTTATGATGATCTAAATAAGCATCAATACCATGTTTAAGTAGTTCTCTTTCATTATTAGTAAAATTATATTTTTTGTTTAATTCGTCAATTTTATTATCTTTCATAAAAATTATTATTTATATTTACAACTCCAAGGA
>Ga0335069_10012537_pt1 | contig 11918 bp, 8 predicted proteins | sample Lox_Sample_11_FD_206714 | JGI IMG/M metagenome (GOLD analysis project Ga0335069, IMG submission 206714) | Soil microbial communities from Loxahatchee National Wildlife Refuge, Florida, United States - Lox_Sample_1.1 | ecosystem: Environmental > Terrestrial > Soil > Wetlands | place: USA: Florida...
TCCCACCAGGGGGGCACGATGACGATGGGAATGCTTGCCGCGTCCCACGTCCACACGCCGTCGTTGTTCGATGCCGCCGCACGAAACGTGTATTTCCCCGGACGAAGGTTCGTGTACGTGGCGACATACCCGTGGCTGGCGTTGACCCAGTCGCCGTCGAATCCCTCCAGCTTGTAAGCGCACCGGTTGGCAGCGGGGTCCGTGAACTCGAGCGCTGCGAACTCCAGGGAAAGCGAATTCTGGGCGTACGTCAGCAGCACGGAGGAGGGGGGAGACCCGCGTCCGGACTGCTCACGCGCACCGAGGACGGTGAACGCGGTCAGCGCGACCCCGGGCGGCGTGAGGTTGCCTCTCACACTGTCGGGATGGAACCTGTTGAACCCGCCGATTCCCCCGAACAGCATCTCACCGTTCCGCAGCCGGAGGTACGCCCCCGCATTGAACTCGTTCGACTGCAACCCGTCACGATCCGTGAAGCCGCGGGCGCGGCCCCGTGCAACATCGAATTTCGCCAGTCCGAGGTTTGTGCTGATCCAGAGATCTCCGTGATCGTCCTCCAGGATTCCGTAGACGGTGGAATTCGGAAGCCCCTCGGACTCCGCGTAGCGGATGAACTTCCCCGTCCGTTCATCGAAGCGGTTGAGCCCCCCTCCCATCGTGCCGACCCAGAGGGTGCCGGACCTGTCCTCATGGACACAGAGCACGCCTCCCCGGCTCCTGTCCCGCGCCGTCAGGGAGTCGCCCAGATAGTGCGTGAACACACCGTCACGGAACAGGTCCAGTCCGCCGCTCAGCAAGCCAACCCAGAGGCCGCCCTTGCGCGACTCGACGATCGGAAATACGGTGTTGTCAGACAGCGCGCGGGGGTCACCCGCCCGGTGGAGGAAGCGGGTGAACCGGCCGGTGCTGCGGTCAAACCGGGAGAGGCCGCCGTAGAACGTGCCCACCCAGAGCGTCCCCGCGTGGTCGACGCAGAGCGAATTAACCGCGTCGAAGCCGAGGCTCGTGGAATCTCCCGGCAGCCAATGGTACCTCGTGAACGTTCCCGCGCCCCTGTCGAATCGAAACACCCCCGCATCCTTGGTTCCAATCCAAATGGCCCCGTCAGTGTCCTCACAGAGCGCAATGACCTGTTCGCTCGTCAGCCCCTTCGCGCCGGGACTCCCGGCCCGGTAATGGACGATACGACCGCTGCGCCGGTCGATATGGTCGAGCCCTCCGCCCGTTGTCCCCACCCACAGATCCCCGGCGCGGTCCTCCAGGAACGCCCACACAGTATTTGCCGCAATCGAGCCGGGGTCACCGGCCGAATGCCGGAAGCAGCTGAAGTGCCTGTAGCCGCAGGAGTATCTGTTGACCCCTCCCGACGTTGTCCCGATCCAGAGCGTCCCGCTCCTGTCAATGCACAGGCTGACGACCTCGTCCGCCGTCAGGCTGCTCGGGTCGTCGGGCTCGTTGACAAAGCCCTGTACCGTCGACCCATCCGCGCAGAGCAACCCCCCGTCACGGGTCCCCATCCATATGTGGCGGTCACGGTCCTCCGCGAAACACCAGACGCGCTTCTCGGGGTGAGAGGAGATCCCGGATCCTGAGACGTCCCACGGAACAAATTCCCCCCGCGTCCGGTCGAATACCCGCAGGCCTTCCCCCCATTTCGCAGCGACGATACGGCCATCGTGCGCTTCGAATACTGCGGTATAGGTATTGGATCCGGCCGGGGTGCGGGGATCGCCGACATCGAACCGCTCAAATGCGTCCCCCCGGGGATCGAACCTGTTCAAGCCGTTGTACGTGGCAACCCAGAGCACACCGGAGCGTTCAACGTACAGGGCCCACACCTTGTCGTGGCTCAGACTCCGGGAATCGTCATCCCGGCTCGTGTACGTGCGGCAGGCACCCGAGGCGGGATCCACGCTGATGAGGCCCCCGCCGACGCTTCCAATCCATATCCGGTGTGTGGAATCTTCGACGATCGAGGTGATTTGCGCCTTGCCCTCCGCCGCGAAGCGATAGAGCGCCGGGGCAACATGCGTGCACCTCCCCGTCACGGGGTCCAGCCGATCCACGGACCCGACGTGTGTCCCCACCCAGATCGCTCCCCGGCTGTCCTCATACAGGGCGGTGACGTAGCCGTCGGCCAGCGAGGACGAGTCAGACGGGTCATTCCGGAATACCAGCACATGGTGACCGTCGTACCTGTCCAATCCGTCCTGCGTGCCGAACCACATGAACCCGCGGTGATCCTGGAGAATCCGCATCACCGCGTTTTCGGAGAGGCCGTCGTCAATCGTCAGATGCTCGAACCGGAGAGCGCTGTGTTGCGCGCGCAATGCCGGGGTCCCGGCCAGCATCCAGAGTATGACGACGGCCGTCACGCAACATGCCCGACCGCGACACGTCATGAAACTCACCCCTTGATGAATTTCGATGCGAGCGTCCCGCACACCGGGCACTTCTCCGGCGCCCTGCCGAACTCGATGTAGCCGCACACCGGGCAGAGATGGAATTCCACGGTCAGATCCTTGCCGGCTTTCGCCGCTGCGAGCGCCTGTGCGTACAGCCGGGCGTGCACGCTCTCCGCCTCCACCGCGTAGGCGAACATCCTCTTCGCCTTGTTGTTCTCCCTGTCGGCCTGCGCAACCATCGGCGGGTACATCGTCGTGAATTCGTACGTCTCGCCGTCGATCGCCGCCTGGAGGTTCTCCTGCGTGGATTTCACCCCCTCCATGTTCCTGAAGTGACCCTCAGCGTGGATCTGTTCCGCCTGTGCCGTGAGTCGGAACAACCGGGCGATGACCGGCAATCCTTCCTGTTCCGCTTTCTTTGCAAATGCCGAATATTTCTGGAACGCCTGGCTTTCCCCGGCAAACGCTTCCTTCAGATTATCAAGTGTCGTTGGCATTGCTCTTTCCTTTCGCAGCGTGAGAGAGTTGAGAGAATACGGGAGGACCGGCCCTCACGAGGAGCCGCTCCGAGTGAGCTTCGCCAGGTACTCCCCGTTGCTTTCGGCATGAACCACTTCACATTTCCAGCCGGCTGTCCCGGCGCGCCTGGCGAGCTCCCCGGCGTCAACCTGAAGCCAGCCGAAGAGCGGTCCGGACTCACCCCTGAATTCGAAGCGCATCCTGATCTCACCAATGTAGCGCCCCGCCCTGCGGTTGGCTTCGTGATACGCGAGATTGGCCGGGGTATCGGTGACGCGCACATCCAGCGAATCCATGAGAATCTGCCCGTCGGGCGTCACGATCTCCCGCATGTGCGCCAGGAATCTGTCCAGTCCCCCGACAGTTCCGACCATCCCGACACTGTGGCCGAGAAGGAGCACAGTGTCGAACGGGCCGCCCCGGAAATCGAACACATCGACACACCGGACGTCAGGGAGGCCCCGCCGCTTCATGATCGCGACCGCCCGCGGGGAGACGTCGATGGCCGTCACAGGGCGCCCCATCCCCCTCAGCACGAGCGCATGCTCCCCCGCGCCCCCTCCCACGTCCAGGACGGATCCCCTGCACCGCGAGAGTGCGACGCTTTCCAGGCGGGTGAAGTCCCGCTCCTCGCGGAAGAAGTAGCTCGCGGGGAGGGGGGACACGACGCCGTCGTCCCTCCTGATGTTCAGAACGGCACCGGGTTCATCCCTGCTGAACGCGCGGAGAGCCTTTCCGAACAGCTCCATCGCCTCCGGGTTCATTGCGGCCGATTCACGGATCGCGTTTACAAAAAAAACGCCACGATCCCTTCGGACAGTGGCGACTCAATGAACATAAATAAAGATATGTTTCGGGAGGATGAGAAGCAATGCATGTGAACGCCGGAGAGCATTGATTGCTATTGGACGGGCACGGGAGTATCTTCTTCCCATGGCGATACGAAGGAGCACACGTATGCATCGTTCATCCGGACGGACGGCGGAGAGCATGATCGGGGCAATCGTTCTTTCAGTTGTCTTTCCGTTCGCTGCCGCGGCGGGGGCAGCCATCATCGGCGACCGGCCGTCGGATTTTGCGTTTCCGGAAATTCCCCGGACGTGGGATGAGGGGATTCCGCTCGGCAGCGGAATGACCGGGGCACTCCTCTGGCAGAAAGACACAGTGCTGCGCATGTCGCTGGACCGGGCAGACCTCTGGGACCTGAGATCCATCAGGGAGTTTGAATCGCCCGACTTTCGTTTTGCCTGGGTCGTTCAACAGGCCCTTTCGGGTGACTACAGACGGGTGCAGGAGATGGGGGATATCCCGTATGACCGCGACGCAGCCCCCACAAAACTCCCGGGAGCGGCGCTCGAGATCCCCGTGCCGGGAATCGACCAGCTCGCGTCCGCCGTGCTGAGACCGGGTGACGCGACATGTGTCATTCGCTGGAAAAATGGGACAACGCTGGAAACATTTGTCCACGCCACGGAACACACCGGCTGGTTCCGGTTCACGGGCTTGCGGGGAACGTTCGAGCCGCGGCTCATACCACCCGCATACGGGAGCGGCGGCCGGTCGGACAATCCTGCAAACAGCGGACCCGGGGGAAACGACCTTTTCAGGCTCGGCTATCCTCCGCCGGAGCTGAGCAGGAAGGCCGGCGAATTGCTGTACAGGCAGAAATGCCGGAACGGGTTCGAGTACACCGTGCGGGTTGCATGGAAGCGTGAGGGGGGTGACACAATCACGGGAATGTGGGACATCACACCCAGCAGACCGTACCCGCTGTGTATCCCGGCCCCCAGACGCGGCACCGGAGCGGGTGATCACCGCGCCGTATCGTACGCGGCGGCTCACGCCTCTCACGCCGCCTGGTGGTCGCAGTTCTGGTCACAGTCGGCCGTCAGGCTGCCTGACACAACCCTCGAGAAGCAGTGGTACATGGAGATGTACAAATTCGGCAGCGCGTCGCGCCGGGGAGCACCCCCCATAACGCTGCAGGCAGTATGGACAGCGGACAACGGCAAGCTTCCTCCCTGGAAGGGAGATTTCCATCACGATCTCAACACCGAGCTGAGCTACTGGCCCGCGTACAGCTCCAATCACCTCCGGGAGGAAACCGCGTTCCTCGACTGGCTGTGGTGGTGCAAACCCGTCGCAGAGCGCTATACGCGGAGATACTTCGGAACGGGAGGGCTCAATTTCCCGGGCGTAACGACGCTCACCGGCGAGCCCATGGGGGGCTGGATACAATACTCCCTTTCCCCGACGCTGTCTGCATGGCTCGCCCAGCACTTCTACCTGCACTGGATGTACAGCCGCGACAGGTCGTTCCTCCGGCGGCGCGCATATCCGTGGATCCGCGAGGTGGCCGTGTACCTGGAATCGGTATCGGCAAAGGACAGTGCGGGGCGCAGGACGATCCCCCTCAGCTCATCCCCGGAAATCAACGATAACCGCGTCGATGCGTGGTTCCGGTCGATGACGAATTATGATGTGGCATTGGTGCGATGGCTGTTCGGAGCGGCGGAGGAACTTGCGCTCGAACTGGGTAAGAGTCGGGACGCTGCGCACTGGAAGATGATCAGGGACGAGTGGCCTTCCCTGGCGGTGGACACAGCCGGCGGAGGACTCCTCGTCGCGCCGGGAGTGCCTCTCAAGGCTTCACACAGACATTTCTCACACCTGATGGCAATTCATCCCCTCGGCCTGCTTGACTGGGACAACGGGGCGGCGGACCGCACAATCATCAGTGCGTCTCTGGAGCACCTGCGGCAGCTCGGGCCGGACTGGTGGTGCGGCTACTCGTGGGCCTGGTACGGAAGCATGTGGGCGCGTGCACGCGACGGGGAGAGGGCCGCGGAGGCACTCCTGACCTTTGCACGCTGTTTCTGCGCCGGGAACACGTTCCACGTGAACGGCGACCAGTCAGGCACAGGGAAGTCGAAGTTCACTTACCGGCCGTTCACGCTGGAGGGGAACTTCGCGTTCGCGGAAGGGGTACAGGAGATGCTCATGCAGAGTCAGCACGGACGGCTCAGAATCTTCCCGGCAGTCCCCGGCGCGTGGAAGGATATCGCCTTCTCGCATCTCCGCGCCGAAGGCGCGCTCGTTGTGTCCTCGGCGATGGAAGGGGGAAGAGTCACGCGCGTGAACATCGCCGCGGAACAGGGGGGACACGTGCGGCTCGCCGACCCGTTCGGGGGGGAGAATTTCACCGTGCACGGTGCGGGGATCGGCGCCGTCACAAGGGAGAACGGCCTGATCGAATTCACGGCCGTTCCGGGCGCACGCGTCGATCTCGCCGCGGAGCGTCGTGCCGGACGGGACCGTTGAGGATCAGTCTTCTGCCAGGCGAGCGCCTGTCTTCCGCACCCAGCGCGGGGCGGCCGCGCCGGCCTGGCTCAGCAGCGTGTTGAGCTGAGCCGCATGGTGCTGCACATGCCGCATGTTGTAGAGCAGCACCTGCGCGACCGTAATCGGCAGCCATTCAAATCCCGAGCGGGCGGCGGCACGCTCTTCGGTCATTCCTCCGATCACCGCCCGGCATTTGTCCCGCCCGTGCCTGAGATACGCGAGGAGCTCCTCCCGGGTGTAGACCCTGTCGGGCATCAGGCCCCGCTCATCCATCTCATCCAGTGTGAACGGTGCGGGGGGGGTGAACCCCCTGTCCGACGCCGAGAGGTACAGGTCGAGATAGAAGAGTGCGTGAAAGGCCGTGTACCAGAACTCCGGCCGGCGCGCGCGATCCCCCCAGAGCGTGTCGGGGCAGGCAACGATCGCGTTTTCAAGCATGTCGATGGACGCGCCGAACTGGGACCAGACGGTTTCTTTCCAGAACGTGTTCATGGCGGTCTTCAGATCTCCGTGGTATTGGTGTGTGTGTCAGTCTCCCGTGGGCTGAATCCCGGCGTTCTCGACCATCAGGATCACAGTCCGCCGCGGGGCACGCGTCCTGTGCCGTATGCCCTTCGGTATCGTCACTCCCTGGCCCGGCTTCAGCTCGAACGTCCTGTCATCCAGGTCGACATACAATGTCCCGTCCACGACGAAAAAGAACTCCTCGTCGTTGTCGTGCTTGTGCCAGTGGTACTCACCCTGGACTATGCCGATCCGGACGACGCTGTCGTTGACCCTGGTCAGCGTCTCGTTGTACCACCGGTCAGTGCACGCCCGGACGATGGCGGGCGTATCGATCAGCTCGAGATGTTTGTATTTCACATCCAGCCGTGTTACATACGGGTATTCCGGACTCATACGCTCCTCCTCCAACAATACACCTGTTCTGACGTACAGCCTCCCCCCTACGGCCTCGTTCTTCGTGCCGCCGCCACGACAGTCCTGAATATCTTCTCATCGCTCACCATCGTCTCGCGCTCAAGCACACGGGAGACGGGCAGAGGGATATCGAGCGACGTCACGCGCAGCACGGGCCCATCAAGCAGCTCAAAGAACCGTTCCATGACGGCGGCGGCAATCGACGCGCCGATGGACTGGCTCGCCGCGGCTTCCTCCGCGACAACGACCGCCCCGGTCTTGCCGAGAGACTTCCGGATCGTCTCGTAGTCGATGCCCGGAAGATCGAGCGTCCGGAGGTCTATCAGCTCGACGGAGACGCCTTCGCCGGCACATTTCGGGAGGAGAATCTCGCAGCGCCCCACCAGGGCGCCGTACGTCAGGAGCGTGACGTCGGTCCCCTCCGCCACCACACGGGCCCTGCCGAGGGGGAAGCAATAGTCCAGATTCCCTTCGGGCACGGAGAAATCCTTCCCGTAGAGCGAATGGTGCTCGATCATCAGCACCGGGTCCCGCGAATGCATCGCCGAGTTGAACAGGCCGATATAGTCCATGCTGTCGGAGGGAGCCACAATGCGCCACCCCGGGAAGAGGCTGTACAGCCCGACGGGGTCCATGGAATGCTGGCCGCCGTAGCCGCACCCGATGGCAACGCGCGTCCTGACCACCAGAGGGAGGTCCGTGGTGTTCCCGTACATGTGGCGCGCTTTCCCGATCTGGTTGAACATCTGGTCGGCCGCCACGAGCGCGAAGTCGGGAAACATGATCTCCACAACGGGCTTCATCCCGGACATCGCCATACCCAGGGCAAGGCCGGTGAACCCTCCCTCCGCAATGGGGGTATTGATGACGCGCCGGGGGAACCTTGCGGCCAGACCCTTCGTCGCACCGTATGCCCCTCCGCCGAAGTTCGCAACGTCCTCCCCGAGCACGACGACCTCCGGATCCCGCTCGAGCCACCTGCCCGTAACGTCGGCGATCGCGTTGGAATAGCGGAGCGGCGTCAGCGCGCTGAAGTCTTCACGGGAGGAGAACGTGATCCCCGTCCACTCTCTCCCGTCGCTTCGGAGACCTGTTGCGACTCCCGCAACGTCGGGCCACAGCTCCGGCCTCACGCTGCGCGGCGTCCCCGGCACCGTGCACCTGTCGACTGCGCGGGCAACAGACTCCCTGGCCCGCGTTTCCACGGTTCGGATCTCCGCAGCGGAGAGCACACCCGCCTTCCCGAGCGCACGGGGGAACGTCACAATCACCTCGCGCTCCCTGGATTTGGACTCTTCCTCCTTCGTCCTGTACCCGAACGCGCTCCCGGGCTGGTCCCCCGCGTGGTGATATCGCCTGTAGCAGCGGGCTTCGATCAGGCAGGGACCCGCACCGGCCCGGATATCGGCGGCTGCCGCGGACACGAGTCCGTATATGCCCGCGATGTCGCTGCCGTCAACCCTGTAGCCTTTCATCCCGAACGACGCCGCGCGGACGTAGAGGTCCTCCACTGCGCTGGCCTGGCGCAGGGGCGTCGCTACCGCGTAGGCATTGTTCTCGATGAAACAGATCAGGGGTAGCTTCCAGAGCCCCGCCAGGTTACAGGCCTCGTGGAACGACCCGATGTTCGTCGCGCCGTCGCCGAAGAAGCAGACGACGACGTTTCCCGTCGACCGGAATTTGTGGGCAAATGCCGCCCCCGCGGCAAGCGGTATGCCCCCTCCGACAATCGGGTTGGACCCGAGAAACCCGGCTTCCGCATAGCGGAGGTGCATCGAGCCGCCCCTGCCGGCGCAGTAGCCGCGGGCCAGCCCCATGATCTCCGCCATCGTTCGCTCCACCGCCTCGTCCGCGGCCGGGGGAAGGGCATCGTGCGCCGGGTTCCAAGAGACGTCTGTCACGTGCTGGAGCGCCTTGGAAAGAAACTCGTGGTGCGAGCGGTACGTCGCCACGACGCTGTCCGACGGCCGGAGTGCGGCAATTACGCCGGCAGCAACCGCTTCCTGCCCCACGCTTGTGTGGACAGGACCCCAGACACAGTCGTCGGCTTTCAGCTTCAGCAGCGCGTGCTCGAATTCGTTGATGAGGCAGACGTCGAACAGCATCCGGGCGGCGCGGAGGGGCTCCAGGGCGGCGATATCGCCCTCCTCCGAGCGCCATTCTTCGAATACTGCGTCACAACTCAATCGTGTCGTTTTCATCGTCAGTCCATGATAAACCCGCCGTTCACGTCGAGGATCTCGCCGGTGATATAACGCGAGCGCCCGGAGGCGAGGAACAGGATGGCTTCGGCAATCTCCTCCGGCTCGCCGTACCTCCTGAACGGGATCTTCGCGGCAAACTCCCTGTTGGCCTTCTCCCCCCACTCGTCCGTCATCGGCGTCCGCGTCGGCCCGGGGCACACCGCGTTCACATTGATGCCGAACGGCGCGGCCTGCAGTGCGAGGCTCTTTGTGAATGAGATCACCCCCGCTTTGCTCGCGGCATAATGCGCACCGACGACGAGACCCCCGATCTTCGCCGAAGCCGAGGACATGTTGATGATCTTTCCCGACCGGCGGGTCTGCATATGCCTGAACGCCTCGCGAGAGAGAAGGAACACGCTCCGGAGGTTCACCGCGAGCACACGATCCCAGTCCGCCGCCGTGATGTCGATAATCGGCGTGGTTCTTGAAATCGCGGCGTTGTTGACCAGGATATCGAGTCCCCCGAACTCCTGCACGGTGGAGCCGATGAACCCGATAATGGCCTGCTCGTCGGAAACGTCGAGCGCGCGGGCCGCCGCCTTTCCCCCCTGCGCCTGTATCTCCGACGCGACCCGTTCCACTTCCTCTTTCCGGAGGTCGGCGAGGACGACCGTCGCGCCTTCCCGGGCAAACAGCCGGGCCGCGGCACCTCCGATCGCTCCCGCCGCGCCGGTGATCACGGCCACTGTGTCGTTCAGTTCCATCGTTCGTCATCGCTCCTGTATGAGAGGAAGTGTTTCTGAGGCGCGCCGGAGCACGGCGACGCTCGCCTGAGGCCCTGTGCGCCGGAAGGCCATTGCAAGCGCTGATTGCGGATCCGGGGCGTGGGAGAGATGAACGTCCCGGAGCACGTCGGGCGCGATGCCGTCTGTCACCAGTATGCACTCGACGTTCTTTTCGAACGTCGCCTCCGCCACCTGTATCATGTGTACCGCGGCGACGCGGTGGGGGAACGCCCCCTGTGCCACCAGCCCGAGAATCTCCTTCTTCGGCCTGTACCCCACGCGCCGGATCACGTCCCCGTGCGTTGCGGAAAGTCCCTCCGTGCACGGGGAAACGATGATCACCGCGCCGCCGTCGCGCACCGCAAGCGCAGCGTTGTCGAGCGCCTTGTTCACCTGCCAGAACTCGATGTCGAACGGATACCCGTCTGCAACGACAATGTCGGCCCTGGCAGGAAGCCTCACGGTGTGGGCTTCCATGGCCCGCGCGATGAGGCTCCTGTGCGCTTCGACCGGGTGGCCGTACACGGCGCCGCAGATCCTCCCTTCCCCGTCCAGCACTACGTTGAGTATCGCGTCCAGGCCCGCGGCCAGCGCGGAATTGTCAATGGCCGTGCGGATGGGATTGTCCCGTCTGCCGATCACGTCTTCTGCAGGGAGATCAACGCGCACCCAGTGGAAATCCGCGCTCGTCTTCGGTCCGCAGAGACCGGGGATGATGATGTTGCACCCTCCGGTGAACCCGCACACATCCATCGGCATGATCTGGCCGAGCCCGATGATGAAATCGAACTCACGCATTTTCCTGTTCACCCACACGTCGATCCCCGGTGGGACGCGCCCCGCGAAATAGAGGTTGTCGGGATCCGTCCACTCGTGGTTCGTCACGCGGAACCGTTCGACGATTTCCCCGCCGAGCTTCTCACGCATTTCCTCCCGGGTCATGAGACGATGGGAGCCGAGCGCCATGATGATCTCGACGGCGCTTTCCGGAATCCCGGCCGCGGCGATCGCGGCGAGGACCGGGGGGAGCATTATCCGGACGGGGGTGGGCCTGTGGTGGTCGTCCGAAACGATGAGGACGTTCCGCTTCCCCTTCAGCGCATCGGTGAGTGAGGGCGCGCCGACCGGAGCGGCAAGCGCCGAGGAGAGGATCTCGTCTCCGGACCGGGAAGCGCCGAGGGCGGGAGGAGCGAACACACCCATCAGGTTGCGGTCGGGAATCTCGAGCGGCGGAACGCCGGGATAGGGAAACCGGACAACTGACATGGTCGGCGGCAATCCCCTCTTCAGTCTGATCCAGCGAACTGGCTCGCGCTGCCCAGGCCCTCGCTCCCCAGGCCCTGGTAGCCGCCGTCCACGGGAAGGTCCGCCCCCGTAATGAACGAGGCGTCGTCGCTCAGGAGGAAGAGGATCGCGGCGGCCACCTCGACGGTTTCGCCGAGGCGCCTGAGCATGTGGAAGTCTCCCCAGACAGGCTCCCACTTCTTCCTGTCGCCCCCCGCCGCTTTCTCGACCTCGCGCGTCCAGATCCATCCCGGGCTGACGCTGTTGACGCGGATGCCGAAGCGGGCAAGGTCCAGCGCCATGCAGCGCGTGAGATTCTGTACGGCGCCTTTCGCGCTGTTGTACGTCCAGCGGTCCGGCTGCGCGATCCGCGCCGAGATGCTGGAGACATTCACGATCGCGCCGCCGCCCGCCAGCTTCATCGGGGTTGCCGCCTTCGCACCCATCGTGGCGTATGCAATCGGGCCTACGCCGTA
>Ga0335069_10012539_pt1 | contig 11916 bp, 10 predicted proteins | sample Lox_Sample_11_FD_206714 | JGI IMG/M metagenome (GOLD analysis project Ga0335069, IMG submission 206714) | Soil microbial communities from Loxahatchee National Wildlife Refuge, Florida, United States - Lox_Sample_1.1 | ecosystem: Environmental > Terrestrial > Soil > Wetlands | place: USA...
GCCGGTCGTAGCCGGCCTACGAAGCCAAGGAGCGCAACGCCGCAGCCGCCCGCTGGGACGGCAACCCGCCGGGCTGGCCGCGATTTTGGCCGATCGCTTTGTCGCAAGCCACTGGCTTGGAATGGCCAAGCGGCGCGTCTTGCTTCGCGCGCTCGGCCAAAATCGTGCCAGCGCATCGCACGTTTCATTATGTTATGGACTCTTAGGCGGCCTGCGCCTCCAGTTCCGCGCGATACTCGCCGCGCACGGCGAGGCCGTTCATCCGCGCGCGGTGATGAAATGCCTTCTGCGCGGCCGCCGCATTGGCGGGCGCTCCGCGCCAGGTCTTGAGCGCCGGGTTCTGCAACGCGCGGCTGTAGGAAAAAGACAGCGGCCACGGCAGGCCCGGCAGCCGCGCCATCGCGTTCAGGTGCGCGGTCGCGTCGAGATCGCTCTGGCCGCCGGACAGAAACACGACGCCCGGCAGCGCCGCCGGCACCGTGCGCTTCAGACAGCGCACGGTTTCCTCCGCCACCTGTTCGACGCCCGCCTGCTGCGGACAGTCCTTGCCGGAGAGCACCATCGACGCCTTGAGGATCGTGTACTCGAGCGCGACGCGGTGTTCGCGCAGCGCCGCGAACACCGCGGTGAGCGTCGCCTCGCTCGCCTCGAAGCAGCGTTCGATGGTGTGGTCGCCGTCGAGCAGCACTTCCGGCTCCACCACCGGCACGATCGACGCTTCCTGGCACAGCGCGGCATAGCGCGCCAGCGCATGGGCGTTGGCGCGCAGGCAGGTCCAGCTCGGAATGCCGGCGCCGATCGCGATCACCGCGCGCCACTTGGCGAAGCGCGCGCCCAGTCTGAAATATTCGGCAAGCCTAGCGCGCAAACCGTCCAGCCCCTCGGTGACTTTTTCTCCGGGATGGAACGCCAGATCCTGCGTTCCCCTGTCGACCTTGATGCCGGGAATGATGCCTCTTTTCTCCAGATATTGCGGAAACGGCTGATTACCGGCGACCGTGCTCTGGCGGATCGTTTCATCGAACAGGATCACGCCGCTGACGAATTGCTCGATATCGCCGGTGGTGAACAGAAGATCCCGGTAGGCGCGGCGGTTCGGCTCGGTCGGCTCGACGCCGACGGCCCTGAAGCGCTTTTCGCAGGTGCCGCTCGATTCGTCAGCCGCCAGCAATCCTTTTCCCCTGGCCACCATCGCGGCGGCGGTCTTCGCAAGCAAATCCCTGTCCATGGCGTTCCTCCTTCGTTTTCGAAAAGTATCTCTATATCACCGACAAATGATGGTTATGTGAAGCCGACGATTTATTTGCGCCGCCGCGGTTCCGGCAAGGTATCGGCCGCACCGCCCGAAACGCATTGATCTCCTGCCTTTCAATAATCCGGCTTTTAACCGGCATTGGCAATGCATGCGCGAGGGCGCAACCGATCCGCAATTTCCGGCATCTGCCCCATCTTCCCTGTATCCGATCGCGCCCGCCGATGGCTGGCCATCCTAACCGGATGCGGCTTTTTTTCGCCGCAGCGTCCATCCAAGATAGACCACGATGGCCAGATTGACGGCGAAGAAACTGAACCGCAGCAAGGTGGCGCGCTGCGCCAGTTCATAGACTTCGATAAACAGGTAAAAACCTCCCGTCAGCACGCCCAGCCATTCGGCCCACGGGCGCGCGTTCCACAGACCGTAGGCTTCAAGCAAGCGCACGATCGAATAAACCAGAGCGCCTGCGGCCAGCAGCATCAGGGTGGAATCGTTGATCTTTGCCGCAAGGGTCAGAAAAATCAGGGGGACATGACGCGCAGGATCGAGATGGAGATGCAGGATGACCTGCTCCGCGGCCTTCTGCACGTCACGATGGAGCAAAGTCAGAAGGCCGGTTCCCACGGCAAGCACAAGAATGCCCTTGAATGCCTCGAACAGCGCAATCATGCGCAGGGCTACCAGATCGGCGCGGGGATGATGACTCATCTCGAATTGCAGCATTCGGCTTTTTATGCCCGGCAGGCGTACGGACTTCCGGGCCGGGTTCCCCACACCGAACGCCTCATCGCTGTGTTCCGGAGGATTGCTGCTCCGCATTCCACCATCCCCCTCCCAACGCAACAAAGAGCGCGGTGGTGTCCTGAAACCGCTGCGCGCGTGCTTCGAGGTAGCCGATCACGGCCTGCCGGTACTGGATATCCTGCACAAGCACCTGCGAATAATTGACGAGGCCGGCCTGATAATTCGCCTGAATCAATTGCAGTGCCTGCTCCGCGGTCTGAAATGCATTGGATCTGGCATCAAGAATCTGCGCATCGTGCTCCAGCGCGCGCAGAACATCGGCAACCTGGGCGAGCGCGCCAAGCACGGTTTGCCGATAACCGGCAAGCGACTGTTGATAGCTTTCGATCGCAGCCCGCCGCTGGTACAGCAGTGTACCGCCGTGAAAGAGTGGCGCATCAAGATTGGGCCCGACGTTGAAGATGCTGTTTTTGCTCGTCAGCAGATCCTGGGGCGAATTGCTCTCCTGGCCAAACGAACCGCTCAACGTAAAGCTTGGGAACATCGCTGCCGTGGCAACGCCGATATCGGCACTTGCTTTATGAAGCTGCGCCTCGCTGACGAGAACGTCGGGACGCTGGCGCACCAGGTCCGAAGGCAGACTGACCGGCAACTCGGCGGGCAATGTCAACTCAAGGAGGCTGATTTCCGGCGGCGCCCACGCTGCCGGCGGACGTCCGACCAGCGTCGCCAGCAGATGCTCGGCCTGATCCTGTTCCTGTCGAAGTTGCGGGAGGCTCGCTTCCACCGTTGCGAGCTGGCTGCGCAGAGCCAGGACGTCAGAGTAAGGAACAGTGCCCGCCTGCGCCTGCGCCTCCGCCAGTTTGACCTGTTCCTTTTCAAGACCGATGATTTGTTCTGTCGCCTCGATCTCGGCGGCATAGGCGGCACGCGCAATCAGTGTATTTGTCGTGTTGCCCAGCAATGCGAGATAGGCGGCACGCATGGTGTTGCGCTGGACGTCCACTTCCGCCTGCAGTCCCTCGATTTCCCGTCGTTCGCCGCCGAAAACGTCCAGCGTGTAGCCGACGGTCGCCGCAAGGGTGTACAGGTTGAAAATGCTCCCCGCAGATACCTGGCCGAAACGCGCTGCAGAAAACTTCTGGCGCGCAGCGCTGCCGCCGACGTCGATCTGGGGAAAAAATATTCCCTGGCCCGCTCTCAGATTGTCCTGGCTCGCACGCAAGCTGGCCTGGGCGGCCTGCAGGCCGGGATTGTTGGCCAGGGATTCCTTTATCACGGCATCGATCGCCGGAGACTTGAAAAGTCGCCACCATTCCCCGCTCAGCCGGGCGCCCATTTCGAGCTGCTGGGCCGTGCCATCCGCCGCTTGGGTCGCCGCCGCCTCCGGTTCTCGCGTGTAATGCGCGACGTCAGGCGGCTCAGGGCGTACGAAGTCGGGCCCCGCAGCGCAACCACTCAGCACGGCGCCCGCCAGCGCTGCCAGAATCCTGCCGTTATGAGGCATCGAACCTGTTCCGGAAAAGTTCCATCTTGGGTCGCACTCGGGAAGAGTCCCGGTGGTCAATTCTCCATGATGTAAACATCCACCAGTTGCCCGGGGTACATGTAAATGTCCTTCGGCTTGGGAAATCTGAATATCACCGGCAGCACTCTGACATCCACTCGTTCGGTTCTCTCGCTGGACAGTTCCACCTTGGGCGATACATAGGGTTGAACCCGCACGAATTCGAGCGGTATATGTATGTCCGTACCGCGAATGAACATCTGGGCCTTCATCTGCAGACCTTTCGGCAATCTTTGCAGGAGAATTTCGTCGATGTAGCACCTGACGCCCATGTAATTGTCGATGCCGCCCATGGTGATTACCGGATTCATGCCCTGCGTGTAGGTATCGTATACGCCCTGGGTGGACACGAAACTGCCGACCGCCGTATTGATTGAAAGAACGACTCCGCTGGTCGGCGCCTTGATCGTGTATTTCCCGAGCAACGTGCTGGAAGCGACGTAGGCTTTGGTCAAGGCTTCGTATTGTTTCTGCTGATTGCGTACGTCGTAAACCCAGCTGCCTGCCTTGGTCAGATCATATTGTCTTTGCGCCACGCCGACATTGGCCTTCGCTACCTTGACGGCATTCTCGGCGGTATCCAGTGCGTCCTTGCTTACCGATTTGGGATCGAGCTCGTACGATCGTCTTTGCTTGTCCCACTGATCCTGGGCAGTTCGGAGATTCGCCTCGGCAAGATCGAGCTGCGCCTTGGCGACTTCCAGATTCTCCTTGCGCGGCTGGGCTTTCAGCTCTTCCAGCAGCGCCAAGGCGGCCTCCGACTGCGATTTCTGCTGCTCAACCACGGCCCGCTGCATGGTGTCGTCCAGCATCACCAGCGGCGCGCCCTGTTCCACGGCTTGCCCTTCGTTGGCCAGAATTTTCACGACCGTACCCGCCACTTCCGGATAAATATTGATGTTTTCGCCATTGGTCTGGTAGCTCTCCACGATGCCGTTGGCGTAGATCCCTTTGTCATAGGGATTCGGCGCGGGGCTGAATACCGGAGGTTGCGGCTTCGTCTGTATGCCGTGAATATAGGCGCTGGCCAGCGCCGCGATGATCCCCAGCGCAGTAAATATCATCAACAGCTTATTTCTCATCGACGCTTCCTCCAGAAACCCCCGTTATCCTCCCATCCTCCATCGTGATTATTCTGTCCGCATATTCGAAAATGCGGCTGTCGTGAGTAACGACCACGACGCAACGACGATCATTCAACACGTGAGTCTTGACGAATTCCAGAATCTTCCTGCCGGTATCCCCATCGAGGGAAGCCGTCGGTTCGTCGAATATCAGCACATCAGCTCCGCTCACGATCGCCCTGGCGATCGCCACACGCTGCTGCTCGCCGCCGCTCAGCTTGACAGGCGGCAATTGCGCGCGATCCGCGAGTCCGACCACTTCCAGAAAATGCGCCGCCTGCTTGAGCGATTCGTCCCAGTCCTGTTTTCTCAGAATCAACGGGATGGCCACATTCTCGACCGTCGTCAGCCGGGGGAAAAGATGATAATCCTGAAATACGAAACCGATCGTACTCAGACGGAAATCGGCGAGTTCATCGCTGCCCAGTTTCCAGATGTCCCTGCCTCGAACCGAAACCACACCCGCATTCGGGCGCAGAATGCCGGAGACCATGCTGAGCAGCGTCGTCTTGCCGCTGCCCGACGGGCCCTCTATAAACAGCATTTCCCCGAAGCGGGCCTCGAAACTGACCTCCCGGACGGCGACTGTTCTCGCCTCTCCTTCTCCGAACCATTTGACCAGTCCGCTGGCCCGCACCGCAACAGTATCCATATCAGCTTCTGAAAATATCGAATGGTTCGATTTTGAGAACACGTCTGACGCCGATATAGCATGATATGCCGGCGATGATCAGGACCATTATGAAAGACAGCCCCAGATTCCCGAATGTCATTTTGGCCGCGTAGCTTGGCAATCTCATTTGAGCGAGAGTTATGATCAGAGTGCAAAGCCCTACGCCGATCCCGTAACCGGCGAGCGCGGTAAAACCCGCCTGAAACAGGATCATCTGCACCAGCTGGGAGCTTTTGGCCCCGATGGCCTTCAGGGCGCCGAATCGCTCCAGATTTTCCAGAATGAACGTATAGAACGTCTGCCCCGATATCGACAGCCCGACGATGAAGCTGATGACGGTCATCAACAGCACGTTGGTGCCGAGACCGGTTTGATATACATAGAAGCTGGTGATCTTCTGCATGAATTCGTCCCTGGTCAATGCCTCATAACCGAGCATCGCCACCTGCTGCTTTATGTAAGGAATCGCGGAGGACGTTTTCGGTTCCACGAGAATGAAGGAAATCGTGTATCGAGTCGAAGGAAGATAGGTTATTGCCCGGCGGTATGTGGTGTAGAGCGTCGGGATTCCGAACAATCCGCTGCTGGACACTTTTGCGATGCCGACGATCACTCCGCGATGGTCATTGATCTCGAACTCGGTACCGATAGCGGGATTGCCGAGCTTCTGAAATTCGGTATCGTGGACGACGATGAAAGCGTTCTCCGCGTAGATATTCTCGATCTTTCCCAGCTCGAGTTCGGGTCGCCCGAACAGACTGGTATCGTCGAGTCCTAGGACGGTCACGGCCTGATAAGAACCGTCATGCAGTTTGACAAGCGCGCCCCCTGAATACAGAGGAACGGCGTAATTGACGCCATTGACGCTTCTCACCGCATCCAGCACATAGTCGGGAACAGGAATGCTGCTGGAAACGTTGTTCACGGCCGGATCCAGCACCCAGACGGAAGCGCCGATGTTGGTGACGGTTGAAGATGCTTTCGCCAAAATCCCGGAAAACATCGACATCATCATGTTTATCAGGAATACGGCGAAAGTTATCCCGACGATCAGCGCGACGAACTTTCCCCTGTCATTTACCAGGAGCTTGTAGGCTATTTTCAGAAGACCGGGCACGTCGGGATCTCTTTTTTCAGAAGCTGCCAAAAAAGCACAAACTGTGCAACGCCTTTTGCATTCTGAAATAAACCGGGATCGGAGCCTTGATTTATGTCAACCGCCGGGGGTGCGCCGTTCCGGAGAAATCGATCGGCGAAACCGGCAGATTACAGGCAATGACCCGATCGACACCGATAGTGCAGTCAAGACGCTCTCTCTATCCGCTGGCAACAGAAAACTGCCTGAGATGCTCTGCCGGAGGGGCCACAGCGATCGACCCGACTTTCAATTGCAGGCCTCCACTTCCCGTAATGTTGTTACAATCTGCCCTGCGCCGGAATTTCTTTTCACTGCTTCCTTTCAAGGCTGAAAATATCTCTTTTGAATCAGCATTAAAAGAACCCGTCAGATCATAGCATTTTGTCATTAAGATCATGGCCGCCATGCCGGATAGCGATGCGATAGATGACGCGGACCGCCGCGACTTTCTGGGCAAAGCGACTATGGCAGTCGGCGCGGCGGGCGTCGCTGCCGCGTGCTGGCCGTTCATCAACAGCATGAATCCGTCCGTGGACACGCTGGAGAAAGCGACTGCGGAAGTCGATCTTTCCGGCATCGCCCCCGGTCAGTCACAAACGGTGTCGTGGGGCGGCAAACCGGTTTTCGTGTTCCATCGTACACCGGCCCAGATCGCCGCCATGAAAATTTCCGGAGGCGGCAAGGACCTGCAAGCGGACGTCGATCGCGTCAGGCAGCCGCAATGGCTGGTGGTGATCGGCGTCTGCACGCATATGGGGTGCATCCCTCTGCGTGCCGAACGCGGATGGCTGTGCCCGTGCCACGGCAGCGTATACGACGACAGCGGCCGTATCCTGCACGGGCCCGCTCCCAGAAACCTGGCGGTGCCGCCGTACAGATTCGTCAGCGACGACAAGATCATCGTAGGGAAGGCGTAACACCGTGGCAAGCCGCGTCCTTGACTGGATCGACCGGCGTTTCCCGCTGACCCGTTTCATCAGGCACGAACTCACCGAATACCCGACGCCGCGCAATCTGAGCTACTGGTGGAACTTCGGGTTTCTGGCGGGATTCGTGCTGGTACTGCAGATCGTTACCGGCGTATTCCTCGCCATGTTCTACAAGCCGGACGTCAATCTGGCGTTCGACTCGGTGCAGCACATCATGCGCGACGTCAATTACGGCTGGCTGCTGCGTTATATTCACTCGACGGGCGCCTCCGCCTTTTTCGTCGTGATCTATGTGCATATGACGCGCACGCTGTATTACGCCTCCTATCACAAACCGCGCGAACTGATGTGGTGGACAGGCCAGGTGCTGTTGCTGCTGATCATGGCGACGGCGTTCATGGGCTATCTGCTGCCGTGGGGACAGATGTCCTACTGGGGCGCGCAGGTGATTACCAATCTGTTCGGAGTCACGCCCTTCATCGGCGACCAGGTGGTGCTGTGGCTGCGCGGAGATTTCTCGGTGGGAGACGCCACGCTGACCCGCTTCTTCGCGCTGCACTATCTGTTCCCGTTCCTGATCCTCGCGATGGTCGGCATCCATCTGATCGCGCTGCACACCGTGAAGAGCAGCAATCCGTCCGGCATCAGCCTTGCCGACAAGGACAACATCCCCTTCCATCCCTACTTCACCCTGAAGGATTTATTCGGGCTCGGCGTCTACCTGATCGTATTCTGCGCCTTCGTGTTCTTCATGCCGGGCGTCTTCATCGAAACCGCCAACAACATTCCCGCGAACCCGCTGGTAACTCCCGCCCATATCGAACCGGAATGGTACTTCCGACCGTTCTACGCCATTCTGCGGGCAATCCCGGATGTGCTGGGCGGAGTGCTGGCGATGGCGCTTTCCGTGATGATTTTCGCGGTGCTGCCTTTCGCCGACCGCTCGAACATTCCCGGGGGCGCCCGCCACCGCCCCGTTTACCGCGCGATGTTTTTCATATTCATCGCCGATGTGCTGGTGCTCGGTTATGTCGGCTCACAGGCGCCGACCGGCTTCATGATGCTGCTCGGGCAGGTCGCGACCTTCATTTACTTCGCCACGTTTTTCCTGCTGCCCTTCATCTCGAAATGGGAGGAGCGCTGGTTGCGCGCGCGCGGCCTGCCGCCGGAACTGATTGCGCTGTTTCCTCCACGTCCGCCGCGCGTGAAATTTCCACGCCCGGAAATTGCGCCATGAAACGCTGGCTGGTGTTCGCCTTATGCCAGTTTGCATGCAGCGCGTGGGGCGACACGGAACCCGCGCTGAATGAAGTCAGGGTGGGCGTCGATTTGCCGACGCTGGAACGCGGCGCGGAAACGGTGATCACGGTCTGCGCCGGCTGCCACAGCCTGAAATACGTTCGATTCCGCGATCTGGTCAGACTGGGGATAGCCCAGGACAAGGTGGATGCATGGCGCGGCGGCAAACCGATGGGGGCCGCCATCACCGGCCAACTGCCGGCAGATGCCGCGCTGGCGTCGTTCGGCAAGATTCCCCCCGATCTCAGCCTGATGGCCAGGGCGCGCGAGGGCGAAGCCGATTACATATATTCGTACCTGCTCGGCTTTTACATCACCCCCGAAGGCACGCTCGGCAACCACTACTACCCGCCAACGAAGATGCCAGACATCCTTGCCGTCGCCGGGGTCACCGACCCGTCGCAACGCGCCCAGCTCGAGCAAAAGGCCCGCGCAGTGACTTCCTTTCTGGTATGGGCGGCCGACCCGCACGCGCGGGAACGCAGGGCTCTCGGCTATTACGTGATCGGCTACCTGCTGATTTTCACCACCCTGCTGTATTTTCTGAAGCGTCGCACCTGGGCAAAGCTGGACAGGCCGGCGTCGGCCTGAGCGCACGCCGCCTAGCCGACAGGCGCTCCGGGCGCCACCGGCCTGACCTGCCAGATCTGTTCGGCGTATTGCATGATGGTGCGGTCGCTGGAAAACTTGCCCATATTGGCGACGTTGAGAATCGCACATCGCATCCATTGCTCGCGGTCGCGGTACAGCGCGTCCACCCGTTTCTGGCAGGCGATATAGGAGGCGTAGTCGGCCAGCAGCAGGTAATAATCGCCGTGCGCCAGCAGGCTGTCTACGACGGGTTTGAATTCATCCGGATTTCGCGGCGAGAAATAGCCGCCGGCGATCATGTCCAGCGTCTCCCGCAATTCGTCATTTTCAAAATAATGGTCTCTCGGTCGATAGCCGCCCGCGCGCAGCGCGGCCACCTCGTCGGTAGTGAGCCCGAAAATGAAAAGATTATCGGCGCCGACCTCGTTGCCGATTTCGATGTTAGCGCCATCCAGCGTGCCGATGGTCAATGCGCCGTTGAGCGCGAGCTTCATGTTACCGGTGCCCGAAGCCTCGGTGCCTGCGGTGGAAATCTGTTCGGACAAATCGGCGGCCGGAATGATGGCTTCGGCCAGCGAAACTCCGTAATTGGGAAAGAAAACCACCCTCAATCGTCCCTCGACGCGGACGTCCCTGTTGACGAAATCGGCGACATTGTTGATGAGCTTGACGATCATCTTGGCCATCGCATAGCCGGGTGCGGCCTTGCCCGCGAAAACGACCGTGCGCGCGACCGCGTCATCCGACCGGTTATTGCGAATTCGGTTGTACATCGTCACCACGTGTAAAAGGTTGAGTAGCTGGCGCTTGTATTCGTGAATACGCTTGATCTGCACGTCGAACAGCGAATCGGGATCGACCTCGATCACCAGCTTCTCCATGATCATGGCCGCGAAACGCTGCTTGTTGGCGCGCTTTACAGCGGCGAATTCGCGGCGGAACTGCGGGTCGTCGGCAAGCGGTGCCAGCCGCTTCAACTGGTCCAAGTCCTTGAGCCAGCCGTCGCCGATGCGGCGGGTAATCAGTGCGGCCAGCCCCGGGTTCGCCTGATTCAGCCAGCGGCGCTGCGTGATGCCGTTGGTCATGTTGACGATCTTGCCCGGCGAGTAGCGGTGAAAATCGGCAAATATGGTCCGCTTCATCAATTCGGTATGAATGGCGGCCACGCCGTTTACCTTGTGGCTGCCGACCACCGCCAGATGCGCCATGCGGATGCTCTTGCCGCCGCCTTCATCGATGATCGACATGCGGCGCAGCATTTCGCCGTCGCCGGGAAAGCGGTGCGTGAGGTCGGTCAGGAAACGGTGATTTATCTCATAAATGATCTGCAAGTGACGCGGCAGCAGTTTTTCGAACATTGCGACCGGCCATGTTTCCAGCGCTTCCGTCATCAGCGTATGGTTGGTATAGGCGAATGTGCGGGTGGTAATTTTCCATGCCTGTTCCCATTCCAGATGATCGACATCGATCAGAATGCGCATCAATTCCGGGATCGCGATCGCGGGATGGGTATCGTTGAGCTGGATCGCGACCTTTTCCGGGAGTTCGTCGAGGCTTTGATGGAACTTGCGGAAACGGTAGAGGATGTCCTGCAGCGACGCACAGACGAAGAAATACTGCTGTTTCAGGCGCAGCTCGCGCCCCATCGTCGTGGTGTCATCCGGATACAGCACCTTGGAGAGATTTTCCGACTCGTTCTTGTCTTCGACCGCCTTGATATAGTTGCCCTCGTTGAAATATTTCAATTCGAAATCGCGCGTGGCCTTCGCTGCCCACAGCCGCAAGTTGTTGACGGTGGACGTTGCATACCCCGGAATCGGCGTGTCGTAGGCCATCGCCATCACATCCTCGGTATCGACCCACTGATGGCGCATGATCCCCTGCTCGTCACGGAATTGCACCACGCGCCCGTAGAACTTCACCGGATAGAGCACCTCCGGGCGGGGAAACTCCCACGGATTGCCGTAGCGCAGCCAGTTGTCGGGGCGCTCCACCTGCCGGCCATGCTCAATCTGCTGCGAGAACATCCCGTACTCGTAGCGGATGCCGTATCCGTAGCCCGGCAGATCGAGGGTCGCCATGGAATCGAGAAAACAGGCCGCCAGCCGCCCGAGACCGCCGTTGCCCAATGCAGCGTCATCTTCTATCTCGCATATATCGCGCAGATCGAGGCCGTGCGTTTCCAGCGCCTGACGGCATTCCCGGTCGAAGCGCAGATTGAGCAGGCTGTTCGACAGCGTGCGCCCCATCAAAAATTCCAGCGACATGTAATACACGCGCTTGGCATCGCTCTTGTAATAGCTGCGCATGGTTTCCATCCAGCGTTGAATCAGACGGTCGCGCGTCATGAAAGCGGTCGCATAGAACCAGTCGCGCCTGGTGGCGGTGATGAAATCCTTCCCAACCGAGAACACGAGGTGATTGGCGATGGACTCCTGGAGCGCATCGGCATCGAGGCTGACATGCCCGCCGGAGACGACGGGCCGTTGCAGGTGCTGGTTCATCACGTACCTCCCTGCTGATGAATTGATGCAATAAACAGTGGCGCCGCCCGAAACAACGGGCGTCAGTAGGCCTGCAAGTCCGCCCCATCCAG
>Ga0335069_10012540_pt1 | contig 11915 bp, 11 predicted proteins | sample Lox_Sample_11_FD_206714 | JGI IMG/M metagenome (GOLD analysis project Ga0335069, IMG submission 206714) | Soil microbial communities from Loxahatchee National Wildlife Refuge, Florida, United States - Lox_Sample_1.1 | ecosystem: Environmental > Terrestrial > Soil > Wetlands | place: USA...
TGCATTTTCCCGGGCTGGGTCTGGAAAAAAATGATAAAAAACTGTATAATTATCAGGTTATGCCAGAGGTGATACGCGTTACCGGTGCGCGCGAGCATAATCTCAAGGACATCAATGTCGAGATTCCGCGCGACAAACTGGTGGTGATTACCGGACTTTCCGGATCGGGCAAGTCGTCACTTGCCTTTGATACCATTTACGCCGAGGGTCAGCGCCGCTACGTCGAAAGCCTCTCTAGCTATGCTCGTCAATTCCTGGGCACCATGGACAAGCCCGACGTCGATCAAATCGAGGGTCTCAGCCCGGCAATCAGCATCGACCAAAAATCGACTAGCCGCAATCCGCGCTCGACGGTCGCGACGGTGACTGAAATTTATGATTATCTGCGTCTGCTGTATGCGCGTATCGGCGTGCCTCACTGTCCGATTGATGGCAATCCGGTGCAGCGCCGGACGCCGCAGGATATTATCGATATCATCCTGCAGTACGACGAGGGCAAGCGTCTGATGATTCTGGCGCCCATCGTCAAGGATAAAAAGGGAGAGTTCGCCCACATTCCCGAGCAGTATCGCCGACTTGGGTTTGCCCGCGCCCGCGTTGACGGCGTGGTGTACGCGTTGGATGAATTCCCGGAGTTGCAGAAAAACTACAAACACAACATTGAAATCGTCGTCGACCGTATCGCCATCAGCGATGATATGAAGAGCCGTGTCTCGCAGTCTGTCGAGCAGGCCCTGGATGTCGGCGGCGGCATCGTCGAGATTTTGCGCGTTGATGACGACGACGCGATTGATGTGTATTCGCAGCGGTACGCATGTATCGACCACCCGAATGAAGAAATTCCCGAGCTCGAGCCGCGGCTGTTTAGCTTTAACGCGCCGCAGGGTGCCTGTCCGGTTTGTACCGGTCTGGGCAGCCGCCTGGAAGTCGATCCTGATTTGGTGTTCAATTCCAACCTAACCATCAGCGAGGGCGCGATTCGGCCGTTCAACCGCGTCAACATGGACGCGTGGTATATGAAGCGTTTGGCCGAGGTGGGCGACGAACACGGCTTTAGCCTGAAGGTGCCAGTGCACGATCTGTCTGACGAGGACAGGCAAAAAATTCTTTATGGCACGGGCGAGCAAACCTACACGATCAATCTCGGTGTCGGCCGCACTTACACCTCGACCTACGAAGGCGTCATCCCCAACCTCGAGCGACGACACAAGGAAACCGACAGTGATTTCATGCGCCGTGACATCGAGCGGTTTATGCGCGAACGCGAATGTCACGCCTGTCACGGAGCACGTCTGAAGCCGGTCGTCCTGGCCGTGACCGTGAACGACATGAACATCATGGACATCTGTCGTCTGGGCGTCGATGAAGCGTTGGATTTCTTTACGAACAAATTCAATTTGTCCGACACCGAAAAGGTCATCGCGACGCAGATTCTCAAGGAAATCATCGCGCGTCTCAGCTTTATGAGCAATGTCGGTCTGACCTACCTGGAGCTCTCGCGGGCTGCCAATACGTTGTCGGGCGGTGAGGCGCAGCGCATTCGGCTGGCGACGCAGATCGGTAGCGGTCTGCAAGGCGTACTATACGTCCTCGACGAGCCGTCGATTGGTCTCCATCAACGCGATAACGACCGGCTGATCGCAACGCTTAAACGGCTGCGCGACCTGGGCAACACGGTGCTGGTGGTTGAGCATGACGAGGACACGATTCGCCACGCTGACTATTTGCTGGATATCGGCCCGGGCGCGGGCGTGGCTGGCGGTCAGGTCGTGGCGGCCGGGACGCCGGACGAAGTCGCCAAAGACGCGAATAGCATTACGGGCCGGTATCTCGCCGGAACTGAAATCATCCCGATTCCGAAAAAGCGTCGGGCGATTGAAAAGGACCGCAAACTGGTGGTGCGTGGCGCCCGCGAGAACAACCTCAAGAACATCGATGTCGAGTTCCCGCTGGGCGTGATGACGGTCGTCAGCGGCGTCAGCGGTAGCGGCAAGTCGACGCTCGTCAATGATATTTTGGCCAAGGAACTGTCGGCCCGGCTGCATCGCAGTCAGGAAGTATCCGGCACGCATGACGGCATCGACGGCATCAACCAACTCGACAAAGCCATCGTCATCGACCAGTCGGCAATCGGTCGCACGCCGCGGTCAAACCCCGCGACGTATACCGGTGTCTTTACGCCGATTCGCGAGCTGTTCGCGAGTACGCCCGAGGCCAACATCCGCGGCTACAAAGCCGGCCGCTTTAGCTTCAACGTCAAAGGCGGTCGCTGCGAAAACTGTCAGGGTGACGGCGTGATTAAAATTGAAATGCACTTTTTGCCCGATGTCTATGTCACCTGCGACGTGTGCCACGGCAAGCGCTACAACCGCGAAGCACTCGAGATTAAATACAACGGCAAGAACATCAGCGACGTGTTGGAAATGACAGTCGAGCAGGCCGCCGAATTCTTTACCAACATCCCGGCCATCGCGCGCAAACTCGATACGCTGGTCGAGGTTGGACTCGGCTACATTCACTTGGGCCAGCCGGCAACGACCTTTAGTGGCGGTGAGGCGCAGCGTATCAAACTGGCGTCAGAACTTTCACGCCGCAGCACCGGCCGGACGATGTACATTCTCGACGAACCAACGACTGGTCTGCACAGTGCCGACGTCAAACGGCTGCTTCATATTTTGCAGCAGCTGGTTGAGGGCGGCAACACGATGGTCATCATCGAGCACAACCTGGACGTCATCAAAACGGCTGATTATCTGATCGACATGGGACCCGAGGGTGGGAATGGTGGCGGCACAGTGCTGGCAGCCGGGACACCAGAGGATCTTTCAAAGGTCACCGATTCATTTACCGGCTTTTATCTCAAAGATCTTATCAAGTAGCGCGTAGGGCTGCTATTTATTTACGCAGGCGCTTTAGCAGCTGCTTGCGCGTGTTTTCGTTTGCCAGTGCGTGGACCAATGGGCCGGTCAGTGAAATAACGACGATGAGCAGGATGATTGGCAGAATTAACGTGTCGATGTTGATGCCGTGCTTTTCCAGCCAAGCGCCGGCGTAGAAGCCGATGACGGGGACGCTGATAGCCCAGATAGCGGCGCCAATGGCGTTATAGAACATCAGCTTGCGGTAGGTCATGTTGGCGACGCCGGCAACGATCGGCACGAACGAGCGGACGGCGGGAATGAAGCGGCCCAGGATGATGGCCTTGCCGCCATGCTTCTCGTAAAACTGCTCGGCCTTTTCGACGTATTCATGACGGAACAGCAGGCGGTTTTCCTTTTTGAGGTACCGTTTGCCCAGACTGCGGCCGGTCCAGTAGCCGATCGTTGCGCCGGCAAAGTTGGCAATAAAAATTAGCACCATGGCCATGACCAGTGGGTAGTGGCCCTTCGCGGCAAACAAACCCGCGGCAAACAAAATTGTGTCACCCGGCAGGAAAAAGCCGATCGGAAAGGCGCTTTCGATGAAAATCACTGCGACAATGCCAGGTAGGTCGAGGGACATAATGAGATCATTGAGTTGCTGCATTACCCTCCATTCTATCATGTGCGTCGTGTTATAATAGTTATGTCAGTAGAGACAGTAGAAACGGAGGAATATGAGCGAAATTACCCTAAAACTGAGCGCCCGGACTGTTGCCGGAAAACAAGTAGCGAAATTGCGTAAAGAAGGCCTCGTCCCGAGCGTGGTCTATGGCGGCAAGTCAGATCCAATCAGTACGCAGTCAACGATCGTCGAGACAACCAAGGTTGCGCAAAAGGCGGGCAAGCACTCGCCAGTGCACCTGGTTATCGATGGCAAGAAAAAACTCGCGATTATCAAAAGTATCGACGTTGATCCGGTCAAACACCAGGTCCGTCACCTTGCGTTTCATACTATCAAGCAAAACGAAATTATCACGACCGAGGTGCCGATTCATCTGGTCGGTATGGGCGAGAGTGCGGCAGAAAAGGCGGGCCTGATTGTCCTGCAGGCAATCGAGCACATCGAGATCAAGGCCAAGCCAGCCGACCTGCCTGAGGCACTCGAAATCTCTGTTGCCGACTTGGCGACGACCGATGACAAATTGACTCTCGGCGACATCAAGCGCCCAGAGGGTGTTGAATTTGCCGACATCGAACAAGATCTTGAACTCGTGATTGCAAACGTTTACGAACCAAGCGCGCTCCAGGCAGCCAACGAAGCCGCTGCCGGTGAAGCCGAAGGCCCAGAAGATGTTGAAGCTGATAACGGCGGCGACAGCGACCAGGACAGCCAGGAAGAGGAATCTCGTCCCGGCGGCAAAGGTCAGGACGAGCCAAAGCAGCAAAACGTTGACGCTAACAAATAACGAATACCTGTTTGGCACATTTTGAATTTTTCTTCTCCTGTGCTCGCCGCCGTAGCCGTATGTAAAATACGACTTGCTGCGCTTCCTCGAAGAGAAAATCCAAACTGCACTCAAACATGAATCCGTTTAGCAGTTGTATTGAAAATCCGCCCGGTGAAGAGCGGATTTTTGGTAGTAGGTACAAGTCAGGCGGCATAATCGCCGGACAGTTTGCTCGGTTCGGGAGCAAGGAATATTCTCCCCTGTCGCTTGAGCCGTAGGATGTGCTCACGACTCATGCTCGGCGACAATGTCCAGACACCGCTATGCCATCTGATGAAACCAGACCGCCTCATCAGATTGATCGCATCATGGATCAACGGTTCCATGAGGTCTTCGGCCAGCGTATTGATATCGCGACGCCTCAGGTTGTGGTAGTGTTCCTGAACATCCCACCAGCAGACCGATCGCATCTCGACCCTGCAGGTGATATCGCGCTGCATATGAAGGCATGAACCGTCCAGCAGAGTCATGAGGCTCTGCGTGTCGGATGGGGCCGTGATTTCGTGATTGCGGCCTTTGCCGTGGTCGGCGTTTTCAAACAAAAACGCATAGACGATCCAATCCTGGGCAGCGGCCACGAACAAATTACGGTCGTGCGCCGTTTCCGGCCGCCTGTACCAGTAGTTGGTGAGCACTTCGTCGTACTCATCATCGGTTAGACGCCGCATGCGTCGCTTCCGTGGCTTTGGCGGTTCGAGGTTGAGCGGTTCTTCGTCGAACAATACCTTCCAAACTTCAGAGGGCTTACGCAAGGTTTACACCTCTTCCTGTTTTGACTTGACTTGTAGGTTCGCGCGCGGACGGTCGTCCAAGTGCCAAGCACTTTGCGTTGAGGCGATTTTATACTAATTATCACATATTTGCAAATGGAACGGGCCGGATCCGCTCACTCTGATGTGAGGCGGATCCGGCCCGAGATTGGGGATATTAGGTGGCAGCTAGTAGAGGAATCGAGCACCTGGCTTCGTTGTCCTCGGCCTCATGTTTCTCGAGCCAGCCGAGAAAACATGCGTAGTCGACAGCTCTTTCGATACGCTTGGCTGCCTCGACGGAATCATTTCTCAGGAGTACACGAGCGACTTTCCTGTAGATTTCCGGCAAGTTGTCGCCACTGATTTCGCCGCCTTTTTTGCGGACGTAATCCGTGACGAGTTTCGCCAGCGTTCTGCTTTCGCCTTGCTTGCGGCGTAGGTCTGTGTGCGCGCGTTTTTCAGCGGTAGCCTTCTCGGCTTCCTTTTGCGCTTTTGCCCGGATGTAGGCAGGTCGTTCTCGTAGCTTTGCCCTTCGTATGGGGAGGTCCAGCGTGTTTTTTCTCCTGTCATTTGCCCTTCGGGTAGTTTTGCTTGCGCGGTGATTGATCTTCGATAAGCCCTCTTTGGGATCGAATGTCATCGCATGCCCTACCTTCCTCGAAATGTGCAACTTGCCAGTCACCGTTAACTGATGCGTCATCTGGACGCGGGGATAAGTATGGTTAAAATATACCACAAAATATCAGATTTATCAATACATTTTATAAGCTAGTTGTCAAACGCCTTGGCAACGTGGCGGGTGAGCTCGTGGAAATCTGAAACGAGTAGTGGATAGTTCTCAGAGTATGTCTTCATTCGTTTTCAGGTTTTTCTGACTGATTTGTAGAATTTTTTTCTCGAAATCAACTTCGCGCAGTTCATGGCCGATTTTTTTGTTCCAAGATAGGAGATACATCTGGTCGCTCAGATGGACGAGTGAGTCAACGCGCTGCTGGCTAGTCTCCATGTATCCCTGTACCGCCCCCTCTTGCGGCAGATTTCCCCTCCATCCTAAGGTTTATGTCACGGAAATACAACCTTTGGCGCTTTTTACTCTTCGATGAAGCCGCCGGACTGGTGTGACCAGAGCTTGGCGTAGGTGCCGCCCTTTGTTAGAAGCTGAGAGTGCGAGCCGTCTTCGATGACGCGGCCGTTTTCGAGTACGACGATGCGGTCGAGTTTGGCGATGGTCGACAGACGGTGGGCGATGACAATCGACGTCCGGCCCTTCATCAGCTTGGACAGGGCGTCCTGAATCAGCACTTCGCTTTCGCTGTCGAGTGCCGAGGTGGCTTCATCCAATACTAAAACCGGCGCATCTTTCAAGATGGCGCGTGCGATAGCGATTCGCTGCCTTTGTCCGCCCGACAGTTTAATGCCGCGTTCGCCGACCAACGTGTCAAAACCAAGCGGCAGGTCGGAAATGAATTCCAGGGCGTTTGCTTGCTTGGCTGCCTGCACGATTTCTTTGTCGGTCGCTTCCTGCTTGCCGTAGGCGATATTATCGCGTAGCGAGCGGTGGAACAAAAGCGGTTCTTGCGGGACGTACGCGATCGATTTATGTAGGCTTTTCTGGGTGACGGTGGCGATATCCTGCCCATCGATAGTGATTGTGCCCATGTCGATATCGATGAACCGCAACAAAAGCGACGCGACGGTTGATTTGCCGGCGCCGGAATGGCCTACCAGTCCGACTTTCTGGCCCGCCGGAATGGTCAATGAAAAGTGCGTGAAGAGCGGATCGGTCTTTTCACCGTGCGTGAATGACATGCCATCGAAAATGATCGTGCCCTTTTCGACATGCAGCGTCATCGCGCCCTCGGCGTCGGTGACCGCAGGCGGGACGAGCGTATATTCGACGAACTGGGACGCGTCCGTGATGGATTCTTCCAGCCGGCGGTAGACGGCTGCTGAACGACCACATGAAACGTGTGACATTAGCGAAGTAATTGTAGCCGATGAAAAGCGTGGCCTTGGTCGCTGCATCAATGCTCAGGCTCAGGATGATTGCCAGGCCAAGCACATTGGTGATGACATATATCGGCGATACGGTCATGTCGATACGGTTATTCTGGTAGAACCAGCTTCGTGCTGCAGCATGCAGGAAATTATCAGTCAGTTTGCGATGCGTGGCATGCTCGTTATCCTCGGAGCCAAAGGCTTTGATGGCGCCTATGTTTGCGATGACATCAGCGACATGCCCGGCCATTTTCGAGTGGGCGGCTTCCCGCGCTTTGACCAGTTTCAGCCGGCGTCGTACCAGCGGCACAACCACCAGACCGCCGAATGTCACCATGACGAACAGCGTGATAGCAAGCCAGGGCGAAATGAACCATAGGATGAACGCCGCGAACAGCGCGGGAATGAACTGCGAGACGACTTCGAATACGATCGTGTCAAAGAGGTTTTCAAAACGGCGCGCGTACGCGAGGAGATTTTTCGTGATCGTCCCCGTGAAGTGGTTGGCGTAAAAAACCAGCTCTTTTCGCAGCAGCGTATCGAGCGATGATTTGTAAAGGTTCTCGATGACTTTCAATTCGAAACTCATCATCAGGAAAATCGCGATACGCCACAGGCCTTCGCCGGCGAGCCACGACGCGCCGAACAGTGCGACCAGGGGCCACGAACCTTGCAACGTTACCGTCGTTTGTCCTGACGTGCTGATCAGCCGGGCGATAATCAGCGGCGGCACATAGAAAATCAGGGTGCTACCCAGCGCGACGGAAATGAAGATAGGGACAGTATAGCGCCAGCCACGCAAAATAATACCGACGTAAAGACGCACGGTTTTTTTGATGGCTAAAATATTAAGTGTACTTCGTTCCAAAACGTGTCTCCTGCTGATTGATGATTGTTTGTATCGCTATTGGTTTGGCCGTCCAAACATTATGCGTATAGAGGATCCGTCGCGGATCATAGTTATCCTAGAATGACAAATTTGTTCTGATTATGCAAACATTATTATGCGTTGTCTCGGAAAAGTGCATCGAGCCGTTGGTTTTCACGAGCTTGAATCTGTTGCAAGTTATATATGTGTCCGAGTTCGTTGAATAACTGTTCGCAGTCATAAATGCTCAGCTCGCGACTGTCCCATGCGGCACTGGACTCGTCCAGGATATCTAGGTTGATGGATCCCATCGTCGCCGAGGGCTTGCTTTCGCGGTTTTTACCAACATATTCGATCGTGTAGATTTTTCGCAGCGGCGGAGGCGCAATATCCTGTTGATGGATGGTGTGATTGAGCTCGATTTTGTAGGTTTCACGCGTAGGGTGCATGTGTCGCGCATACTGTATGGCGACACGGGTTTCGGTGAGCGGCCAGACCCAACCCGACGAGAGTCCACTTTCCATGTAGGAAAAATTTCTGGCGATGGTGTAGGGATCCGTCGTGTAGACGCGCGTTCGCTTTTCATCACCTTTCGTATCCAGTTCGAGCCGCTCGGTGGAAATCAGTAATTCATCCGCCATGTCGGTGATGATTTCAAGCCGCTCCGGTTCACATTCGCCGTACTCCAGTCTCTGAGCGTGGGCTGTGCGAAATCTTTCAAGCGGGTCATGCATGGACAGATGATACTATTCACGACATACTTTGTCATCTGATGGTATAATATGTAGCGATGCAAAAAGTATTGCTGTACTACAAGTTCACCCCCATTCGTGATCCTGAGGTGGTCAAGCTGTGGCAGAAAACGCTCTGCGATGGGCTCAATTTGCGTGGGCGGATTTTGGTGAGTCGCCACGGCCTCAACGGTACGGTTGGTGGCGAGTTGGACGATCTGAAGCAATACATCAAAGCCACCAAGCAATTCCCGGGCTTCAAGGACATTGTGTTCAAATGGTCCGACGGCGGCCGCGAAGATTTCCCGCGCATGAGCGTCAAAAACCGCCGCGAACTGGTCGGCTTCAAAAATTCCGACGATGAATTTGACGTTAATGAGCACGGCGTGATCGGTGGCGGCCAGCACCTCAAACCGCAGCAGGTGCACGAGCTGGTCGAAAAGTATGGCGATGACGTCGTGTTCTTTGACGGTCGCAATGCGCATGAAGCGGCAATCGGAAAATTCAAAAACGCCGTCGTACCCAATACCAACACTTCGCGAGATTTCATCGCTGAACTCGAGAGCGACAAGTACGACGACATCAAAGACAAAAAAGTTATTACGTACTGCACGGGCGGCATCCGCTGCGAAGTGATCAGCGCCATGATGAAAAAGCGCGGCTTCAAAGATGTCTACCAAATCGACGGTGGCATCGTGAAGTACGGTGAGGCGTTTGGCGATGATGGACTCTGGGAAGGCTCGCTGCGCGTGTTCGACAACCGCATGACAGTAGATTTCAGCGACCATGCCAAAACCATCGGCGAGTGTTCGCACTGTGGCGGCCCGACAAATAATTTCGAGAACTGTGCGAACATGCAGTGCAACGACCTCGTTCTCATTTGTCTGAACTGTAAACAGAATCCTGAACTGCTGTACCACACCAAAGCCTGCCGCCCGAAAGCAGGCAAGTTATTGACAATTTCGTAGGAGTGTTATATAATAACAAAAATGAGTGAACGTGAGCAAAACCCGAGCACGACAAGCGAGCATAACGAGCGTCCTTTTGGTCGTTTTTTGTTATCGCAGGTCACTGAATCCGACGGGGAACGGCTGTGGCTGCGTGGCGCCTATGCTTACGTGCGGAATTTCGCGACCGAGTACAATGATCAGCTGCGCCCAAACGGCTCGACATTTATTACCTCGGCTGAAGTCGGTGATGACGGCGATATTTCCATTCCGCGGGGCGTGCCATCGTATGTACGAGCCGTCTGGCTGGAATTCGTCCAGAGCAGTAACACTCCTGACAGCTATACTTGGCGGGTAAACAGCGGTACGGACGAGTACGACCTGGATCTGAACGGTAATGGCTGCGTTCTGACCAAATGCGAACTCGATGTACAGGGCAGCGTCCTACGGCGCTCAACCGTCGCTGACCCGAATGTTATCGAAGGCCTGCAGACCTTAATCGAAGCGGTTATCACAGAGGCTCACATTGATGAAAAAGTCACCGAGCACCGAGAGCAATGTATGCAGGATTTCCAGGCATACAAAGTGATGAATGACCGGATCAGCCTGTCACTGAGGGAGCAAAAAGAAAAGTCGGCACTCAAACGCAGAGCCAACGAGCCGCTCTTTCACTCCGGGTCACTCGGTCACCGCCATAAGCGACCGCTTTTCTAATAAACTTTTTGACATTCAAACAGCGCTAGCCACTGTGGCAGTTTGAGCTGCGACGGTTTTGTGCCGGGCGGGACATTAGCGGCCGTTTGCGGCATTTTGGCGAATATTTTCGGATCGGCGTAGCAGTCGGCGACCATTTGGTGGTAGGCCGGCAGGCGCTCGTTGGCAATCAAGCTGTCATCGCGCAGCAGCAATTCAACTAGCACCGTATCGACGGCCGGATGTGGCCAAAAATCAGTCTGTTTCAGACGCTTGCGTATGCGAACCGCATAGCGCGGTGCAATTTGGGCGCCAAGCAGGCCAGTAAAGCGCTCGTCGTCGATCAGCAGTTTGTTGGCAAATTGTTTTTGTACGACCAGATAAATCGCCGCTGGCGGATGGTCTACTTCCACGAGTTTGCGTAAAATCGGCGAACTGAGATGAAAGGGAATGTTGGCAAAAATTTTGTAGGGACCAGTTGGTAAATCCGATTTGAGGAAGTCCGCTTCAATGACTGTGACGTTCGAAAATTGCGCCATATTCTCGCGGAGTTTATTTGCCATGCGGGCATCGTTTTCAAACGCGACGACGTGGGCGGCCCGCGATGCCAGGACGGATGAGATGACGCCCGAACCGGCGCCGATGTCGTAGACAGTGTCGGTGCTCTTGAGGTTGCTGTGGCCGACTAACTCCTTGATCAGCCGCGGGCTGCGCAGGAAGTATTGAGACCGGTGCGAAAGTCGCTTCATGGGATAATTATACTATCGCTAGCTAAATATCGAAGACGTGACCGCTTTTGTGATCTGGTGAATGGTATCGGTACGGGCTTGATCGTCACTGTCATCATCACTTTTTGTGTAAATGACCAGGCTGTAGGCTTGATTACCCTGGATTAAAATCGCGGCGTCGTGCAACTCGCCGTCCAGCAGCCCATATTTGTGATAGACGGTGACATCGTCGGGAACCGCCGCCGGGATGAGGTCTTCGTCGTTGGTATTTTGCATGTAGGACAGCAGCTGTTTCGTGTCGTCCGAATTGAGCAGTTGTCCGTTGTATAACTTAGTGAGGACCGTCGCCATGGCGGCAGTTGTTAACGTATTGTCCGTGACGCCGTAATTGATGCCGTTTGCGGAGGCATAGGCGGCCAGTTCGTCATCACCAATATCGTTTTCGAGCAGTCCCCATGCATCGTTATCGCTGTTGTTGATCATTTCCTTGATTTGGAACGCAGCATTGAAAGTACCAAGCGTCGAAGCCAGCGATGCGCGGCTAGTCTCGACGAGATGGTAATAGTTGCAGGCGGTGATAACCTTGGCGGTACTGGCGGCAACGAACGGTGACGTGACGCCGAATGTCTGCAGCTGTCCGGTATGGATATTTTGAAGGGCAACACCGATTTGGACGTCGCCATTTTGCTGGAGGATTCCGTTTATGGCCTTGGCAAGCGCCGGGTCATTTCCGGATGAAGGCGCCGAGGGCACTGAGGCTGTATGGGCCGAGGATGGGTCTGCTACGGTGACAGTTGATACAAAATGGATAAAACCGAATAAAGCAAAG
>Ga0335069_10012541_pt1 | contig 11915 bp, 16 predicted proteins | sample Lox_Sample_11_FD_206714 | JGI IMG/M metagenome (GOLD analysis project Ga0335069, IMG submission 206714) | Soil microbial communities from Loxahatchee National Wildlife Refuge, Florida, United States - Lox_Sample_1.1 | ecosystem: Environmental > Terrestrial > Soil > Wetlands | place: USA...
GCGCAAACCACCAGTTGTATTGATCTTCAAATACAACCTTGAACCCGTCAGCCTCAACAATTTTACGCAATTGTTCTGGAGTAACAAGAGCTAGCGCTGGCACTCGATTAAGGTCTGCTTTCCCGCTAACAGCTCAATGGGAACATCTTGATAAGTATCATGTCCAGCTTGGCCGCCAACGATGATATATTGCCCCCTGGCTTTCTTTCTTCTTTCTAAGGTTTCCCCATCTCGTTTCCTCATCCCTCTTTCACGTAAAACCTTATCCAAAATCTTTCTATGCCAGCAGATTCCTATAAAGGACATCGCAGTTTGGCACATAACGTCTTTGAGATGCTTTTCCTCGGATGCTTGCGAATATAGCCTGAGCAAGGGGATATAACCTATCCATGCTCCCGTCTGGTCATCTCTCGCTGACATTATAGTTAAACCAAACTCGATATTTGGCATCTGAATCGTAGACACAGTTCACCTCTCTGCGTTTAGACCTTACGCCAGATTAGATGCCAAGAATCAGCACAATGTCAAGGGGTACTGCTAAGTAATTAAATCTGCTCAAATTACAAGCTCCATAATCCCCCAAACGCGACCTGCAATACCGGCTTGCATCGCGGGCGTCACGCGCAGGGATTGATGGACGCGGCAGAAGTTATAATACGCGAACCAAAGCGCGTAAGCGGCTCTGAGGTTCTGCCACTTCTTGCTGAAAGCATTCGTCAACCGCGTCATCCGGCGCATTCCCATCCTGATCGAAAGGTTCTGGCGTTCAACATGGCTGGTGCAAATCTTATCCGGGTTGGGATTTCCGATGACTGGGACTATCTCTGTTGAAACTACTTCGGCAGGGCTGTAGCGGGTTTCCTCTTGGCTGGCTGCGTATACTTTGATGAGCTGGGCAAAGTCAACGCGGGTTCCCAAGCTGTAGCTGACGGCATCGCGGTAAGCCTTGAAGCCGTCCGTGGTGATCTGAAAATTACCCTTTGTGGATTCGTTCAGCTTTTCGGTGAATGCCTCTGTGTCGCGTGCCGTGCGGCGTCCAAGATGCCAGGTCAAGACCAGCTTCGTATTGCGCTCGATTGCGACAAAGCAGTAAGCATCACCGCGTAGCGGGTCGCCGCTCGCATTGCGCTTTTCTTTGCATCCGACAAATCCCCAAATCTCATCGCATTGAATGTCACGCACAGGCAGTCCGTTGATGGTTCGCTCCATTAGCCGCTCACAGCGCTCGCCAACTAATACAAGGACGTTGAGTATGGTGTCTCGATGGATGCCCGTGATTCGCTCGATAGAGCGCACAGAACAACCCTCTACAAGTAGACGGACGATCTGTTCAACCTCTTTCTCGCTCTTATTGGTTCCGTCCAGTTTTTCCGGGCGGTTGGAATAGGTCTTGTAGCACTGGCAGCAGCGGAAACGCTGATTACCCTTGCGGTCTTTCCCGAATCGTTGGCATTTGGCTTGGCAATTGTGGCAGGTCATTTGGGCTTGCCTTTCTGCGGAGGGAAGCCCATAATGCGCTTGTCATCGGGTATTGCGGGTCACTCCGCTTTGCTGGATATAAGCCCCGTTTCGGTTCCCGCCGAGGCGGGGCTTTTTGCTTTCTGGAATAATCATCTCACTGTTATTCTTACATGTCAAGAACAAAAACGAATAATTTAAACTTTCCTCTTGCGTTATCATTATTCTTGTGCAATACTCTGTTCTGGAGGTGAGATATGAGCAATCAGAGAAGCCCTAACTGCCCCCAGATTACATTCTTGGAGGCAATTGAAAAGGGCCGTAAGGTCTACGAAAATGAGCACACGCACCCGGCAGCTAAGGAAGTAGTGGCCGGAGATTTAGGGTATAAGGGGTTGAATGGAGCTTCCCTCACTATCATCGGAGCACTGCGTCAATACGGCATTTTGGAGGGCAGTAAAGACGCAATGCGGGTGAGTGAGGATGCCGTCATATACTTTGAAATGGACGATAGCTGGAAGAAGAGAGAGGCAGCCCTGCGGATGGCGTTCAAGCCTGTCTTGTTAGCAGAGATGAAGGCCCAGTATGGCAAATCAATTCCGAGCGAAGGAAACCTAAAGCATTGGCTCATTACAAAAGGATTTTTGCCGAAAGCCGCAGCGGATATTATTCTCGTCTATAAAGAGAACATTAAACTTGATTCCGGAGAAGAAGAGGATTACAGTGGTGGGGAAAAGGACGAAACCATGACCCAGATCCCCATCACAAATCAGTCTCAACAAAAAACTCAATCACAGGTTGGATTACAGACCTACAGCTTCGCTCTATCGCCCGAAACAAGGGCTGAGTTAAGCCTTAAGGGGCCTGTAACTGCCGATGATCTAGCTATGTTACGCGATCATATTGACCTGACAATTAAAGCCCTGACACGCGCAAAGGGTGAAGCGTGATTGGCTGGCGGCCCGCTTTCCCGAGGCCTCCACCAAGAATCAACACAGAGTTAGGACAATACCAAAAATCCCCTTGCAAATCCATAAAAGGCTGGTAGGATTTAACCATGCTGAGGGGAGCGCAACCCCTCTTCATGCTTTAAGGACTTAGGGACCGCGGGTAGGTGCTCACATCACCTACCCACCCTATCCCGATGTGAGCGGGAATAATGACCAATTCTAACAAGCAGATTAAACCGTACTTTTCATGGCGTCAGGCCATCTTAGAGTCAGCTCTATCCCCTACTACCCGGCATGTTTTGTTGACTTTAGGATGCCATATGAACGATCTTGGGGAGAGTTGCTTCCCTTCCACGAAAACTCTCGCCAAAGAAACCGGGCTTTCTGAGCGTGCGGTTGTCACCCACCTCCAGGTGGCCATTTCATCGCACTGGCTTGAAGTTTCTGAGCATGGTTATTCCGGTCAAGGCTGGCGGCGACACCAGTACAGCATCTCGAACCCTGAAGATTTTCAAGAGGATGAAGGTGCTGAACGTGATTCAGTAGCTTTTGAATTGGCACTGAGCGTCCTTCCAAAAGGCACTGAACGTCCTTCCAAACGTGCTGAACGTGGCGACACAAAGGCACTGAACGTGGTTCAGTCTAGTACTTCAAGGAGTACACCAAAGAATACCTCATTGAGTACACCAACCGAAATCGAGGAAGATTACGAGGACATGGAACTTCCATTTTAGAAGGGAAAAGGGGAATGAGCCTACAAGAACTCAGGGAGAAGTTGGAGATTAGGGAATTAGCGGTAATCGACCACAGGAACGGAGAGAGACCGTTCTTCACAGAGGGAAGAGTCGCGCCAAGGCTCTGGCCCACAAACGCCAAGATCGAAGGCTGGTGGGACGGTTGCTGCGAGCCCGTCAACCCTGGTGGGCACGCGGCGTGGGGAGCACTCCTGAAAGTGAATGGCGAGATTGTGATGGCCGATGGCAGGTACTGCGGCGAAGGGTCGGGGATGAGTAATAACGTGGCCGAATATACCGGCGTGCTGTGCCTGTTACGGAAGATTGAGGAATTGATGCGCGACGGCTTGCGCGGGATAATCAAGCTTCGGGGTGACTCGAAGCTCTGTGTGATGCAGCTTATGGGACGCTGGCGCGTGAAGCAGGGGCTCTACATCCCAATCTATCGCAAGGCGAAAGACGCGCTTACGCAGGTCCACGAACTTTGCGAAGGGAATATCAGGCTCCAGTGGGTACCACGCGAACAAAACAGTGAGTGCGATGTGCTATCAAAAGAGCAGTTACGCAAGCGTGCGGTGTGCTTTAGAATCCAACCGGAAAAGTGAGAAGGGAGAATGAAGTGCAAGATTACGAGCAATTCATTCACGCAAAGTTGCAATTAGAAAATATGGCTGGATTTGAGCCGACCTTCAATCCATCGTTTTTGTTTCCATTTCAGCAGGCTTTAGTGGATTGGTCGGTACGCAAGGGTCGTGCGGCGGTGCTGGCCGATTGTGGACTAGGAAAGACGGTCATTGAACTGGTGTGGGCGCAGAACATTGTGCAGCGCGAGAACAGACCTGTACTCATCATCACGCCGCTGGCAGTATCAGCACAAACTATTCGAGAGGCTGAGAAGTTTGGAATCGAGGCCGTCCAATCGCGGGATGGAAAATGGGATAGGTCTAAAAAGATCGTAGTGACGAATTACCAGCGGCTTCATTATTTCGACCGTAACGACTTCGGCGGGGTGATCTGTGACGAGAGTTCAATCCTTAAATTTTTAGATGGAGCATATCGGAATGAGATAACGGAGTTCACGCGAAAGATGCCATTCCGATTACTTTGCACCGCTACAGCCTCCCCGAATGATCATATTGAGCTTGGGTCGCATAGCGAAGCGCTCGGAGAACTCGGATACACCGATATGCTCGGAAGATTTTTCAAGAATGATCAGAATAGTTCGGTGGGGGGGCATGGTAAGAAGTACGGTGAAATGGTCAAGTGGAGGTTTAAGGGCCATGCGGAAACTCCGTTTTGGAGGTGGGTATGTTCTTGGGCACGCGCTGTTCGTCGGCCTTCTGACTTGGGATTCGACGATGACGGTTTTGTGCTGACTGATTTGATTGAGCGCCAGCACCTTGTTGATGTCGAAAAACTTGCACCAGGTTTCCTGTTTCCCTTGCCGGTCGTTGGCTTAAAAGAGCAACGTGATGAACGCCGACGATCTATCAACGAACGATGTGAAAAGGTTAGCACCCTCGTATCAGGGAGAGATGATCAAACTCTGATTTGGTGCCACCTTAACGAAGAGGGCGACTTGCTAGAAAAAATAGTCCCTGATGCAGTTCAAATCGAAGGGTCCGACTCGGACGAATTTAAAGAAGAAACCTTTCTCGCATTTGCGAATGGCCAAATCAAGAGGCTGGTGACAAAGCCGAAGATCGGGGCATTCGGGTTGAACCTCCAGAACTGCCACCATGAAACTTTTTTCCCCTCTCATTCCTGGGAACAATATTATCAAGGAGTTCGGCGATGTCTGCGCTATGGGCAGAAATTTCCGGTCGAGGTTGACATCGTAACGACCGAGGGAGAAAAGAGTGTGTTGGAGAATCTGCAGCGCAAAGCGAAGCAGGCGGATCGCATGTTTTCAGCCTTAGTTTTAGAAATGAATAACATCTTAAAAATTGATCGTGGGGTTAAATTTACAGAAGAAGAGGCGGTGCCGTCATGGCTGTGATGGATCAGGAATTGACCGATAAGTACGCTATCTATCAAGGCGATTGTATTGAAACTATGGCGAAACTGCCGGATGGAAAAGTTCATCTTAGTTGTTATTCTCCGCCATTCGGAGGCTTGTACTCATATTCTTCAAACGACCGAGATCTGTCGAACTGCACTGACTACAATCAGTTTTTCGAGCACTATGCCTTTGTGGTGCGAGAACTTTTCAGGCTGACAGTGCCAGGGCGCATGACAGCGGTGCATTGCATGGATGTCCCGAGCGGGAACAGCGGGTGCGACCACCTGATTGATTTTCCTGGCGATATCATTCGGCTGCACGAGCGTGAAGGTTGGCATTACATTGCTAGGTACTCGATTTGGAAAGAACCTCTAGCAGTACGCAATCGAACAATGGCCAAAAACCTAGCCCATAAAAGCATCGTAGAGGATTCTTCGCGGTGCAGTGTAGCAAGTGCCGACTACCTGTTAGTGTTTCGGCGGAAGGGCCAGAACCAAATCCCAATCAAGCATCCGAATGGACTTCTCTGGTACGCCGGGGAGCGTGAGATCCCAAAGAACCTTTTGAGTTATCGTGGCTGGAAAGGAAACCAAATCGAGAACCGATACTCGCATTGGATTTGGCGACAGTATGCCTCTGCATTTTGGGATGATATCAGGATTGGCCGCGTGCTGCCGTTCAAAGCCGCTCGCGACTCGGACGATGAGAAACACGTCCACCCCTTGCAACTAGACGTAATCGAGCGTTGCCTTGTGCTTTGGAGCAATCCAGGCGAGACGGTTCTGACGCCGTTCATGGGAGTAGGCTCAGAAGTCTATGGGGCGCTAGTGAATGACCGCCGCGCTATCGGGATTGAACTCAAACCAAGTTATTTCAGACAGGCCCGCAAGAACGTCCGTGAAGCCGTAGCAAACCCAATCAATCGGGAAAACGGGGTTTTGGAGTTTACCGATGTCGAACCAGAGCCAGTCGAGCAAGACTGAATTGCGCGACCGATGTCTCAAGACAATCGAATGGTGCCGAAACTACGAAGGCCCTGACATGGAAGGCGCACTGTCAGGGGAGCTTGATTGCTTGATTGAACTGCAACTACTGGAGGACTCCGATGCGAAACCGCCGCAAGACAATAGAGAGAGGAGAATGAGATGAGCTTTGACCCAAACCAAATCCAAGCAAGGCCAAGCGGCGAAAATGTCGATATCTGTACCTTAGTAAGAAACGATCTTGAGGCAAGGGCAAAAGTCGGTGAGAAGAAATACGGAGAAAGATTAAAGCCGCACAATGGCCGCGACCCTCTTGTTGACGCATATCAGGAAGCGCTAGACCTTGCGATGTACTTGCGGCAAGAAATCTACGAAAGGCTAGGCGAATAGTATGCCAGACCTCTGTGAAGCCCACCTGGAGCGTGCCGGAATCGAAGTCCCGGCTTATCGGCTGGGCCTGTGCCTCGCCTGCTACATGGGGAAGGATATCGACTATGCCGGTACACCGGAACCTTGTTCTCGGTGCGGGGAGATACGGCACCGGGGAGCGTGTAAGAAGGCTAAAAAAGATTTTACAATTTTCCTCTTGACAAAAAAGAAGAATATATATAATCGCTGGCATGAGAGCACAGACACAAGAAATTCCATTTGCTACAAAGATTCCCAAGAAACTCTATGACAGTCTCGTTGAGCAGGCCAGAAACACAGGCGTCATGCTGAAATTCTTGGTAGCTCGTTACATCTCCGAAGGGATTGAACTCGACCGAAAAAACGGGAAAGGCAGCTAAGATGATCCCCTCCCCCTACCAGCAGGCCATCTACGACTTCATCAAAAACGAGAAGGGATCGTGTGTCGTAGAGGCAGTGGCAGGGTCCGGGAAAACCACCACTATCGTCGAGGCCGCAAAGCTACTTCCTGAAAACCTCTTTGTCGCGTTTGTGGCCTTCAATAAAGCAATCGCCAAAGAGCTTTCAACCCGCCTTCCTCCGCTCGTTAAGAGTTGCACCCTTAACAGTCTGGGTTTTACGGCTTGGCTCAAGTCCGCGGGCCGGCACGTCCAAGTGGATGCCCACAAGATTTCCGAGATCTGCGATGACGTAATCGAGTCGAACGAGAAAGGCTCTTACGCCCAGGCGGTAAAGAAGTTGGTGGGACTCGCCAAGGCGCACGGCCTGGTGCCGAAGGAATGGGCAAAGGGACGAATCGTTCTGACGCACGACACCGAGCAAAACTGGTATGAACTGGCGGATAAGTACGCCGTCGAGCCGGATGGTGGCGGAACGATGGAGAAGCTGGTGGAATACTCCCGCATCGTCCTGAGGCAGAGTATCAAGCTGGCAAACCAAGTCATTGACTTTGACGACCAGATTTACATGCCGGTGATCTGCCAGTGCAATTTCTTTCGGTATGACGTGCTGTTCGTTGATGAATTACAGGACGTGTCGATGATTCAACGGGCAATGCTGAGATTGTCGATTAAAAAAACCGGAAGGCTGATTGGGGTCGGTGATAAAAAACAAAGCTTGTACGGCTTCCGTGGGGCTGGAATCGATTCGATTGACCGAGTAGTGGAAGAGTTTAACGCTAAGGTTCTCCCTTTGTCGATCAGTTATCGATGCCCTCAATCTGTAGTGAAGGAAGCCCGCAGGTACGTTGAGCACATCGAACCCCATGAGTCGGCACCTGTGGGGAAAGTCGAAACCTTGATGACTTACCACCCCGGGATTTTCCGAAACTCGGATGGGATTGTTTGCCGTAACTCTGCTCCGTTGGTTGACCTCGCTTACAGGCTGATCCGCTTCGGAAGAGGTTGCCGGATTCTTGGCCGGGAGATTGGACAGGGACTTATTCGGTTGATTGAGAAGCTGGACGCCTTCACGATTGACGAACTGGAAAGCAACCTTCAGGTCTACGCAGCCCGGGAGATTGGGAAGTGTATTGCTAAGGGCCAAGAAGACAAAGCGGCAGGGATCGCTGATAAGGTGGAGACGATACGGGTCATCATCGAAGACCTTCCCGAAAAGAAACGAACCATTGAATACCTCTGTGAGTCGATTGGAAGCCTCTTTACGGATAAGGATGAAGGGTTGCTTACCCTCTCTACAGTTCATAAGGCCAAGGGGTTGGAGTACGACCGAGTGTTCATTCTTGAGCCTCAGTTGATGCCTTCGCCCTGGGCCCGCCAAGCGTGGCAAAAGGACCAAGAGCAAAACATCGCCTATGTTGCCGTAACTCGAAGCAAAAGCGAACTGTACTACATCACAGTCAATGGACTGACTGAGGAAACACCCCAAAAGACGGTGGCGGTAAGTGAAGCTGAAAAGCAACCCGAGGTGGCGAAGTGAGCCTCTTCCACACAAAAGAGTTCTGGATTGTCGCTTTGATTCTTGTGGCCTTAATCGTGGCCTTGCACCTGTCTCACCGCGAGATTGCCAAGCGTGAGCGCGAAGCAATGCGACGGCACGTTAACCGGGAGCGTGATAACTCCGCTTCCAACTAAGCTCCCAGCCCGATCCAAGGGAGGAAATACTAGTGCTGTGCTGGGGCCGGCGTTAAAAAGAAAAGAGTAGCGTCGGCCCCTCTTTAGGAAAGCGAGGGGTAAGGTGGCAACGGTATTCAAGGACAATAAGGGAAACGAAATCGGGAAACGCTGTAATGCTTACTCCATTGATCCTCGCCAGGTTGTCATCCAACCCGAACTGAACGGCCGGCATGATCTTCCCGAGATCGAGACATTGATTGCCGACATCCTTTCGAAGCCCGATGGCATGAGCATTAAGGGGCAGACTACTCCAGTCATCATTCGGCGGGATGGGACGAGGCCCGTCCTGGTGGCCGGTCATCGGCGCCTACGGGCAATTCTTGAAATCAACAAGCGCAAGCTGACACCGGAACCGCTCTCCCTGCTCTGCTCCTACATGCAGTTGACGGAGGTTGAGGCCCTTGCGGTGGCCGTGACGGAAAACCGGGAGCGGGCAGCCATCACGCCCATGGATGAAGCGTTTTGCATCAAACAGTTTCTCCGCCTCGGGAAAGACCATGAATGGATCGCGCTGCACGGTGGATTCTTCCCCCAACTCGCCGGAAGTTCGGTGAAGGACAATGGAGCGGCAACCTCCGAACTTAAAAGGGCTATCGCCTGGGTGAAGAAGCGCGAAAAGCTACTGGGACTCACCGAGGAAGCCCAGGAAGCCGTCTCCAAAGGCGAGATCAAGGTTAGCGCAGCAGAGCATCTTTCAACCCTGGAAGCGGAAAAGCAGCGGGCCCTGGTGAAAGAGGGGAAAACCACCAACAAGGATATCCAGCAAGCCAGTGGCAAACCCTCCAAACTCTCTCTGCGCGAACTCAAGGATGAGTTGGACAACATAATCTCTGACGGAGAGATCGACGGCCAGAAGATTCCCAAGTTTGTAATCGAAAAGCTGTGTCTCCTGCGGGACAAGATTTAACTGGCTCAAGCGGGTTTCAGGTTTTTATTAAATACAAGAAAAGAGGCGAAGTATGGCGACTGCGCAAGTAACACAAATCGTTAAGTCTAACGTGGCTCAAATCGACCAACTCTTGAGAGAATCTCAAGAGCGGATCAGTACCGTGATCCAGCAACACATCAAGGCCGACAGGATGATTGCGGTGGCCTTGGAGCTTGTGACTGGAGACTCCAAACTCTCCCTGTGCGAACCCGTCAGTGTCCTAAAGGGAGTGATGGAGGCAAGCCAGCTTGGCCTTTCTCTCAACAAGCACCTGGGGCAAGCCTACCTGATCGCCTATAGGAATGGCGAGTTGACGCGGAAGAATGGCGGGATTCAGATGTATACGGCTGAATTCCAGATCGGCTACCGCGGATTCCTCGATATGGTGACACGGAGCAACCCGAACGTCACAAGCATCTACAGCCGAATCGTCTACTCGGGTGAGCACTTTGAACTACTTGAAGGAACCCAACACCAGCTTGTCCATGTTCCCAGCTTGTCGCGCCGGAAGCTGGAGGAAATGATTGGAGCGTATGCGGTGGTTCTTTTCAAGGATGGCTCTCCGGCCGACTTCGAGTGGATGCCAAAAGAGGAGATCGAGAAGGTTCACCGGTTCTCAAAGGCGCAAGGTGAAGACAGCCCATGGGCAACCTGGCCGGAGGAAATGGTCAAAAAGACCCCTCTCCGGCGACTTTGCAAGCGTTTGAAGTTGACTCCTGACGTGATCGAGGCGACAGTGCGCGACGAATACCGGGAGCTTGGTTACGAAGGTGAGCAGCAAAAGGGCCGGCCAGTTATGATGCCGAGCAGGGTCACAGATGCAACCAACGCCTCTTCTTCCGAAGGGCAGGAGCCGGATGCTGACAATGAGCAACATCCTCAACAGCAAGAGGGAGATGAAGTTCCAAAGGATAAGTTGACAGTTGCCGAGCGCGAGGAAATCTTCAAGTTGGCAAAGACGGTTGGGTTCCCTTCGAAGGAAGCGGTTAACGAACTGCTGCTGCAAAAGTTTGGCGTCAAAGACACCAAGGACATTACGACCGAGCAATACCCCCAAGTTCTCAAGGTTATCACCGAATGGAAGAACTCCCCGGCAGAGAAGGCAGATGATTCCACTTCCAAACCGGAGGCATCCAAGCAACCCGAGGCAACAAAGGGTAAGGGGAAGAAGAAATCTCCCGAGTCTGCTGCTCCTGCCGAAACCAAAAAACTCGCAACCATCGAGGATGAGGAGCAGAGAAAGGTCCTGTATTTGGCGCGTACGTATCTGTGGATGCGCGCCCAGGGGAATCCCGACGACGCCTTCCATACTTTCCTGAGGAACCAAGTGAAAGTGGAAACGGTGGCCGAGATCCCGGAGGTTGCCTTGGCTGCGGTCAAGATGACGCTCAAAAATGGTCCTGAGGCTATCGGTCTGCAAGTGGCGAAATAAGTTTGTGGTCAAGGTTGCGTGCGGCATGGGTAGAGAAGGCTAGCCGGGAGAGTGCCCACCCAAAACACGTATGCACCGGCCACGCAACCTGCCCGCCAGTCAGAAAGTGAGATTAAATGAAGACAGTCTTTTTCGACATGGAAACAGGGGGAGTGACATTCGACAAGCCGATTATCCAGCTTGCCGCAATTGCGGTCGATGACGAATGGAAAGAACTTGAAACCTTTGAACGTAAGATCAAGTTCGATGAATCAAAGGCTGACCCAGGAGCCCTTGCCATCAATCACTACAACCGCGAGGTTTGGGAAAAGGAAGGAATTCCCGAAGCCCTCGCCCAAAGCCAGTTTAACGAATTCCTGAATCGGCACAAATCGATAAGCATTGTCAGCAAGCGAACGGGAAGGCCCTACCAGGTGGCAAGACTGGCCGGTCACAATTCCAGTTTTGACAAGGAATTCCTGAAAAGGATGTACGGAGACCAATTCCTTCCCGCGCATCCCCTTGTCCTCGATACCCTTCAGTTGGCTCTGTGGCATTTCCACGGAAAGACACCACAGCCGGATAAGTTCACCTTGACGGTGCTGTTGAATCATTTGGGGATTGAGTTGCCCGACGCTCACGATGCCCTCGCTGATGTGCGGGGGTCGATTGCTCTGGCGAAGGCACTTACCCCAGTACAAATTTAAGTTGAAAACGGTATCCAAGTGTGGTATCCATATGAGTATGCAAATTCAATTGCCAATCCTGAAATGCAAAAGATGTGGACACCGATGGAGCCCAAGAACAAACCAGCGACCGAATCGCTGTGCGAAGTGCCGAAGTCCTTACTGGCAGACGCCAAGGAAAGCAAAATAGATAGGGCGATTAAGGCAGTTCTTCGTCTTC
>Ga0335069_10012542_pt1 | contig 11913 bp, 11 predicted proteins | sample Lox_Sample_11_FD_206714 | JGI IMG/M metagenome (GOLD analysis project Ga0335069, IMG submission 206714) | Soil microbial communities from Loxahatchee National Wildlife Refuge, Florida, United States - Lox_Sample_1.1 | ecosystem: Environmental > Terrestrial > Soil > Wetlands | place: USA...
GATGTTGCCCCGGCTCAGGGCGCCACTTCCTGAGGCCCCTTGCCGCCGTTGACCAGGAACAGCACGGCCATGCGCACCGCCAGCCCGTTGGTCACCTGCTCCAGGATGACCGAGCGCCCGGAGTCGGCTATATCGCTGTCAATCTCCACCCCGCGGTTGATGGGGCCGGGGTGCATGATGAGCGCGTCGGGTTTGGTGAGCGCGAGCCGCGCCTTATTGAGCCCGAACAGGCTGGTGTACTCGTTCAGGCTGGGGAACATCGTCTTGCGCTGCCGCTCGTGCTGAATGCGCAGCAGGTTGATGATGTCCGCGTCGCGAATGGCTTCCTCGACGTTGTAGGTGACGCGGCAGCCCATCTGCTCGAACACGCGCGGCACGAGCGTCGAGGGTCCGCACAGGGTCACTTTGGCCCCGAGCCGCGTCAGCGCCCAGATGTCCGAGCGGGCCACGCGGCTGTAGAGGATGTCGCCGAGGATCGTCACGTTGAGGCCCTCGATCCGGCCTTTCTTCTCCCGGATGGTGAAGGCGTCCAGCAGGGCCTGGGTGGGATGCTCGTGCGCGCCGTCCCCCGCATTGATGACGCTGGCGTGCAGCACGCGCGACAGGAAATGCGGCGCGCCCGAAGCGCTGTGGCGGATGACGATGAAGTCCACGTTCAGCGCCTCCAGGTTGCGCGCGGTATCCTTCAGCGTCTCACCTTTCTTGAGGGACGACGCCTCCGCCGTGAAGTTGATGATGTCGGCCGAGAGCCGCTGTTCGGAAAGCTCGAAGCTGGTGCGCGTGCGCGTCGAGGGCTCGACAAAGAGGTTGACGACGGTCTTGCCCCGCAAGGCGGGCACCTTCTTGATCGCGCGTTCGCTCACCGCCTTGAAGGCCCGTGCCGTATCGAGCACGGTGAGGATTTCTTCGACCGTGAGCGACTCGATGTCCAGGAGGTGCTTGCGGTTCCAGCTCATGAGGGTTTCTCCAGCACGACTTCGTCCGGGCTGCCGGCCTCGGCCAGGCACACCCGCACGCTCTCGTTGCGCGCCGTCGGCACGTTCTTGCCGACAAAGTCCGCCTTGATCGGCAGTTCGCGGTGCCCGCGGTCCACCAGCACCGCAAGCTGAATGCGCCGGGGGCGGCCAAAGTCGTTGAGGGCGTCCATGGCCGCCCGGACGGTGCGCCCGCTGAAGAGCACATCGTCCACCAGCACGACCGTCTTGCCCGTCACGTCAAACGGTATGACCGTCGGCTGCACGTTGGGCGCCACCCGCTGGTCCAGGTCGTCCCGGTGCATGCTGACGTCCAGGCTGCCGGTCGGCACGGCCTGCCCCCAGATTTGTCCCAGCAAGGTGCCCAGGCGCCGGGCCAGCGGCACCCCGCCGCGTTGGATGCCCACCAGCACGACCTCGGCGCTGGCTTCGTTGCGCTCGGCGATCTCGTGCGCAATGCGCGTCAGGGCGCGGTGCATGGCGGCGGCCGTGAGAATGGGTGTGAACTCGGGCATGGTCAGGGGAAGGGGAGCCGAGCGCTCCGTAGAGGTGGACCTGGGACAAATTGCCCCGCCGTCCGATCTTCGAGGTCGGACCCAGGGTTTCGGGTTTTGGGTCGGGTCATGGTTCCTTGGCAGCTTCGCGGAGCTGCCTTAAAGGAGGGGCGGCCGGCTAATGCCCGGTCGCCTGCCGGCTTTTGCGCCACTTGGAACGGTGCTTAATGATCCAATCTGTCAAGGCACGCTCAAATCCAATGTCGCGACCGGCTTTCTCGGACTCAATCCACTTGTGCTTGAGAATCTCTTCGCGTTCGGCCTGGAATTCCCGGTAGAGCGAGGAGTTCTTCAGCAAGTCGTTTGCCGAGGGTTGCTCTTTCGTTTCGTCAGACATAATTGCGATTGCTGATCGCATTGCTACGGAAATATTTAACAGGAGGTGATTGGGTTACAACCCTAATCTGCGAACTCCCGGTGAGGGTTCATGTCATTCAGCGCCTTCGCGGCTTCGCGCGCGCTTTTTGCGCTCGCATAAAAGTAGCTCATAAACGCCGGGCCTGCAAACAGGCTCATGAAAGCCGCTGCCGTAAGGTCTTGGCAATCTCAAGGAAGCACCGCCCCGCCGGCTGCTCCGGCGACGATACCACCGCCGGCACCCCGCGGTCGCCCCCCTCCCGGATTTCCGTGAACAGCGGCACCTCGCCCAGGAATGCCACGCCCTGCCGCGCGGCCTCGGCTTGCCCGCCCCCATGACCGAAGATCTCGACGCGCTCGCCGCCAGGCGCGGTGAAGTAACTCATGTTCTCGACAATGCCCAGGATCGGCACATTCACCTTCTGGAACATCGCGATGCCCTTGCGGACTACTCCCAACGACGCTTCCTGCGGCGTCGTCACGATGACCCCGCCGTCCAGGGGGACAGTCTGGCACAGCGACAACTGGGCGTCGCCGGTGCCGGGCGGCAGGTCCACCAGCAGCACGTCCAGCTCGCCCCACTCGACGGCACTGAAGAACTGCTGGATGGTCTTCATAATCATCGGCCCCCGCCAGATCACCGGCTGGTCGCCCTCGACCAGGAAGCCCATGCTCATGAGCTTTACGCCGTAATTGGCGGGCGGGACCATCTTTTCCGCTTCGCTGATGGTGGGCCGCTCGTGCACCCCCATCATCAGCGGGATGCTCGGCCCGTATATATCGCAATCCAGCAGGCCGACTTTGGCCCCAAGGTGCTGCAAGGCGCAGGCCAGATTGGCGGATACCGTGGACTTGCCGACCCCTCCCTTGCCGCTGGCTACCGCCACGATGCGATTAATGCCCGGAACCTTGCTTTGCTGCCCCCAAGGGCTCTGGGCCCCCGCAGCCTGGGGCGCGCCCTGCTGGTGCACCTCCACGTGAACGTGTTTGACTCCGGGAAGACTCCTGAGGACCCGCTCGCTCTCCGCCTGGATTACCTGGGCCGCCGCCGCGTTGGCGTTCGTAAGCTGCAACGCCACGCTCACGGTGCCATCCTGGGTCGCGATCTCCTTCACGAGCCCAAAGGACACAATATCCCGGCTATAGCCCGGGTACTTCACCGAGCGCAGCGCATTCCGTATGTCCTCTTCTTTGAGCATGTTCAGGTTGCAATGCGAACGAGGCAATTTAGGGCGGGGGGGAGCGAAGTCAAAAGCATTCCCGCCCAACGCCGCGGCCTCGCCTCCCCATTCTCGCGCCGGGTGGTGCATTCCTGCGAGTATGGTTCCTCCAGGGCTCCAGTGCACCGGGGGGTGGCGGCCGAAACCCGAAACCCGAAGCCCGAAGGCCGAAAGAAGGCCGAAATCCGAAGTCCGGAGCCGCCAAGCCGTCATCCAAGCATTTGGCTGGCAGGGAGGCCGCCCTTGGCGCCGAAGAGCAAACACGAAGCACTTCCAAGCACCCGGTTTCCCCAAGGGCCCTGGGCTGGCAGTCTTCGGGTTTCGGGCTTCGGCCTTCTTTCGGCCTTCGGATTTCGGCCTTCGGGCTTGGCTGCCCAATTCCGCTGAAAGCGTCGCGAAGCCTTCGTTATGTGCATAACAGGTTGACTATTAAATGCTTGCGTGCGCCCCATCCAACTCTCGCCTCCAACCAACGCCCGCAGGCGCTCCGGCATCCCCCCGTAGAGTCCCCGGTGATTGCCCGGTGTGTCTCCCATGTGGCCCGGGCCCCATGGGAGATACACCGGGCAATCTCCGGATGCTCACCGGGAAGAAATGCGGGTTGCTGGCCGTCCAAGACGAGGAGGCATGGGTTCTACGGAATGGAGCGTCGGGATCTTCGGTTACTCGCTTGGCTTAACGCAGAATGGTCCAGGGCAGGATATTTCGCATACCCTGCTCCGGCGCAGGACGAAAAGAGCGGCTTGTGCGTCAGGTTACGGCTGGAGCGGGGGTGGATGGCTTGGAGGGAGCGCCCCACTCGTTGAGGCCGCGCTCGTTATCGGCGGTGGCAGGCGAAAGTTCCAGGAGTTCCATTGCCTCGCCGATGAGGTAGAGCGAGCCGGCAATGGCCAGGAAGCCGTCGTCCACAGCATCGGCCAGCGCAGCGGCCAGGGAGGTGAACTCGGCCACCTGCGCCGCCGGATTGGAGCGGCGGCAGACCTCGGCCAGGCCGTGCGGCTCAGCCGTGCGTTCGCTGTGCACCGGCACCAGCAGGATGCGCCCGGCCAGCGGCGCCAGGATTTCGCACATGGCCGCCCAATCCTTGTCGCGCAGGATGCCCAGGACCAGGGTCGGGCGCACTCCGGGGAAGTACTCCCGGAAAGCGGTGGCCAGAATCTCGGCCCCGCTGATATTATGGGCGCCGTCCAGGACGATTCGCTGGCCCGATGGGCGGGCAACCACTTGCAGGCGGCCGGGCCAGTGAACGCGCGCGAGCCCCGTGAGGATGGCCTCGTCGCTGACCGGGATCGCCGGCGCGAGCACCCGCACGGCAGCCAGCGCCACCGCCGCATTCATCCGCTGGTGTTGGCCGAGCAGCGGCAACCGGATGGCATCCAGGGGTGGGCGCCGGGTGTCGGTGGGGCGGACGATGGTCAAGGGTGAGCCCCGGCTCTCGGCCGTGCGCTGGATGACCTCCAGCGCTTCGGGCGCCTCGGTGCCCGTGATCAACGGAATCCCCGGCTTGATGATACCCGCCTTCTCCCGCGCGATGCTGGGCAAGGTCTCCCCCAGCCAGTTCTGATGGTCATACTGGATATTCGTGATGATGCCGGCGAGGGGCGTGACAATGTTTGTGGCATCCAGTCTCCCGCCCAACCCCGTCTCCCAAACCACTAAATCGCATCTCTGCTCCACGAAGTAGCGCAGGGCCAACACCGTAACGACTTCGAAGAAGGTGGGATGCTCGGCAGTGGCCTGGGCCGGCGCGGCGGCTTCGGGGCCTGGCGGCGCGGCATGCCCCCAGCCTTGCTCCAGCAACTCATGCATCTCAGCGACGAGGCGCGCCACGTCCTCCTCCGCAATGAGCTGGCGGTTGACCTGGATGCGCTCGCTGAAGCCGACCAGGTGAGGCGAGGTGAACAGCCCGACGCGCAGCCCGGCCCTCCGGTAAATGCTCTCAAGCATGGCGCAGGTGGACCCTTTGCCGTTGGTGCCGGCGACGTGGATGAACCGGAGCCGGTCCTGGGGGTTGCCGGCCAGCGCCGCCAGCTTGTAGGTGTTGTCCAGCCCCAGCTTGGCGCCGAACCAGCGCAAGCTGAACAGGAACCGGATGGCGTCAGAGTAACTCACCCGAGAGGCTCAGCGGAGGTCGTACAAGTACAGGAGGGCCGCCCAGCCGCTTGGCATAGGCATCGGAGGCTCGGGCAAATCGGCATAGCGCACGGCCATTTCGACCATGAACTTAGCATGCGCGAAGGCCTCCAGCATCGGGCGCGTGTGGCGGTCCCACTCGGCGTTGTGCTCCATCTCGAACTGCTTGCCCGTGCCTTCGGTTATGATCCTTGCGAAGGCCAGGTTCAGTTGCCGTTCGGGCAGCAGGTCCTGCAGAAGCTTCACTGCCGCCGCTGTGGTGTCCTGCACGCCGTACACCTTGAAGCTGCCGTGGTAATAGCGGTAAAAGGGGTCCTCGTACGTTCGGTGCCCGCTCATGTGCTTGAGCATCTGCTCCAGGCGCGGCTTATTCTCCTTCAGCCTCCCAAGGAGCAGGCCTGTGAGCCGGGCTTGCTCCTCTGGTTTGAGCAGGCGTTTCGATAGCTCCTCAAACTCCTTCTCTTCCTCAGCCGACCACTTTCGTGGCGCTGAACCTGACGCCTGCGGATCGGGCGGGTCCAGGCTGAACTCGGGAAACATGCTTCCTTCCCAGGCTACGGCGTCTTTTGCGAGGCGCGCGCCAGCGCCGCCGCAATGAACCCCCGGAACAGCGGGTGCGGCTGGTGCGGCTTGCTGCGGAACTCGGGGTGAAACTGGCTGCCGATGAAGAACGGGTGCTTCGCCAGCTCGATGATCTCCACCAGCTTGCCATCCGGCGTCTGGCCGCTGAAGAGGTAATCCGCCTTCAGGAAGCGCTCGCGGTAGGCGTTGTTGAACTCGTAACGGTGCCGGTGCCGCTCGTTGATCACGAACGCGCCGTAGAGCTGGGCCGTCTTGGTGCCCACCGTCAACTGGCAGGCCTGGGCGCCCAGGCGCATCGTCCCGCCCTTCTTCGTCACTTTGGTCTGCGCGTCGAGCATCGCGATCACCGGGTGCGGCGTGCCCGGATCAAACTCCGTCGAGTGCGCCTTGGGCAGCTTCAGCACATTGCGGGCGAATTCGATCGTGGCGATTTGCATGCCCAGGCACAGGCCCAGGTAGGGCACCTGGTTTTCGCGGGCGTAGCGCGCCGCCTGGATTTTGCCCTCGATGCCCCGCTCGCCGAACCCGCCCGGCACCAGCACCCCGCTCAGCCCCTTGAGATGCTTCTCCGCTCCCTCGCGCTCAATCTCCTCTGAATCCACGCGCTCAATCTCCACCCCGCAATCATTGGCGATGCCGCCGTGGCTGATGGCCTCATAAACCGACTTATACGCATCCTGCAGGCCGATGTATTTTCCGACCACGCCGATGCGCACCCGGTTCTGCGGGGCGATGAGCTTGCGGATGATCTCCTGCCAATGGGCCATTTTGGCCGGCGGCGCATCCAGGCGCAGCAGGTTGCAGACAAGGTCGTCCACGCGCTCGCGCTGCAGCATCAGGGGCACCTCGTAAATGGAATGATCCACGTCCTGCTCCTCCACCACGGCCTCGAAGGGCACGTTGCAGAACAGCGAAATCTTCTGGCGCACGTCCTTGTCCAGCGGCCGCTCGCAGCGGCACACGACAATATGCGGGGCAATGCCGATCTCGCGCAGCTTGGCCACCGACTGCTGCGTCGGCTTGGTTTTGAGCTCGCCCGCCGCCTTGATGAACGGCACGAGCGTGACGTGGACGAAAATGGCGTTGTTGTAGCCCACTTCGAGGGCGAACTCGCGGATGGCCTCCAGGAAGGGCAGCCCTTCGATGTCGCCGGTCGTGCCGCCGATCTCGGTGATGATCACGTCGGCCCCGGAGTGCTCAGCCAGCACGTGCATGCGCTTCTTGATCTCATCGGTCACGTGCGGAATCACCTGCACGGTTTTGCCCAGGTATTTGCCCTCGCGCTCGTTGTTGAGGACGGTCTGGTAAACCTGGCCGCTCGTCAGGTTGTTGAGGCGGGTGAGCTGCACATTGGTGAAGCGCTCGTAATGCCCAAGGTCGAGGTCCGTTTCGGCGCCGTCATCCAGCACATAAACCTCGCCGTGCTGGTAGGGGTTCATCGTGCCCGGGTCCACGTTCAGGTAGGGGTCGAACTTCTGCAGGGACACCTTGAGGCCGCGGTTTTCGAGCAAGGTGCCCAACGAAGCGGCCGTCAGCCCCTTGCCCAGGGAGCTGATTACACCGCCGGTAACAAAGATGTATTTCATTGCTTAGCGGGTCCTGTGCAGAAGGAAACCACAGATGGACACAGATGGACACAGATGCACTGCACCAAACCCTGACCCGGCTGCCGTCGAGTTCGGGCCACGGTCCGGTGAAGCCAGCAGCGCTCCCCAAAACCGCGATCCTGGCCCTTCACATCTGTGTTTATCTGTGTCCATCTGTGGTTTGAACTAAATGCTTACTGGTTCAACATCCGCTCGACGCGCCGCAAATCGGCCGGGACGTCCACTCCCACGCTGTCATGCTCTGCCGGCACCACGGCGATGGGGATCCCGTTTTCGAGCGCTCGCAACTGCTCCAGCTTCTCGGCCCGCTCCAGCGGCGAAACCGGAAACCGGACCAGCCGCAGCAGCGTTTCCCGCCGGTATCCATAAATGCCCAGGTGCTTTAAAAATGGAAACGCCGCCAACTGTTCGCCCACCGAACGGCCGGCGGCATCACGCAAATACGGAATCGTGCGCCGGGAAAAGTATAGCGCCCGGCCTGCCGCGCTGACAACGACTTTCACCACGTTGGGGCTCTCATACTCCTCCGGGCTGCGGATGGGAGTCGCCGCTGTGGACATCTCCGTGTGGGCCAGGGCTTCGGCCACGGCATCAATCACCGCCGGGTCAATCAGCGGTTCGTCGCCCTGAATGTTCACCACCGCGTCACACGGGCACCGCGCCGCCACCTCGGCAATCCGGTCCGAACCGCTGGGATGCTCCGGCCCGGTCATTTCCGCCCGGCAGAAATCCTGCACGACCTCCCAGATACGGGTGTCGTCCGTGGCCACGATGATCTCGGCAAGCGAGCGGGCACGCTGGCAGCGCTCGACCACGTGCCGGATGAGCGGCTTGCCGGCGATCAACGCCAGCGGCTTGCCCGGAAAGCGCGTCGAGGCGTAGCGCGCGGGGATAATGCCAACGACATGCATCGCGCTCCTTTTACAGATGACACGGCCCGATTGCACGGACGAAAAGGCGCGTAGCGCAAGCCTCCGGCTTGCGATAGTCCCGACCATCCTCTGGATGGTCGGCGTCCTTGGTCATGTGCGGCAACCCAGAGGGTTGCCGGGACGGGCGCAAGCCGGAGGCTTACGCTACCTGAATAGGCACGGTTTCGGCTGGCCTTCCGGCCCGGAGTAAGGCATGGTGTTCGCGTAACTGAGGGCCGGGACACCATGCAACTCGAATTAATCGGACCGCACCCCTTCGCAAAGGATGAACAGGGCCGCCAACTCACGCGCATCGGCACGCTCTTCCCGTCCTTCGGCACGCTCTGGACACAGCCGCCCGGCGTGCATGCGTTGCAGCGCGTCGGCTTCATCGAACGCCTCAACGCTGATCGCGCCGCCAAAGGGGCCCGGCCGCTCACGCTGGAGGAGGAGGACAAGATCGCGGAGAGGGCGGTGGACCTGATCTTCGAGCCGGACCACATCCTCATCCGCCCCCAGCCCGAGCAGATGGACCTGGCCTGTGCGGCCGATGAGCTGCTGCAAACCCTGGTGTCCAAGCGCCAGGTCAAGTTCCTCTCGGTGGCGGACTCGCGGGTGCGCGAAGCCATCAAACGCCGCGGCGAGTGCTGGCGCCTGAATGCGATACCCAAGACCCGCGACGCCAAAGAGCACCTGCTGTTCAGCTCGAAGGTAGGCATTAGCGGGCTGCCCATCTACTTCTACAACCGCCTGACCGGCACGCGCTGGCTCACCTGCCAGGAATTTGCGAACCTCGACAAGCTGGACGACGCCGCCCTGGGCCGTCATTTGCAGGAGATCGCCGATCACGCCCTGCTCCGCAACCGGCTGTGCCGCCCCGAGGTGGACTTCTTCGCCGCCGACCTGCGGCGGTTCGGGGCGCGCCAGTTCGCCGGCATTGCGTTTGCCCAACTCGGCCACGAGGCATTGCGCGCCAAATACGACGAGCTGCTCCAGCATTTCCGCTCGGCCGTCCACGAGGCCTTCCGGACCGACGATTGCCAGAACAAGGCCTGGTGCGAGCGGATGCTCTCGACCTTATTCCTCGAAGGCAACGAGGCACAGAGCGAGCAGCTCCTGGGCGGGCTCAGCCCCGAGTTCTTCCTGCAAATCGAGTGGCTGCCGGGCGGGCGCATCGAGGAAGGCGAGTTCCTGTTCGACTCGATCTTCGACGAAGCCGCCGCGCACCCCGAGGATGCCGAGCTGCAGCGGCTCTGCGACCCGCGTGCCAAGGGGATCATCTTCAACTTCATCCGCGAGTTCGGGGACGTGGAATACATCAACATGGGCCGGATCCCGGAGTCGCTCTCGCTGGAGCGGCCCCTCCAGCAAGGCCGCCGGGGCGTGTTCCTCGCCGAGTTCCATGCCCGCAGCGAACGGGCGTTGGTCAAGCGCTTCATGCGCCTGCAGAAGTGGGGCGTCTGGGAACACCTGGACGAGGGGAAGGACCTGCTCCAGTCCATCAAGGAGAGCGACGACTACACGGACTACTGCCTGGATCGGCGGCTGGGCTGCCGGCAACTGGGCATGAATCTCACCCGCCGCGTCTCGATGCGCCGCCTGAGCGAGACCTACAACGGCGCCAATACCTGCTACCGCGGCGAACTCATCCGCACCACCTACTTCGAGCGCGAATACCTGCCCGGCATCGCCACCGACAAGCTGCCCACCGAAAAATACGCTCACCCCGGCTACGCGCTCCGGCTGGCCGCCCTGCTGGGCCAGGCCGCCGTCGCCAGCCTGATCGTCGGCCGCGCCCTCGACCAGGGCCAGCACCCGGTCTTTGACGACGGCGATGAGGTCGTCCAGGAATCCCCCGACGGCTTGCCCGCCGTCATCCTGGTCGGCGATCACAGCGGCGCTTTCGGCGAATACAAGCTGCCGTTAGATACGTTTGCCGCTCATTACGCCCGGCCCATCAATTCGCGGGACAAATGGGTGCCGGCCTCGCAGGATTTCGCCAATGCCTACCTCGCTGCTTTCCGCGAGCAGTTCCTCCACATCCAGGGCGACTACCGCAAACGCCGCCGCGCCTTCGACACCCTCTTCAAGCATTGCCCCTACGACGCCCGCGGCAGCTTCGCCTACCGGTGGGAATGCGTCCTGCGCCGCCTGGACCAAACGGAAGCCGACGCGGTGGTGGAAGCCATCCGCAAACGCATTGCCGTGCTGAACCCGCGCCAGGGCTGAGAGGGAGCACGAGGTTCCCAGCGGGCAGGGGCGGGGCGGCTTAATTCCGAAGCCCGAAATCCGAATTCCGAGAGAAGGCCGAAGGCCGAAACCCGAAGGACCCCATCCAACCGCTTCGAGCTTCGGATTTCGGCCTTCTTTCGGCCTTCGGATTTCGGCCTTCGGCCTTCGCCTGCGGAATCCATGAAACCTTTTGGGGAGTTTGGTTAATATAATACTGAAGGGGTTGCTACACCGCACCGTATCGGCGCAGCCCTTCGAGAGCAAACATGAGCATGGCAACGTTATACCAAATCGGCCAGGACGGCTCCCGGCAGGCGCGCTGCGAGATCAACCACGCGCCGGTTCTCGTGGGCCGCAGCGGGCGCGCCCAGGTGAACATCGAAGATGACGGCGTATCGCGGCAGCACTTCCTCATCGTGCGCGATGGGGAACACTTCCTCATCAAAGACCTGAACTCGCGCAACGGCACCTGGGTCGGGGGGAACCGCGTCTTTGCGGATCGGCTCCACCACGACGACCGCATCCTGGCCGGCCGCACCGAATTCGTGTTCGCCGACCCAACCGAACGGGCGCGCCAGGCCGCCGCGCGGCTGGCCGGACCGCATGGCACGCGCATCGCCAGCTTCGCGCCGGCTCCGGAGAGGGATTACACAATTTCTGCGCCGTGGCTGGAGGAGCGCCTGGGAAACGGCACGACCGGCTAGCAGCTAGGAAGGCCCCGGCCTGGACCAGCTCCGGAGCCGAAGCGCGTTGCCGATGACGAGGAGGTCGGAAGCCGCCATCGCCGCCGCGCACAGGATGGGGCTCATAAACCCGAGTGCGGCGAGGGGCACGCCGATCGCATTGTAGAAAAAGGCCCAGAACAGGTTCTGCTTGATGGTGCGCAAGGTGGCGCGCGCCAATCCGAGCGCTTCGGGCACGGCCTCGATCTCCGACCGCAGCAGGATGATGTCCGCCGCCTCACGGGCCACGTCGCTGGCGCGGCTGACGGCCACGCCCAGGTCCGCCTGCTCGAGGGCAGGGGCGTCGTTGATGCCGTCGCCGACGAAGGCTACGCGCCGGCCTTCGCCTTGCAGCTTCCGCACGAAGTCCGCCTTCTGCTCGGGGCGGACTTCGGCAAAGATGCTGCCCGGCGGGATGCCAACCGTCGCGGCGATGCTGCGGGCGGTGAGGGCGTTATCGCCGGTGAGCAGATAGGTGCTCAGGCCCTGCGCCTGGAGCTGCCGGACGACGGCGGCCGCGCCGGGCTTGAGCGCGTCCCTGACGGCAAAGAGTGCCGCGAGGGAGTCGCCCTCGGCCAGGCCGACCAGGGTCGCGCCTTGGGCCGCCCAGGTCTCGATGAA
>Ga0335069_10012543_pt1 | contig 11913 bp, 9 predicted proteins | sample Lox_Sample_11_FD_206714 | JGI IMG/M metagenome (GOLD analysis project Ga0335069, IMG submission 206714) | Soil microbial communities from Loxahatchee National Wildlife Refuge, Florida, United States - Lox_Sample_1.1 | ecosystem: Environmental > Terrestrial > Soil > Wetlands | place: USA: Florida...
GTTCGAACACTGTGTGCACCGAATGGTCCCTGAATTGACGACTGATGACAAGGACCACAGTTAGTTGGTGGCCTGCTTCCAGATGACGTTGACGACGTTATCCTGCTCGACCAGGGGCTGCCGAACAACTGTGACGCCATCTGAGCTCAGCAGGAACAAGGTGCCGCTCGATGGCCGCTCGATCTCTTGACATATGCCGGATACACTCGCGACCAAACTAGGTGTGGAAGTGGAATCATCGAGCACCTCATACGTAGGATCGACGATACCACTCGGCACTACTTTGGCGTTCGAGAGCACGATGTCATGTCCGAGTTCTTCGGCGGTGTTTGTGTTCTTGAAAGCCGGTGAAGCCACCAGCTTGGGCTGCTTGTAGTTTTTGAAGCTGATGAACGCCTGGCCAGAACCGTCGCGATATCGAACCACCACCCCATGATCGGTCGCCAAACCGAAATCATAAGTGCCATCGGCCGGTAGAGTGACTTGAGCTATGCGCGAGATCGCTGCAAGATTGGTGACGTCGATGACATCTAATGCGCGGCCGTTGTTGGCCTCCACATATAGAATCGACCTGCCGTCATTAGAGTCGCGAAGGTACATTGCTTCGCTATTCGCCTGCGCAAGTGCGGATGAACTTGAAGGCGAGAGCGTAACTATGTTTCTCGAAGAGTGTCTTGTCGCAGCGGCGGCGTTCATGGCAGTAGCTGCCAGGATTCCAACCGCTAGAACAGTGACGAATTTAACTTTCATGTGAATCGAACCTTTCTTGTCAGTGCTTCCTTACACTGCGAATGATGTGGACCTGAAGAGCAACGCAGTTGCGAACCGCAATCTGGAAACATCGCCCTGCGAGCACCAGTGGTGCAATTGGTGCGCCAAATCCCATTTGCTTGAAAACACCTGTTCTGTCAGCGAATCGAAGCCACGGATGCGGAGTCCCTGCCCAGATTCGGTCGATTGCCGTCAAACGTTGCCGCTGGCATGGCAAGCAAGAGCTTTGTTCGAAACCGAGAATTGCACCGGCTAAACCTAGGGGTAAGAGTTGTGTCGCGCTGGGCCGGTGTTTAGCCTCGGTTTGCTGTTTCGACGGTTCCAGATAGACCGGCAATTACGTGGCGGAAGACCGTTGCACATTGGCACCCAACTTGCAATCTGCAAATATCGCAAATGCCAATGATCGGTGCGCTGGGGAGGGTAGTCCGGCTCTAGCTAATCCTGCTGCGTTGAATGCAGCGATCAAGCACCGATGCGAGTTCAGTAATCGGTCCTATAGAACTATTTCCTTCCTCAAAACCTCGCCTAAAGGCGGGAGTACCAGTGGTTGGCCGCACAGGGACTCCCGCCTCCCATCTGAGCGACGAAGCTGATCCGGTCTGCATGCTCTCCGATATGATCGATTAACATTGCGATCTGCCCACATGCGGTCATGCTTCTTGACGTACCTGCCCAGATTCTTACGTCGGCTGGAGATTTTTCGCGCGGTCTCATCAGAAAGATACTCAAACGAATGTACTTATCGCGCCCCCCACCCTCTTTTGCGTTGGTACGAGAACTGCATCCTTTATTTCCCGAAGGTGAGTGGTATGAAAAACAAAGGCACGTTGACGCTGGATCCGACCCGTCGTAGTAACGATACGGTCGAATTCGAACAGAGTTTACGGCGGCACATCGCGGGGCAAGAGGAAGCAGTGTCTGCTGTCGTTGAGGTTTATCAAACGTTCGTCGCAGGCCTGAATCCGCCCTCGCGGCCTATTGGTAATTTTCTGTTCCTTGGCCCGACCGGCTGCGGCAAAACGCGGGTCGCCGAAGCCATGGCGCAGACGTTATTCGGGGACAGTCGCGCGCTCATCAAGATCGACTGCGCCGAATTCCAACACTCCCATGAAATCGCCAAGCTGATTGGATCACCGCCGGGGTATCTCGGCCATCGCGAGACTCACCCATTGCTCACTCAGGAAGCGCTGAACCAATGGCACACGGAAAAGATGAAACTATCGATCTTGCTCTTCGACGAAATCGAAAAATCCTCCGATGCGCTTTGGCAATTGCTGCTAGGTATACTCGATAAGGCTACCCTTACTCTGGGCAACAATCAGAGAGTGGACCTGTCGCAATGCATCATCATCATGACTTCGAACCTGGGTGCACGCGAAATGTCGAACCTGGTGCACCGCGGATTAGGATTCGCACCTGATTCCGGCGTAATCGAAGAACAACTTCATTCGAAGATTGACCGGGCCGCCACCGATGCCGCGCGTCGCAAGTTCACTCCCGAATTCATGAACCGCATCGACAAAGTTGTGGTGTTCAAGCCTTTGCATCGCGAGCACTTGGAACACATCCTGGAAATCGAATTAGAAATGGTTCAGCGGCGCATCTTCATGGTCGCCAATCAAAAGCAGTTTGTCTTCAACTGCACGAAAGACGTGAAGGAGTTCTTGTTGCAGGAAGGCACGGATGCCCGCTATGGGGCTCGCCACCTCAAGCGCGCTATCGAGCGCCACCTTGTCGCACCGCTCGCAAATCTGGTTTCGACTTCTCAGGTCCGATTCGGTGATTGCATTCGGGTTCATCGGACATCCGAGGGCGAAATGATGTTCACGAGAGAACCGCAACGAGCAAGAGCGTCGACAGTGTTCGAGGAATACTTCTCGTCCTCAAGCATTCCGCCTGCTCAACAAGCGACGATGCGATGTAATGAAGCGAGTACGATGTAACGGAAGATGCTATTCCGGCTCGTGACCGTTTACTTATGACCTCTTTTGTGCAGGTTACGTGTCAGAGTGTCGTATCGCCTAGTCGAACAGATCAGTGCTGAGGCAGGGTGCTTGCCTTGTCGTTCGCACTTGGGCGTGCCTCGGAGGCGCTAAGACAGGCGAACGCAAGAACGTAGTCAGCGGTCGGATGCTGTGTTCGTGTCAACCTGCACTCCTGCGCCTATTCTTGTTCCGTGCCTACCTACCGGTACGAAGTAGCCAACCGACGCAGGAATGAAACTTACAGTCAAATGTCGCTGTTAACGCGAAATGCAGGCGGTGAATCAGGGGCCCCAAATCATACCTGCCCGCCTGGCAGGAAAAACACATTGAGTGATCGAGCTCCTTGCGCGCCATGGACCAGTGTCGCCTCCACATCGGCCGTAGCCGAGGGGCCCATAACGAAGCATCCATAGGCTGTCTGGTCGAGGCGAACACGACGATAAGCGGCATGCATATCGGGAACAATCTGCTCTGGATCAAGCAGTACGACCAAATGTTGAGACAAGAATCCCAGGGCATTTACTCCCAAGTCTTCTTGCGTCAACCACACGGCGCCCCCTTCCGCGATCGCGAATTGCGCGCGAACGACGCCCACATCCACATCCGCAAGTTCGTGCGGATCACGAATCTGTTCGATTCTCCGGGTGCCCGCAATTTCCGACACGGCGGAGCAAATAACTTTTGCGCCAGGATGCAACTCCTTCAGCTTGGCTTCGGCCTCGGCAGGCGTCGTCGTTTCGTGCGCTTCGCCTCCAGCTTCCACAAGTCGCTCGACGAACGCGGTCTTCATCGATCCGCCAATCCACTTGAAGTCCGGAATAGTCGGACGCTCGACCTTTTGGTGAGGCGTGTTTGTGCGGATCGCATTCAGAATCTTTTCGCGACTAGCTTCCATGTTTGCTCCGATTGGCGAGGTACCACTCGCGGAAACTTTGCTTGGCAAGTTGGGGGAGTTCGCGGTCGCGTCCCCAGGGATTAAGGGCCCTGTTGTAGAGAAGAAAATCCGGGGCGTCTGCCATAGCCGGGCCGGCGAGCTTCGTTAAAGCACGGTATTCCGCGGGATGCTCGAAGACATGCCCTGCAATCTGGAATGAGGCACGCTTGGTAAGCGGCAAGTACCCTTTGTCGGCCATCACTCGACGCCACTTGTAGATCTGATCGCTAATGTCGATCTTCACTGGACAGACTTCGGTACATGATCCGCACAATGTCGAGTGGAACGGCAGCTCACTGTATTTGAATTCGTCAAACGTCGGGTCCAGGATGACCCCGATGGGACCCGAATACGTTGCGCCGTATGCCAAACCGCCGCTGCGGCGATACACCGGGCAGGTATTCATGCACGCACCACAGCGGATGCACTTCAGCGAATGCCAAAATTCCGGCATCCCGAGTCTCCGAGTGCGTCCGTTGTCGACCAACACAATATGTAGTTCTCCACCTTTTTTCGGGCCAGTGAAGTGCGAAGAGTACTGCGTCAGCGGAGAACCCACGGCACTTCGGGACAACAAGCGCAGGAACACACCCATGTCTTCCACGCGAGGAACCAGTTTTTCAATGCCTATGCTCGCGATGTGCAAGGGCGGTACTGATGCGCCAATATCGGCGTTCCCTTCGTTCGTGCACACCATGAAGGTTCCTGTTTCGGCGATGGCAAAATTACCACCCGTCATGCCCGCGCCAGCAGCGAGGAACCTCGGGCGGGCATTGTTGCGCATCGCCTCTGTCAAATAATGAGGATCATCATTGTTCGGATCCGTACCAATCGTTCGCGCAAAGAGCTTCGCGACGTCCTGACGCGTCTTGTGAATGGAAGGCATCACGATATGGCTCGGTGGCTGTCCATCGAGTTGCTGGATACGTTCCCCGAGATCTGATTCCGCCACTTCAATTCCACGGTGTTGGAGGAACGGCACCATTCCGCATTCTTCCTGGAGCATGGACTTGCTCTTGATGAGCTCTTTCACGCCGTGCTCCCGAAGAATGGAGTACACGATATTGTTGTGTTCAGCCCCATCCACTGCCCAATGGACGTATGCGCCGCGCTTGGTCGCGTTGACTTCGAATTCCTCAAGGTAGTGGTCGAGGTGAGTCAGGGTATGCTCTTTGATTTGCGAGGCGAGGTGACGCAGTTCTTCCCATTCGGGGATGGCCGCTGCGGCCTGGTCGCGCCGCATCATGGTTCGCCACAGAAATCCGTCGTGCATAGGCTCGTGCACTCGATCTTGCAATATGAAGAGTTCAGCGTTCTCGGCAACATCAACCTGTACTGCTTTGCTCATTTCGGAAACTCCTTTTTAGAATGGACCGCCATTGAGTACCTGTGCGACGTGGATGTACTTGAGATCTGCGCCGGATCGACGTGCGATACCTTGCTGGTGCATCAGACACGACATGTCAGGCGAGACAACGTATTCCGCACCATTACGAAGATGATCGTGTACTTTGTCGAGTCCCATGCGCGCCGACACTGCTTCGTCGGTCACGCAGAACGTTCCCCCGAACCCGCAGCAGTCATCCGGCCGGTCAACCGGAACGAGCACCAGATCTTTCACCTTCTTGAGCAACGCTTCCGTCTTGTTGAAATAAGGGCCCATATGCTCAGAGGGTCTGGCGATACCCAGACCACGAATGGAACTGCAACTGTTATGGATTGCCACCGTGTGCGGAAACTCAGCCCAGGGAAACGACTCGACTTGCAAGAGATCGTGGAGAAACTCCACCAGTTCGAACGTATGCTTTCGCACATGCGTTACATCATCGGTCTGCTGGATGCCATCGAAATGACACCGCACCTGCTTCACGCAACTTCCTGCCGGCCCGATGATGTAATCGAAATTTCGAAAGTTCGAGACAAACAGCCGCTCGGCTCCCGCCGAATTCGCCTGGTCCCCACTATTGGACATCGGCTGTCCGCAGCAAGTCTGATCGAGTGGGAAGTCGACATCCAGTCCAAGTCTTTCCAGCAGTTCCAAAGTGGCTATGCCGACTTCGGGGTAAACGAGATCGATGTAACACGGTATGAAGAGTCCGATCTTCGAGCCGCTTAGGGATTTTGTTCCGTTGAGTGAGTGAGTCGTGGTTGACATTGCGTATCTCCTTGGGTCATGCGCGTTGCTCAGAAACCGTCGCCCTGACCGTTGTTGACCAAAACTTTTGACTTCGCGGCCTTCCGCGTCCTCATTGCTGGCAACGGCATGAGCACCGCCATAGCCGACCGGCATCAGGATGCGTCGGACCGGAATGTCCTGAACCTCACACAAATAGCGAGCAACGGCCTCAGCGCGCTCTTCGCTGAGCTTCTGTAAGTCGATTACTGCGAAAAACCCCTTGGACCGCTCTTGACTTCAGGTGCGCCGAATCCAAACCCCACGTTCGGATTCGCTGTAACGTGGAACAACGGATTGTGTACCTGCAGGTCAACAACCAATCTGGTCTGTGCTGAACGGGCCCGATATGCTTGAAAACTCAGCATGGCGCGCACACACGACCAACTAGCCCGTTTTTACGCTTGCCGTCCCCAGGTCGGTTGACTTTGACACATGCCCAAATCAGGTCTCCGACGATGGAACCGATCAACAACGGAGTGCCCAATCTGGCGCTCTCGTCAAGGACCAGCCTTCAAAGGAATTTGCTGCCGTGTTTGGCAAAAACCCACGGCAGCGCAGAATTTGTTGCGTAATTGTTTTGGTAGAGCGAAGAAGCGACCTTGCTGAACACGAGGGCACTCGACTTACTTCTTTTCGCCTTCCGCTTTTGCAAGATCTGCTGAGGGGTCGCGCCGCAGGTCTGCTTTCAAAAAGTCTTCGGTTTCAGGCAGTGCGATCTGGTATGTACCCTCACGTTGTATCTCTAAGCGAAGATCTGCCCCAGTACACTGCAAAAGATGTCCCCCACACTTCTTGTCGTCGGACAAAAAGTGGAAGTGATAACCGGGAACATTTAGTGTGCGTGCGTACTCAGGCGTCCAAAATCCAACCAGTGTCCCCGAAACGTTGCGGAATTCGAATTCAGGTTGAACAGCCGCTGCCTGGATTAAGGGAATACCCTCGTGCGTTCGACACATCGCCCGTGTATGTACGTATTCGAAATGCCCCTTGACTCGAACGGCATAGAAAATGTTGTCGGAATCCCTGAGTGTGTCGAATCGCTCTGTCATTCCGCGAAGGTCGGGACACTGCTCTAGCACGACTTCGGTTTCAGGATTGAATCTCGTGATTACCGCAAACGGGGTCAGTACGTCGTCACCGACTTCCCGCACCGAGCCGTCACAACGGACCTGATAGAAGCGTCCGTCGAGGATCGCCATCTCGCCGTCCAACTCTTCAAATGTGCCAAGTCCGAGGTCGCCGTGCTGCCGCAGCGTGCCAATCCGCACCGCGCCTTCATAGATACCCTCGACCAATGCTGTCGCAGTGGAAACTTGATACAGAGTGTGAGCCGGTATCTCGAAGTAGTCGGCGAGAGCGCTGTTGACCAGATAGCTGACGGGCTCGCCGACTTGCTTCGATTTACGCTCCAATTCCTCCCACAGTTCATCGCGCAGAAGGCAATTCAGTTGTTGCATGATGTTTCTCCTCAGTTGCAAATGTTGGCTCAATCCCCGCTAACAGCCGGCTCGAGCGTTAGCGGCAAAGAAGAGCCTGAGCCAGTTTGAGTCGGTGTAGTCTTCTGTCGAGCCTGGTTACCGACCGGGCCGGTCTCGCGCATGAAGAACGACAGGATCAATGCAACACCTACGCCGAACGCGAGAGTTGCCAAGCCATGTTGAAAGCCGGGCAACGTCTCCGTGTGGCCCTGTCCCGCGTCCAGCATTCTTGCAATGAAAGGAGAAAGCACTCCCGTCACACCAAAGCAGAGGAAGTTCATCGCTCCGGCAGCCGATCCTTTTACTTCGGGTGGATTAGCTTCTTTGATCATCGAGAACGGAATCATTGCTGCGCCCGATGCAATCCCAAGCCCAAGCGCGATCGCATAGCGTAGCGCCATGGGCGGCTGCACATAAATCGCGAAGAGAAACAAAAGACCCATGGCGATTGCTCCACCCATCAATACCGGTTTTCTGCGGCCCATACGGTCAGAGATGAAACCCATCAAAGGGCAGCCGATGATCCATCCAATCGGAACCGTAGACACCAGGCTTGCCGCATCCGAAAGCGTCTCTCCTCTGCCTTGGTGCAGGAAACTAGTCGCCCAAACCATCACTCCAATCGTGGTTGGCGCAAACAAAAGGCCGCCAACCAACCCGCACAAATAAGTCTGCGGATTTTCGAAAACAACCTCGTAAGGTCGAATCAAACCTTTGAACGAGAACGGAGCGGGAGAGGTCGGACGAGATGGCAGGCTTCGCCACAGCAGGAGAGCTAAGATCCCACCGGAAACAGCAAAGACGACCCAAACCGATTGCCACGACCAGCCGAGCCCAGGATTACGTCCAATCACGTCGGCGACAGGCTTTGATCCAACTGCCGCGCCTGCCATGCCGAGCATCTGCGCGAGACCGACGAATGTCGGCAAGCTTCTCGGGGGCAGAAGTTTCGCAGCCACATAGACCGATCCGACGAAGCCGAATACAGCTCCCACGGCCTGCAATGTAAACCCAAGCACCGCTAAGTGTTCGTTCCCCGAAGCCAGCAGCAACGAGAAAAGTCCAACCGAAGCCGCCGCGAACGGCAGAGTCTTCCGCGCGCCGTAGCGGTCCAGAAGCGCTCCGGCAACCAGCGCCGAGAACGCATACACCATGTAGTAATACGCGTTCATCATTGCCACGGGGTCGTTACCCCAGGTGGCAGACATAGCACTGCGCATCACGCCCGGCGCTGAGCGTGCAGCATATTGATAGAAGTACAGCAGGGCGCAGACGAACCAGGCCAGCACCGCCGCGAAATGTCCGATCTGTCCATTCCCCGTGACTGACGCCTCCGCCGTTGAAGCTACTCTTAGATCTTTCCTGAACATCGTCTCTCCTCGTTGTGACGAAATCGGTCGCAACAAAATGTCTTAACACTGCCTATCCGAGCCGTATGGACGACTCGGACAAGCCAGGAATGCTGTTGTTTTTAAAAGAAGGCGTTCGGCTGCAGGTCTTTGGTGAGCTGCAGGTTTTCGCTATAGTCCACGGGAATGCCCACAATCACCGGCCCCGGAATCGCCAAGGCGCGCTGAAGCTTCGTCGCGATCTGGTCGGGACTGTCGACGTACATTCCGTGTGCGCCAAAAGCTTCCGCGTACTTCACCAGGTCGACTGGCCCGAAGTCCACGCCTGAAGCGCGACCGTACTTCGCCTCTTCCTGGAACTTGACCATGTCATAGCTGCCATCGATCCAGACGACGTGTACGAGGTTGCACTTCAGCCTTACTGCCGTCTCCAGTTCCGACGCGGAGAACAAGAATCCACCGTCACCGGAAATCGAGATGACTTTCTCACTCGGACGAACCAGCGACGCGGCGATACCCCACGGTAATCCGACTCCAAGCGTCTGCTGCCCGTTCGTGATCAGGAGCTGTCGCGAACGGAAGCTGTAAAGATGACGTGCCAGCCAGATATGGAATGATCCCATATCCGAGCACAACGTCGTGTCTTCCGTAAGCAGGTTCTGTAGCTCATAAACTATACGCATCGGGTGCACAGGCATCCCCGTCTTCGCAGCCGCCACCTTCGCAAACTCCTCCCGGTCGCGCGCGATTTCCTTCAGCAGTGCCAATTCGGATGTCAGCGTTCGATACCTAACTTCGCCCGCCAGACACTGAATGGTGGCAGCGATGTTGCCGGTCAGCTCAAGTTGAGGGTGGTAGTCACGGTCCGTATCGCTCCGCATTTCATCGATATGGATGAGATTGCGCTTGCGAGCCTTATTCCATAGCGAGGGCTCGTACTCAATGGGATCGTAGCCCACCGTAATAACCAGGTCGGCAGCATCTAGAAGATGATCTGCCGGTTGTGTCCGGAACAGACCGACGCGGCCGCCGAAAAGATGGAATAGATCGCGTGAGACGACACCTGCAGCCTGATATGTTGAAACCACAGGCAGACCGGTTTTCCGCACCAAAGCGCGTACCGCTTCGGCATTGTTGGGCTGGCTTGCAAGCATCCCGAGGAATAACACCGGCCTTTGAGCGCGGTTGATCATCTCGGCTGCCTCGGCAACTGCAACCGCACTCGCTGGACCGAATACATCCGGCGTCACCGGGGTCAGCACGTCTCCGCTGGCCTCTCCGACCATGATGTCCATACGAGCATTGAGATAGGTCGCGCCGGGGCGTCCCGACTCCGCAATTTGGAATGCATTCGCGATAACTTCGGTGACCGTCTTTGAAGAATTGATTTCCGCTGAGAACTTTGTTACCGGCCGAAGCAAAGCGACCTGATCCATACTTTGGTGGATCTGCTTGAGCGCATTTTCCACGGCTACCGCTCCGCCGATCGCCACCACAGGATCGCCTTCGGACGTAGCGGTCGCCAATCCTGTCGCCAGGTTGGAAACTCCCGGACCAGAGGTAACTAACACGACTCCAGCCTTACCGGTCATGCGACCGATACCTCCGGCGATAAACGCGGCATTTTGTTCGTGCCGACAAACGATGGTTTCGATGGATGAATCTTTCAACCGGTTGAAGACCCGATCGATCTTTGCTCCCGGTATTCCGAAAATGTGTTTCACTCCCTGCGCTTCCAGGCTCTCGACCAGGAGGTCTGCACCTGTCTTCACAGTAGTATCCGTAGTAACGATTGTGCCCATTGTTTCTCCTTTATGATTTGGTTCTGTTGATCAGAACTTGAAAATGAAGTCGACAGCCGACGAGACTTCGTTCCTGTTGCGGATCCCGCTACCCGCATGACCATAAGCATTGGTGGAGGCGAAATCTCCGCGTATCTCCGGCCGGATATTGATCCGTCTCGTTGGCATAAAGGTCACCCCGGCGGTTGACTCGCTGAACGTTCCCGGTCTCCCCGTCCTTACCCCGCGTTCATCTCGAAACCATTCCGCTCGCGTGTTGAGGTCGAGTTGCCTGTTCAAATGGAATGTCACCGTCGAATTGGCTCCAAATGTTTTGCTGGTTTTCTGATCAGCAGCGGGATCATTGGCGTCCCATGAACCATTCACCAGGACTACCTGCGTAACTCGGCGCGACCAGTTGTGCGTCAGGTGAGCCTCAGCCACGGTCTGCCAGGAACCAAGATGGGCGGTTGCGATCGGCACCGGTTGCGGACCGGTGTAGACGGCTGCCGTGAGGAGGGTCGCTTTGTGAGCACCGAACTTGTATGTGCCTTTTCCGATGTAGGCGGGGGCGCTGCCTCGGAGAGTGAAAATCGTGTTGTAATTGAGCACAACTCCGCCCAGGAGATCCAAGCGGTCGGTGGCATGCCATGTTGCCGTGGCAGCCGTTGCTGCGACTTGGAAGTAGATCCAGTAGTAAGTCTGTGAATAGAGAGGACGGTATGGCCCCATCAAGGTCTCGTATCCAAGGGGTAGGTTTTGCCTGCCGACTTGTAGATCTACCCCGCCTTTAGAAAGGACAGGGGCATGCAACGAAAAGTAGACCTGTCGATAGTCTGTAGCGAAACGTGGAGAATACGGGCCGAACTTGTTCAGCGGGTGCAACAGAGCTGCATCACTTCCTGCGTAAAAATCTGCTCGGAATCCCCAATCCCAGCCTTCTTTTCTGGGCACGCGATCGACTATGAACCAGGCGCCGTTGAGAATAAATTCGTTACCGAAGCGGTTAGGAGTAGGCGCACTCCCTGCTCTTCCGGCAGCGATTGAAAGCAAGCCATCTCCAACTGAGGAATAGGTGTATCCGCCATCAACCCATCCGTAAGCTCGGATGCGCTGTTGCGTAAGCCAACGAGTGACCGCACTGTTCCAGAGATCAGTCAGACTCGGGCTCACTTCCTCGGGGTTGACGGATCCAAAGTGGTCGGAGCCCTTCAACTCAGAGGTGAATAACACTTGCGCTGTCCCGTTTGGTGACTGTGGTTCTTGCGCCATAGCGCAGATCGCGCTCAAGGTAAGCGCAAGTACCAAGACCAGAGCCGGTCGACAGGAGTGACTATAAGGAGTCGCATCACTCTCTGATTCATGTTTTGGATTCCGCCTGATCGCGCGTTTAAGCTGCGCCATATCTATCTGCTCTCCGTTGCCGGTCAAACCCT
>Ga0335069_10012544_pt1 | contig 11913 bp, 10 predicted proteins | sample Lox_Sample_11_FD_206714 | JGI IMG/M metagenome (GOLD analysis project Ga0335069, IMG submission 206714) | Soil microbial communities from Loxahatchee National Wildlife Refuge, Florida, United States - Lox_Sample_1.1 | ecosystem: Environmental > Terrestrial > Soil > Wetlands | place: USA...
CGGCGCTCCTCTGGGTGCTCGAGCCGCTGCGGCCCCGCCCGCGGGCGTCGCGCGTGCGCGCGCGCACCCTGCCCGGCGCGTAGCCGCACGGATCGCGTCACGGTTCCGTATCGGGGCCTGGCCCCGGCCGTCGGGCCCGAGCCCGCGTCGCTCCTGGGGCGGTACGCATCTCGTGACGTCCGGGGCCAGGCCCGAATACGTCTTTGTCACGTCTTCCCGGCGATCCGTGCGGCGCCGCTACTTCGGGCAGTCGCCCGCATGGGTGCCGTGCACGATCGTGACGATCGGGCGGTCGGCCTCGAGCGCCTGGAAGCACTGCTCGCACGAGCCGGCGAGGGCGGCGGCGGCGTGGTCGATCAGCCGGTTCCGCGTCAGGTTGTCGAGCGGCGCGGTCTCCTCGTCGAGGAGGAACCGGTCGGTCGCGCGGTTCACCGCGGCGTTGCCCTTCAGCGTGTCCTTCGCCGGCAGGAGCGCGGCCGCCCGGATCGCCGCCGTGTCCGCGCGGATTGCGCGCAGCGCCCGCACCGCCTTCGGCGAGACGCAGTCCTTCGGTGCCGTCGCCTTCGTGGACGATCCGCAGGCGGCGAGCAGCAGCGCGCAGACCACGAGCACGGTTGCCCGGAGCACCACGACACCACCATACCCGATTCGACGGTGTCTAGAACGGGAGCGCCGACGCGGCGTGCCGAGCCAGCGTGATCAGCGGCGCCACCGCGAACAGCGTTCCCACGGAGACGACGAGCGCGGCCCCGACCGCGACGTGCAGCAGCCGCTCCGGCGCCGGCGAGCCGCCCGCCACGGGAGCGACGCGCAGCTCCTCGGACGGGCGCATGTACATCGCGCGCACGATCGCGAGGTAGTAGTAGAGGCTCACGAGCGTGGCGGCGACGCCGACGATCACGAGCCACGTCCACCCGTGGTCGTACGCGGCGGAGAAGACGTAGAACTTCCCGACGAAGCCGCCGCCCACCGGCAGCCCGGCGAAGCTGAAGACGAAGAACCACATGGCGACGCCGAGGAACGGCCGCTCCCAGCCGAACCCGGCGAGGTTGCCGAGCGTGACCGGCTCGCCGAGCTCCCGTTCGCGCGCGGCGACGACCGCGAACGAGCCGAACGCCGCGGCGGAGTACGCGAGGAGGTAGAACGCCATGCCGCGCGCGCCGAGCGGCGTCCCGGTCGAGAGCCCGATCAGCAGGAATCCGGCCTGCGCGACGGACGAGTACGCGAGCATCCGCTTCACGCTGCGCTGCGTCAGCGCCGCGAGGTTCCCGATCGCGAGCGACGCGACCGCGATCCCGGCGAACGCCCACGTCCACAGGTAGCGCTCCTGCGGGAACGCCGTGTTGAGCACGCGGACGGCGAGGAAGAGCGCGGCGATCTTCGTCGCGGCCGACATGAACGCCGTCACCGGCGTCGGCGCGCCCTCGTAGACGTCGGGCGTCCACATGTGGAACGGCGCCGCCGAGGCCTTGAAGCCGAGCCCGGCGATGATCATCGCGAGGCCCAGGACGAGCAGCGCGTCGTGCGAGAGCCCGAGCTTCTGTACTTGCTGCGCGATCCCGACGTAGTCGATCCGGTTCGTCGCGCCGTAGACGAGCGCAGAGCCGAACAGGAGCGACGCCGAGCCGAACGAGCCGATGATCAGGTACTTCAGCCCCGCCTCGAGCGACCCCTCGAGGTCGTAGTCGATCGCGCACATGATGTAGAGCGAGATCGAGAACCACTCGAGCGAGAGGAACAGCGACATGAGGTTCGCCGCGCCGACGATGAACGCCATCCCGCCGGCCGCCGCGAGCAGCAGCGCGAAGAACTCCGCGACGTGGTCGTCGCGCCGGGACGGATCCGAGCCGCGCCGCTGCCCCGGAATGTGCTCGACGGAGACGAGCGCCGTGACGAAGCCGACGGCGCAGAGCGCGATCTGCGCGAGCGCGGTCCAGCGGTCGCGGTAGAACGAGCTCGCGATCACGCGCTCGCCGGTCGGGCTGTCGACGTAGAGCCAGATCGAGGTGACGATGCCGCCGGCGAAGCCGAGCGCGGCGACCGACGCCGCGAACGGCCGGCGCCACGAGCGCGGCACGAGCACGGCCGACAGCAGCGCGACGAACGACGCAGCGACGAGCACGAGGATCGTCGAGATCGCGAACCAGTCGACCGACGGCGTCTGGATCACCGGAACTGCTCCTGCACGGCCTTCGTCGGGTTGTCGCCCGCGAACGAATGGCCGCTGATCCCGGCCGGCCAGAACGACAGCGCGAGCAGCACGGCGACGAGCGGGACGATGAGCGACAGCTCACCCGGACGCAGGTCGAGCGCCTCGTCGCGGACGAGCGAGCCGCGCGCCTCGTGCAGCACCGCGGAGATCAGCCGCAGCATGTACATCGCCGCGAGCACGATCCCGGCGGCGCCGATCACGGCCCACCACCACGCGCGCTGGTACGAGCCGCCGAGGATCAGGAACTCGCCCGCGAACGACGCGGAGCCGGGCACCGCGAGCGCGATCACGCCGGTCACCATCAGCAGCGTCGCGAGCGCAGGTCGCCCGCGCGCCATCCCGCCGAGGAACGCGAACTCGCCGCTCGTCGTCCGCCGCTCGACCGCGCCCGCGATGAGGAACAGCGACGCGGAGACGAGCCCGTGCGCGACCATCTGCAGCACGGCGCCGTCGTAGCCGAGGTTCGTCCCGGAGAAGAGCCCGAGCGCGATCAGGCCCGACGCCGCCATCGACGAGTACAGGACGACGCCGCGGAAGTCCGGCTGGCGGAACGCGAGCATCGAGCCGTAGACGATCGAGGCCGCCGCGAGCGCCATGATCGCCGTCCGGTAGAACGACGTCGGCTCGGGGAACTTCGTGATCGCGATGCGCAGCATCCCGTACGTCCCCGCCTTCGCGATCACGCCGGAGAGCACCGCCGTCACCTCGGGCGGCGCCTCGCGGTACGAGTCCGGCAGCCAGCCGTGGAACGGGAACAGCGGCGCCTTGATCAGGAACGCGAGCATGAAGCCGAGGAACAGCCACCGGCTCGGGCTCGTCGGCGAGGCGACGAGGTCGAACGTCCCGTACTTCAGCCCGAAGACGACGATCGCGGCGAGCATCACCAGCGATCCCGTCATCGTGTACAGCAGCAGCTTCAGCGTCGCGCCGAGCCGGCCCGCTCCGCCCCAGACGCCGATCAGCACGTAGAGCGGGATCAGCATCGCCTCGAAGAACGCGTAGAAGAGCAGGAGATCCTGCGCGACGAAGACGCCGACGGTGACGCCGGTGAGGAACAGCATCAGCCCGAAGTACGCGCGCGGCCGGTCGCGGCCGACCCAGAAGCCGTAGCCCACCGCCGCCGCCGTCGCGACGACGGTCAGCCCGACGAGGAACAGCGAGAAGCCGTACTCGCCGACGTGGTACGAGACGTGGAGGTCCTTGATCCACGGCGTCTGCTGCGCGTTCTGGAGCCCGTGCGCGCCGTAGTCGAAGCGCGCCGCCTGCTCGATCCAGATGCCGACCTCGAGCAGCGACACGAGCAGGGCGAGGCCGCCGGTCGCGTAGCGCGAGAGCGGGAGGATCCAGATCAGGATCGCGGCCGCGATCGGCAGGCAGATGAGCAGCGTCGTGTACGTCGAGCCGCTCATCGCACCGCCAGGAAGACGATCGCGAGCACGGCCATGCCCGCGCCGAGGAAGAAGACGTACGTCCGCAGCAGCCCGGTCTGGAGCTTCCGCGTCGCCTGGCCGAGCTCGAGCGTCCCCTCGCCGAGGTCGGTGCCGGTGGTCAGGACGACCGGCTCCTCGAAGTCGCGCCGGAAGAGGTTCGCCGTCGCGACGGCCGGCTTGTAGAACGCAAGGTCGTACGCCTCGTCGAAGTAGAACTTGTGCTCGAGCAGGCGCTGGAGCCACGGGATGCTCGGCACGGCGAGCCGCTGCTTCGCGCCGTAGATCATCCAGGCGACGACGATCCCGCAGATGCCGATGATCGGCGCGATCAGCGACGTGATCGCGTCGTCCCAGTTCGTCGCCTCCGCGGCCGGCTCCGTCGGGATGATCGGCGAGAGCCAGTGCGTGATCGGCTCCCAGAACGGCTGGAACTGGATCCACCCGGCGAGGGCCGCGAGCACGGTCAGCACGCCGACGGGCACGAGCATCGTCCACGGGCCTTCCTTGCCGTGGTGCCGGTGGTGGTGCTCGCGCACGAACGCGGACGGCTCGCCCGGGAAGACGATGAAGTAGAGGCGGAACGTGTACAGGCCGGTGAGGAACGTGCCGACGATGCCGCAGACCCAGAAGATGACGCCGTACCAGTGGTCGTGCAGGTCGGCGGCGAGGATCGGGTCCTTCGAGAAGAAGCCGGAGAAGGCGGGGATGCCGACGAGCGCGGCGGCGCCGACGAGGAAGGCCCACTTCGTCCACGGCATCACCGAGCCGACCCCGCGGAGCTTGCGGATGTCCTGCTCGTCGGCGACGGCGTGGATGACGAGCCCGGCGGTCATGAACAGCAGCGCCTTGAAGAAGGCGTGCGTCATCAGGTGGAACATCCCGTTCGAGAACGCGCCGACGCCGACGGCCATGAACATGTAGCCGATCTGCGACATCGTCGAGTACGCGATCACCCGCTTGATGTCGGTCTGGACGAGCGCGATCATCCCGGCCGCGAGCAGCGTGATCGCGCCGAGGCCGGCGGCGACGAGCGCGATCGTCGGCGCGTCCTCGAAGATCGGATGCGTGCGCGCGATCAGGTAGACGCCGGCGGTGACCATCGTCGCGGCGTGGATGAGGGCGCTGACCGGGGTCGGGCCCTCCATCGCGTCCGGGAGCCACGTGTGGAGCGGGATCTGCGCCGACTTCGCCGCTGCGCCGCCGAGCAGGCCGAGCGCGACGAGGTCGACCGTCGACTGCGACAGGTGCCCGGCGGTCGCGAACGAGGTGGCGAACTCGAGCGAGTTCGAGTGCGCGATCAGGACGAACAGCGCCAGCGCGAACGTCGCGTCGCCGAAGGCGTTCATGATGAACGCCTTCTTCGCGGCGGCGACCGCGCTCGGCCGCTCGTGCCAGAAGCCGATCAGCAGGTACGAGGAGAGGCCGACGAGTCCCCAGCCGACGAGCAGGAGCAGCATGTTCCCGCCCTCGACGAGCAGCAGCATCGAGAAGACGAAGAACGCGATGTACGCGAAGTAGCGGCGCTCCTCGTCGTCCCCGTCCATGTAGCCGATCGAGTAGAGGACGATCAGCCCGCCGACGCCGGAGACGATCAGCATCATGAACGTGCTCAGAGGATCGACGATGATCTCGAGCGGAACGGTGAACTTCCCCGCGGCGAGCCACGTGTACGCGACCGAGTAGTGCGACTCGTGGCTCCCGTCGGCGTGCAGCGCGAAGAACGACCAGAGCGCGCCGGCGAAGGCGACGAAGACGCTGAGGGTGCCGACCCAGGCGTCGGCCCTGCGCGGGACCCGGCTGCCGCCGAGCAGGATCAGCACCGTGCCGGCGAGCGGCGCGACGAGGCAGAGCCACGCTCCCGGAATCATCCGCGCAGCTCCGAGAACTCGTCGACGTCGAGGGCGAGCCGCCGCCGGTTGATCGCGACGACGAGGCCGAGCCCGACGCAGACCTCCGCCGCGGCGACGGCCATCACGCCGAGCGCGAAGATCTGCCCGGCGCCGTTCGCCGCGTGGCGCGAGAACGCGATCAGCGCGAGGTTCGCGCCGTTCAGCATGATCTCGAGCGAGAGCAGGACGATGAGCGGGTTGCGGCGCACGAGCACGCCGAACGCGCCGGTCGCGAACAGGAACGCCGCGATCCCCAGGTACCAGGCGACGCCGGGGCCGAGCATCAGCCGGCCTCTCCCGCGGCGTCCACGCGCGCGTTCGAGCGGCGCGTGTGCGAGCCGAGGATGACACCGCCGACGGCGGCGACGAGCAGGACGATCGACGTGATCTCGAACGCGAGCAGGTGGTCGGTGAGGAACAGCCGCCCGATCCAGCCGGGCGAGCCGAAGACGGAGCCGACCGACGGGCTCGTCGCGAGCCGGCCGCCGGCCTTCAGTCCGATCACGACGACGATCTCGACGAAGATCGCGCCCGCCGCGGCCACGGCTCCGATCGTCTGCCAGCTCGGCCCGCCGGCCCACGGCGGCTCGCGCCGCGGCCCGACGTAGGCGGTCACGAACAGGAACATGACCATCACGGCGCCGGCGTAGACGAGCACCTGCGCCGCGGCCACGAACTCGGCCGAGAGGAGCAGGTACAGGACGGCGAGCGACGCGAGGTTCGCGATCAGCGCGAGCGAGGAGAAGAACGGGTTCCTGAAGGACACGACCGCGACGCCCGAGGCGAGGCACGCGAAGCCCGCAGCCACCCAGACGATCCACACGATGACGCCGCCGGCAGAGATCGCGAGCATCAGCTGTGCGTCTTGTAGAAGGGGACGGGCGTGTCGTAGATGCTCGGGTCGGCGACCGGCACCTGCTTCACCGGCTCCGCCAGCAGCATGTCCTTCGTGTAGATCTGGTCGTCGCGGTTGTGCTCGGAGATCTCGAACTCGTTCCCGAGCGTGATGGCGTCGAACGGGCACGCGAGCTCGCAGTAGCCGCAGAAGATGCAGCGGCTCATGTTGATCTCGTAGATGCGCGCGTAGCGCTCGCCCGCGGAGACGCGGTTGTCCGGCGTGTTCTCGGCGGGGACGACGCGGATGCAGTCGGCGGGGCACGCGGCGGCGCAGAGCGAGCAGCCGACGCACTTCTCGAGCCCGTTCTCGTGCAGGTGCAGCCGGTGGCGGCCGCGGAAGCGCGGGTAGACGGGCCGCTTGTACTCCGGGTACTGCTGCGTGATCGGCTTCTTGAAGATCTGCTTGAACGTGACGCCGAAGCCCTTGAGGGTGGTGAAGGGCTGGACGCTCATCCGGCCCACACCACCACGAGCGCGGTCACGACCGCGTTGATCGTCGCCACCGGCAGCAGCACCTTCCAGCCGAAGCGCATCAGCTGGTCGTAGCGCAGCCGCGGCAGCGTCGTCCGCAGCCAGATGAAGATGAAGATGACGACGGCGAGCTTCAGCAGGAACCAGAGTGGGCCGAGGTTCCACGGGCCGTGCCAGCCGGCGAAGAACAGCGTCACCATCAGCGCGGAGAGCGTGATCACGTTGATGTACTCGGCCATCTGGAACAGCCCCCAGCGCATGCCCGAGTACTCGGTGTGGTAGCCGGCGACGAGCTCGGACTCCGCCTCCGGGAGGTCGAACGGCGAGCGGCTCGTCTCCGCGACGCCGGCGATGAAGAAGACGAGCAGGCCGACGATCTGCGGCACGACGAACGGGAGCGTCACCCCCTGCCGGTGGACGATGTCGACGAGCGAGAGCGAGCGCCCGAGGATGACGACGCCGAGCACCGACAGCGCGAGCGACACCTCGTAGGAGACGAGCTGCGCGCAGGTCCGCATCGAGCCGAGCAGCGAGTACTTCGACTCGGACGACCAGCCGCCGACGATGAGGCCGTAGATGCCGATCGAGCCGAGCGCGAAGATGAGGATCAGCGCGATCGAGACGTTGGCGACGTACCCGGTGATGTACGTCCCGTCGATCGTCCAGCCCGGCCCCCACGGGATGACGGCGAACGCGGTGATCGCGGTGAACGCGGAGACGACGGGCGCGACGATGTACGGGATGCCGATCGCGCTCGACGGCGCGAACGCCTCCTTGCGGATCAGCTTGAGCAGGTCGGCGAACGGCTGGAGCAGACCGTACGGGCCCGCGCGGTTCGGGCCGTAGCGGCGCTGCATGCGCCCCATGCCCTTGCGCTCGAGCAGGGTCAGGTACGCGAACATCACGAGCAGGATGTTCACGACGACGATCGCTTTGATCAGCGAGACCCACCAGGGCTCGGTCATTGCGCTTCCACCGCCTTCGGCGTTGAAAGCGCCAGGGAGACAGGGCCGGTGCGAAGCCCTTGTGCGTGATCCTTCGGAACCAGGGCGACTCCCGGGCGGAGAGCGCTCGAGAGGCGGGCGCGGAGCTCGACCGACGTGCCGTCGTGCGACACGGTGACGCGGTCGCCCTCGCGGATGCCGCGCGTGCGCGCGTCCGCGCGCGCGAGCGTCACCTCCGCGCCGGGGCGCTGGAACTGCAGCTCGGCGACGCGCTCGACCGCGGGGCCCGAGAAGAGCGGCTTGTAGCAGACGAGATGCAGGCCGCCGCCGTCCGGGGCCTCGGCCGGCTCCGGCAGCGTGGGCGCCTCGACGTGCGCGGGCGCGCCCTCGTAGCCGCCGAGCGGGGCCTGCTCGTCGATCTCGCCGAAGGCGAGCCCGCCGAAGCAGCAGTCGGAGACCTCGGCGAAGACGCCGGAGGCGTGCGGTGCGAGCTCGACGCCGAAGCGGGCGGCGAGCTGCGACAGCCACCGCAGCGTGTCGGGGCCGGGTGGCGACGCGCTGCGGCGCAGCCGTTGCAGCCGTCCCTCGAGGTTCACGTACGTCCCGTCGCGCTCGAGCGTGCTCGTGCCCGGGAGGATGAGGTCGGCCCAGCCGGCGACGAGCCCCTGGAACATCGAGACGGCGATCACTGCGTCCGCTCGCTCTGCGAGCGACCGGACGCTAGGGTCGTTCGCCGCTTCATCTCCGGAGACGAAGAGCAGGCCGATCGACTCCGGCTCGGGGCCTTCCTCGTCGGAGGCGGCGGCCCACGCGTCCGCGACCGCGCGGCCGTTCGGCGTCTGCGGGACGTAGAACGCGCCGCAGCCGTCCCTGCCCGCGAGCCCGAGCCTCTCGGCGACCGCGGCGACGGCCGCGCCGCCGCGTCCGTGCGGGCCGGACCAGATCAGCACGACGCGCTCCGCGTCGCCGACCTCGTCGACGCTCGCGACGACGCTCGCTCCGGCGCGCCGCGCCTTCTTCACCCACAGGTCGACGACCGGCGCCGTCTCCGTCAGCGGCACGTCGCCGAGCACCGCGACGACGTTCGCGTCGGCGATCGCCGACAGCGGCAGCCGGTACGCGTCGAGCGCGTCCGAGATCTCCTCCGGAAGCATCGCCTCGTGCGAGCCGAGGCCGCGGCGGACGAGCTTCGCGAGCGCGTACGCCTCCTCCACCGTCTCCGAGCCGGAGAGCGCGACGACGACGCGGCCGTCCGCGGCGCGCAGGAGCCGCTCCGCCTCGTCGAGGGCCTCGTCCCACGAGATCGGCTCGAGGCCGCGCCGCCGCACCCGCTTCACCGGGTCGACGACGCGGTCGGCCGCGCGCAGGTGCGTGAACGCGAAGCGTCCCTTGTCGCAGATCCAGCCCTCGTCCACCTCCGGGTGGTTGCGGGACAGGATCCGCTTCACCTTCCCCTCGCGGACGGTCGCGTTGACGTTGCAGCCGACCGGGCACATGCCGCAGACCGTCGGGACGTTGACGATCTCCCACGGCCGCGCCTCGAAGCGGTACTGCGTCGGCAGCAGCGCGCCGACCGGGCACAGCTCGGTGACGTTGCCGGTGAACGGGCCGCCATACGGCTCGTCCTCGAACGTCGTGATCACGGACAGCGCGCCGCGGTTGCGCGCGACGAGCTGGCCGTCCTCGCTGATCGTCTCGCTGAAGCGCGTGCAGCGGTAGCAGAGGATGCAGCGCTCGCGGTCGAGCGAGATCGCCGGCGAGATCGGGATCGGCTTCTCGAAGGTCGTCTTGGCGAAGCTCATCCGCGTCGAGCCGGGCCCGTAGCGGAAGGTCAGGTCCTGCAGCGGGCACTCGCCGCCCTTGTCGCAGACCGGGCAGTCGAGCGGGTGGTTGACGAGGATGAACTCGAGCGTCGCGTTCTGGCCGTCCGCGGCGAGCTGCGACGTGCGCGCCGTGTGCACGACCATCCCGTCCTGCGCGGTCAGCGTGCAGCCGGCCTGGAGCTTCGGCATTCCCTCGACCTCGACGAGGCACATGCGGCACGCGCCGACGGGCGGGCCGAGCCTCGGCTCGTAGCAGAAGACGGGGATCTCGACCCCCGCGGCCAGCGCCGTCTCGACGATGTCGGTCCCCTTCGGAACCTGCACCTCGCGCTCGTCGATCGTGACGGTGACGAGCTCGGGCGCGCTCACGCGCGGACTCCTTCGCCGTGACACTCTCGTGAGGAAGTCGTGACGCTTCCGCGAACCGTGTCTGACACCAGGCCGTGTCCCGCAGGGACACGGCCTGTCGGGCGCGTTCCGCCTTGTGGCGGCGCCTGCGCGATCATCTCTGACACCGGGACGTGTCTCATGTGGACACCGGCTCCGGGACATGGCTGTGCTGGTCGACGGGAGCGAACAGGTCGTTCAGCGACGAGTCGGTTCCGAACGGGCAGCCGCCGTGCTCGAGGTGCGCGCGGAACTCGTCGCGGAACTTCGACACGCAGCTCGCCACCGGCATCGCCGCCGAGTCGCCGAGCACGCAGAGGCACTTGCCGATGATCCGGTCGCAGACGTCGAGCGTCAGGTCGAAGTCCTCCTCCTTCGCCACGCCGGTCTCGACGGCGTGCAGCAGCTGGACGAGCCAGCGCGTGCCGACGCGGCACGGCGTGCACTTGCCGCACGACTCGTGCATGTAGAACTGCGCGACCCGCAGCGCGAACTGCACGATGCACGTCCGGTCGTCGATGACGGTGACGACGCCGGAGCCGATGAAGTAGCCCTTCGTCGAGAGCGAGTTCGCGTCGAGCGGCGTGTCGAGGTCGTTCGGCGTCATCACCGGGAACGACGAGCCGCCCATCATCACGGCCTTCAGCGTGCGCCCGTCGGGGACGCCGCCGCCGACGTCCTCGATCAGGTGCCGGACGGTGATCCCGTGCGGCAGCTCGTACGGGCCCGGCCGCTTCACGTTGCCGGAGAGGCAGAAGATGCGCGTGCCGGTCGAGTCAGGCGGCGCGCCGATCTTCGCGTACTCCTCCGGCCCGAGCTCGACGATCTTCGGGATGGTCGTGATCGTCTCGACGTTGTTGATCAGCGTCGGCGATGCATAGAGGCCGGAGATCGCCGGGAACGGCGGCTTCGAGCGCGGCTGGCCGCGCTTGCCCTCGAGCGACTCGAGCAGCCCGGTCTCCTCGCCGCAGATGTACGCGCCGGCGCCGCGGTGGATGACGATCTGCACGTCGCCGAGGATCCCCGCCTGCTCCGCCTGCACGCGCGCCGCCTCGAGCGTCTCGTACTCCGCGAGATACTCGCCGCGGATGTAGATGTAGACGTTGCGCGACTGGACCGCGTGCGCGGCGATGAGGCAGCCCTCGATCAGCCGGTGCGGCACGCGCAGCATGATCTCGCGGTCCTTGAACGTCCCCGGCTCGGACTCGTCGGCGTTGACCGTGATGTAGATCGGCTTCGCGATCTTGTCCGGCGTCGGGATGAAGCTCGCCTTGCGGCCCATCGGGAAGAAGGCGCCGCCGCGGCCGCGGAGGTTCGACTCGATCAGCTCCTGCGTCACCGCCTGCGGGTCCATCGCGCGGACGCGCTCGAGCTGCGCGTAGCCGCCTGCGGCGCGGTAGGCGGCGAGGTCGCGGAGCGGCGACTCCTCGGCGCCGGCGAGGACGAGCGTCGGCGACTCAGGCATCGCGCAGCTCCGCGACGATCCCGGGGACGTCCGCGGGAGTGACCGACAGCCGGTAGCGGCGGTCGACGGCGACCACCGTCGGCGTCCAGCAGGCGCCGAGGCACTCGACCGCGCGCAGCGTGATCGCGCCGTCGGCGGTCGTCTCGCCCGGCCCGATCCCGAGCTCCCGCTGGAACGCCTCGAACACGGGCTGCGCGTTCACGAGCCCGCAGCAGACGTTCGTGCAGACCTCGACCAGGTGCGTCCCCACCGGCTCGAGATGGAACATGTCGTAGAAGCTCGCGACGGACATGCAGTAGGCCGGCGTCAGCTCGAGCGCGTCCGCGACCTCCTCGATCGCCTCGCGCGGAAGCCAGCCGTAGCGCTCCTGCGCGAGCCGGAGCGCCGGCATCACC